>Ga0299912_10001005_pt1 | contig 22762 bp, 24 predicted proteins | sample RVTome_2_FD_207667 | JGI IMG/M metagenome (GOLD analysis project Ga0299912, IMG submission 207667) | Soil microbial communities from uranium-contaminated site in the Upper Colorado River Basin, Wyoming, United States - RVT95D214 (version 2) ... | reverse complement strand
CAGATGTTACTAAAGTAAGTGCCCGAGTATTTCGTAGTAGTATCCCCAGCTCTCGCTATGTATTTAAGAATGGTAAGGTAGCTCCATTCATCGGAGGTAAATATACCACTGATATTGCTCACGAGATTGCTGAATTGGATGCAGAGATTCTCCAGAAACATCCGAACATTACTGCGAATGTTGAGGAAATAGTAGACACCATAGAACCGCTGGAAGCTCTGAAGGCAAAGTTCTTTGAGCAATTTAAGGCGGAGCAGGCAGCGCAATTGCTCAAGACTAACAATGTCGGAGTTAGTGATCAAGGGAAGTTAATCCCTGCTAACAGTAATACCGTAGCTGCGGCAATGGCTGGCTCCGATTCAAGCAGCGGCCAAACCCCAGCACTTAAAAGTAAGTAGTATTACTACATTACTTATACAGCCTCATATGTAGGTAATGTAATTAATATTATCGGAGACCTACCATGCAAAAATATCGTGACACAGTATTAGATAGCGCAGGTAATGTAGTTGTTGGTGCAGTAGTGACTGTGACACTTGCTGCTGGAGGCGCTGCTGTAATATACAGTGATAACGGCAGCACAGTAGTTGGCAGTGTAACTACTGAGGATGATGGAAGTTTCTTCTTCTATGCAGCTAACGGCAGATATACTATCACTATTACCCCTCCAGTAAGTACAGGACTTCCAAGTGTAACTGTTACTGATATATTACTGGAAGACCCCGTAGAAACTACTGCCGCTACTATTGTAAATGTCCCAGCAGGAAATATAGTTGCGACTGATGTTCAAGCAGCGATAGATGAACTTGATGCAGAGAAAGCACTACTAGCTGGCTCTACTTCTCAGGCGTTCGCAGCATCTACAATAAATGGTGTAACCATCTCTACACCCAATGCGGCCCTGAATCCTAATTTCGATATTGCGCAGCGTGGGACTAGCTTTGTATCGCCTGCAAGTGGCGCATATGATCTTGATGGCTGGTCACCTAGTTATGTGTCCGCAGCAGTGATAGACGTGATTCAAGGTGTGGGGCCAACAACTGGACGCTATTCTCGGCAATGCACAGTAACAACCGCAGATACATCAATTGCAGCGGGGGATTTATTTATAGATCACCATAAGTTAACTGGATATGACATTGTAAATTATGATCTTATCGGGAACACCTTCACAGTGGCATTCTGGGCAAAATTCCCGATAACTGGGATTCATTGCGTTGCACTAAAAAATAGTGGTAATGATCGTAGTTATGTGCATGAATTTAACGTCACCACAGCAAACACATGGACTGAATATCAATTCACTGTAGAGGGTGGATTACCCACCGATGGAACGTGGAATTACACAACGGGAATTGGACTAAAAATTCAGCCTTGCCACGCTTGTGGATCAACTTACCAAACAGCATCAGTCGATCAATGGGTGACTGGAAATTATCACGGCACTGCCAATCAAGTTAACGATCTGGTTACCGTCGGCAACATCTGGGCTATCTCAAAACTTAGAATAAATAAAGGCTCTCAGTCGACATCACATTCAGTTAGCAGAGCAGAAATGTTGGTCAGGTGTCAGGAAAGATTGCCTAAAACGGTCGGAAGTGATTATGAAGGGCTTTCAAATACGACCACTAATGCATATGTGGCAATACCTTTCCACGTAGGAGCACTTGCTGATATAACCGGAATCATTGCGTCAGCCGCAACGTCAATGACCTATACGGATGGGGTGGCAGTACCAATACCGGTAACGTCTGCGACTTTCATCAGGGCGTCAAAAGATAGTTGTCTAATTACCATTACTGTAGCGGGAGGATTAACGGGCACTCATCCGGGAATTCTACACCTAAATGGTACTAACATCTTGTTTACTGGGGCGGATATATGATTAGTTACAAATACAACAAATACGGCACCCTATTATTAATTCAAGCAGTCACTACAGGACACTAAATTTATGTCAATAGTTTTAGTATCTCCTTCAGTACTTACAGGCGCAAATTTATATAACAACTTAGCGGCTGCTGTATACTCCCTAACTGCCCGCCCTGATCTTATTCAGGAAACTATTCTCGCCATTCGCAAAGCTACTATGAAATTCCATCTAGCAGATTTGTGGAAGAATGACATAGTACAGGTATATCCACTAGTTACAGTAACTCCTGGAGATACTTATAGTTACCGCTATTCACTTACACTAAGTAATGCTGTAGTGTATCCTCTATTTCGCCGAGTCGCATTTATTAAGGAATACAATGCTACACCTACAGGTTATGAGATTGAGTTTAAAGAGCTGGATATATCCTCGCTACTAGATAACTATCAGCTAGAGAAAGTAAATTACTGGACTCAGGCTGGTATGGGAGCTACTATACGGAGTGATAGAGAACTTACACAATTAGCTGTGGGGTATTATAAGTATCCCAATATAACTCCTACAACTTTTGATAGCTGGATAGCTAGTCAGTTTCCGGATGCTATAGTTGAAGAGGCTGTAGGTGCTATATTCGCCAGCATCGGTAAGATGGACGAAGCAAGAACATATAAAAATCAGTTTGCAGAAAACTTACATATGCTCACTATTACTCAGGTAGTATAGTACCGCATATCATACATTATATAGGAACTAACTAAAATGGCTTATACCGCAATAGCTTCACAAGCTTCTCAACCGCTAGACACAGTAGATAGAAGTACTGCTGCCGCTGAATTCCGGGAACTTAAAACTCATATCAATGGCCTGAGTACTATCGCAAGTGGGCTCAGCCCAGATATATTCAATAACACCAATAAAATTATCAATTATACCGGCGCAGTACTTGCTACTGGCTTTGCCGCTGCCCCGCAAGCTGGAGCAGAGCGTTTATTATACTGTACCGGGGCAGCTCAATTCACAGCGGGAGCTAATCTTATAATTGAGGGAGTATCTAGTGGTAACACACTGACAGTAGCAGCTGGCAATATACTTATGGTGATTGCTCTCACCACTACTCAGTTTAAGCTGGTGCAAATATCTCCAGTGGGTTCTGCACTTCTGGCTACAACTGCTACTAATCAAAATGGCGGTTACGTAAATGGAACCACGGGGGTTTTCAGCGGAACTCTCACAACTGTCGGTAAGATTACTAGAATTTATGGAGCTGGCGCTGGGGCGGACATTCGAAGTACAGACAATGTTGCACTAAATGTACTTACAAATACTGGCTTTGCTGCGCTTTCTGCGCAAGCTAACGGAACTACAGACGCTGTTCAAGCTATATATGCCCAGACAGATTTTGGGGCTACCGCTATTAAAGCTGTTGCTAACGGTGGGGGGTATCCAATGATACTTCAAGGCGACCTAACTACCCCTGCGCGTGCCGCACTTAGACTGGTGCCACAAGATTCCCCCCCTAGCTCTCCACAAATCGGAGATATATTCTGTTATTCTGTAGATAATCTTTTCTATGGCTATACAGGCGCTGGCTGGACATTACTTAGCTAATCACTATTTATATGCCAACATTAGCCGATATTATCCGCAATAGCTCTATTGATATGAATTTATCTGCCTATCACTGGAACAGAGATAAAAAAGCTGTTAAGGATTACAACGAAGTTAATACTGGGGTAGGTATTACATATGCAAAGGGTGACACACGCTACATGTTAGGGCAGTATTTAAACAGTTTGCGTCACAACTCTAATTATGCCTTAGTAGGTAAAACACTGTTAGATACGGATACCTTGATAGGTAAATTCGGGTTAGGTGTAGTAGGGGGAGGTATCACCGGCTATCCCCTCGCAGATGTAGTTCCGGCTCTTGGGCTTCTTGGAACTTATGACACTAAGAATTTTGGGGTTAATTTAATAGCTACTCCTAACGTAAAAGTAGGTGATAAAGATGTTGATGGATTCTTAGGTTTACAAGGGAGATATAAATTTAAATGAGCCAACTTAAATTTTCTGCTGATATTACCGCCTCCAGCTTCCCCCTACTATATGATTGGGCAGGAAGAAGTATTGTACGCCCAGAAAATGACCAAGGCAGGCCACCATTTTTACAGCCACAAATTCTATACTGTGAAAACGTTCTTCCTACCTTATCAGGCTATAAGAGCGTATCCTTTGCGGACTTACTTGCAGCCTCTGTTCCGGCTAATACTACGTTTCGCAGAGTATTTACTGTAGCTGACGCAGCTCAAAATAAAGCTCTAATCGGGGTCACCTTTGATAGTAAGATATTCATGCTTACGGCAACTTCCTTTATCTGGGTAGATGTTACACCAGTTGGTTGGGCTGGTGGCGATGGCGTAACTACTGGTACTGCAAACGGTACTCACTACTTATATCTAGCAAACAATGGCTGCTATTTAATTGATATAGTTGGAGAGGTTCTTACACTTACAGCCCTTACAGGTATTACTGCAGCCAATATAGTAGGTATGTTTAGTGCGGTTAACTATCTTTGTCTCTGGGATGCAGCTGGAACTATATATTGGAGTGCTACCACTAACCCACTATTATTCACCCCCTCACTTATTACTGGAGCAGGTAGCAGCCGCCCTTATGACTTACAGGGCGAGATAGTAACTGTTGTAGCCCTCGGCAGTGGATTTATCATATACACTGATACCAATATAGTGCTGGCAAGCTTCAGTAATAACACGCAGTTTCCTTGGATATTTCGAGGCGCTAACAACAGCGCAGGCTTAGCAGATAAGTATCAAGTATCCTATCGCCATGATCTAGGCTTTCATGTCGCGCTAACTTTTGTAGGTGTACTGCAAGTAACTCTGCAAGGCTGTGAGATTATCACCCCAGAAGTTACTGACTTCCTGTCCGCTCGCCGCTATGACTCCTTCATACCTGCCACAGATAGCGTAGTTACTCAAATACTCACATCGCCAGTAGTTACTTCTCTTAATATATTAAGTGCTAGATATGTCACATTATCATATGGCATATCTAGCTATACTGATATATTGGTATTCGATACTGCGCTCAAGCGCTGGGGTAAATTACACGTAGCTCATGTAAGTTGTTTTGAGCTGGAGCTTAATTTAGAGGGGGAACTCCACCCCTATAATGAAGCTAGCGAACTTGGGGCTAGTTATGCCTCTGCCAGCCCAGAGCCTTATAATGAAGCTGCAGTATCTTTAAATGATCCTCCAGGATTAGGAAGAGTATTTGGGTTGCTTAAAGCGGATGGGTCAATTTCAGTAGCCTACTTAGACTTTGATAGTATAAACGATACTGGGGTACTTATCTTAGGTAAGTATCAACTTGTACGCAATGCTATGTTTGAACTTAATGAAATAGCTATTGAGTCTATAGCTACAGAAAATACTGGGTTCAGTATGTATGTTCGTAGCAGTATAAATGGTAAAGACTTACTTGCCCCAGTTATCCCTACTCTCGTAGATCGCGGGGAGGATGTGAGGGTGTATAAATGTAGGCAAATGGGGAAGAATCATACACTAACCTTTGAGCACAGCTTTAATATTACCGCGGTCGAAATAACTGGCGTAGTTAGTGGGAGGAGATAACTATGCCGGTGTCCGCCCCAATAAGCAGTCTCATTGATATAAGATTACCTAACGCCCCTGAACTGGTAGCTGACCCTGCCACATATCGGGAGTTGCAATTACTTTATCGGGCTATTAGAAGTCTTCAGGCTAGCATAGTTCCTCAATACAGTACAGCCAATAGACCAACTTATGTAGCCGGACTATTAATATATGATACCACGCTAGGAAAACTAGTAATTGGTGGTGCAGTAGGTTGGGAAGTTGTCACCTCAGTTTAATTCTTGGAGCTAGTTATGAACACAAAAACACTGGTGCAGCAACTCACAGAAGATGAAGGTAATATACCTCATGCGTATCAAGACTCTCTAGGTTACTGGACTATTGGAGTTGGACGCCTAATAGATAAGCGTAAAGGTGGCGGACTTAGCCCCGATGAAATTCAGTACTTACTGGCTAATGATATTAAGAATAAGACCGCAGATTGCCGGAAACTATTCCCAGACTTCGATACTTATAGCCAGTCTCGCAGAGATGCTCTCGTGAATCTCATGTTTAATCTAGGCTACGAGAATCTCTCTAGCTATAAAGTATTTGTGGGGCAGGTTACTAGAGGTGAGTGGGAAGCGGTTCAAGATAACTTACGCGGCTGGGCTAGGTGGCATAGTCAAGTCGGTAAGAGGGCGGATAGAATTATTGCTGCTCTAGACATAGCCTAAATCGCTCCCCCAATTCACAGCCAGTCTATACTGCTGTTATTATATAGCTGTACTATAATAATATTTAATCACTTGTGGGGGGTTCTTAGTGGGTACGTCAGACTATATAACTGTAGGTTTAGCTCTATTTTCTATCCTTTCGGCTATTATAGGCTGGCTACTTGTAAACAAGGTTAACCGCTTGGAGGCTGATATTAAGCAATCTAAAGAAGACCATACTACTGATGCTGCAGCACTTACAGTATTACAGCTTAAAGTAGCTGAGCATTACCCATCAAAATTAGATATGAAAGAGATGTTTGAATCTTTCCGAGAGTACTTAGATGAGCGCTTTAATACAGTGGAGCAAATTGCTAAGTACAGTGGAAGTGTAAATACTACTAATCGCCGCAGAATACCAAGAGACAATGAGGATCGCTAACATGGATATTACAGGAATCGGCTCACTAGCTTCAGCAGCCTCGGAAATTGTAAATAAAATTTGGCCTGATAAAACTGAGGTGGAGAAAGCTGCACTGGCCGCAGAATTACAGATAGCTCTAGCACAAAATACAGTGAATGCTGAAGAGGCTAAGAGTGCTAACTGGTTTATTGCTGGCTGGCGGCCATCTATTGGCTGGATTTGTAGTGCCGGACTTGGATATCAGTTTCTTTTTGCGCCCCTAGTTAACGGACTTACTGGGGCTATTTGGCATATTACCCCATTCATAGCTCTGGATACTGCTACCCTCATGTCAATTGTTACAGGTATGCTGGGCTTCGGAGCCTTGAGAACTTATGAGAAAAAGACTGGCAGCGAATCAGCTCGCTAGAATTATTATATAACTTTGTAGGAGAGTAACATGGGCGTGGAAGATATGATGGGCGGAAGTGGCCAAGTAAGCGGAGGTTTTGGCTGGGGTTCCAGTTCTATGGATAAGTCTGGTACACAAACTACTGAACTAGATTTTGACGAAGCTACTAAAGCGTATCTTGATAAGATACTTGGAGGTACTGAATACAGCAAAGAAGCTGCTATTAAAGATAGCTCTATGGCAGCTGAGTGGGCACTTAAGAAGTCTCTGGAGGCTGGAGTTCCGGCAGTATCTTCGGCAGCTAGAAGTGCTGGAGGTTACAGTAGCACAACGGAGGAGATGCTAAGAAATGATGCGTCAGCTCGTGCACAAGCTGCAGGCTCCCAAGTAATGTTGGATACTATCAGTAAATACGCCGCGGCACAAGCCGGTCAAGTACAGGCAGCTACTGGTGCGGTCGCTGCTACTACCGGAAGAAAAGTTACTATGGATGAAACAGCTCACGGGGGAAGTAGGAATACCGGTCTAAGTGGCATAGCTAAGACTGTAATCTGTACTCAACTGTATCTTGATAAACATATCCCATTGAATGTATACGCGGCGGACTGTAAGTATGTACATAAGCATTTCAGCGCCGCTACACAGCGAGGTTATCGTTTCTGGGCAGTACCTCTGGTACGTCTAATGCGGAGGAAGCCTGCAGTATACAGAATAGTTAAGTACTTCGGAGTTAAGTGGAGCCTGCACTGTGCCTCTCACTATAACTTTCGCTACAGCCCTAACTGGGTAGGCAGAATTTTAATAGCTGTAGCTGCGCCTATCTGCTACTGTATTGGTCATGTAGTACAAGAAGTTCCATATATTCGTGCAATGCAAGGAGAGTAATATATTATGGCCACTACTTCCCCAACTGATGCAACTCCTGGGGCTGACATAACACTGCTGCTACAGGATGCTGCTAAGATGTTTGATCAAGCCAACGAAACTAACATGAAGGTGCGCACGAGTGCCGGGGGAAGTTCGCCTGTAAATATTGATAGATTGGATGAGATATTCACTCTTGCAGCTGGTACTGTAAAAGCTCAAGCTGCTGTAGCTAAAGGCGCTCAACAACTTGAAACTGTTAATGTAGCCCAACAAGTTGACTTATTTCGCGCAGCTGCCCAGCGGCAAGAAGCGGAAGCTGCGGCTGCTAGTAATGTTGCGGGACGCGGTACTGCTGCTGCATTGGAAGTGCAAGAAAAGAATATACTTCTTAGCAGAGGAGCTGATTTAGCCGAAGTATATCGTAAGTCTATTGAGGATATTAATCTATCGGCAGATAGGAGAAAGAATCTGCTCGATGCAGCAGCTTCTCAGTATGAGAAGGGTAAGCTCATGAATGTATTTACGGGAGAGGCCACTTTCGGCGAATTCCTCAATGCTACCTTTATAGATACTCCGAAAGAGTTCTTAGTTAAAGCAGCTGTAGAAGGCGAGAAAATCCAGTACGATACTCAGAGACTTGCCAGTGTTACCGCAGCCTTTACTGGAAGTGTAGAAAGAAATAAAGCTACTGCGGTTAATCTGGAAACTGGCAGTATCGCTGATGCCCGTACACTTGCCGCCCAGAAATCATTACAAGCAGCTAATCAGTCTGAGATAAGCGCACTTATAGTTAATAGTCAAAACTTACAGCGTGTTGTAGCTACAGCTAACCACCAGCAAAATGTAGCTCTCGGGGAAGGAAAGCTCGCTGTCGATGTGGAAAATAGCAAACGTGCTCATGCTCGTTGGGAGTTAGAGGCGGGAGCTAAGGCTAATCCAGAAAACTTCGCCAAGGGAGTTAGGCTGGGCGGCCAATACTTAGGTTCTCCAGCGCTGGCTAATATGACTGCAGATGCCCTTAAGATTTATATGAACACTCCAGCTACAAAGAAGTTAGCTACTCAAGCCTATTTTGTAGGTATGGGATTAGCAGGTCATGCAGCTACCAGGAAAGTTGGCCCATTACCTAATCTCACTGGCAGTGCCGGTGATAGCGCGTTACTACTGGAGGATAGCAGAGGTAACTTACCTACAGGTATGGGCCGGGCACAACGTATGCTCCAGAACTTAGCCGCTAATACTGACTACGCGATGGTTAACGGAGTACAAGGTGCAGCCCTTAAGCCGGAACAGCGTGCTGATCTTATAGATCAGAAAGCAGCAGCCTATTATCAGGATAATGTAGCTGATATTGACGGCACGGAAACTTATGGAAAGCCTAAGTTAGCTGATATAACAGAACTTCCAAGTATGAACTCTGACCCAGATGTAGCTCAGTTTAATAAGCTGGTACTAGCTCCCCTAGCTGCTGCTACTGATACAGTGCCAGCTGATTTAATAGTTAAAGCCGGGCTGTCTAGCGGTTTAGATATGAATACCCAGATTAAGGGCTTAGTGGCTTTTGCCCAAAGTGTTAAAGCGTTGCATGATGCTAACGCTCAGTATCATACTGTAGGACTTAAGCCAGCACAAAATATTCCGTACACTGCGGCTCTTACTAGCCCATTCAATCGCCGTAAGAGTGTAGCATTGGATGATGAAGTAGCTGTGCGTAACTTCTTAGTTCGCGTAGAGAATGAGAGTAGAGTACTAGGAGCGCAGTTACCAGAAGTCGCCAAGACAGGTAAACTACCTTCACCATTCCCAACAGGTCAATAAACAATCATGGCTGAAATATATCGCGATATTACCTACACCTCCAAACCTGCTGATCTGCAACTGGATGAATCCGGCCTGCCTATTATTCCAGATCATCCAAGCTATCTGGTAGCTGCTGATAATCATCAACTTGGTAACACCGGCGGCTCCCTGCTAAATCCGGATACTTGGGGAGATAGAGCTGATAGCGCTTTTAAGTTCAGCGTAAGTGTTCTTGCACGAGCTGTAGCTAGCACCTATAATAGCGTAGTAACTATCGGAGAAGTTACAGGTATAGCCGATAAGAGTGATCGCGCTGATACCGGTGAGTGGCTCAGAGGTATGGATGATGATCTCGGTAAGTATTATGAGAAAAACAAGCAGAGTGTTGATATAGTAGGTGATGTAGTTGGAATGTTCGCCCCCGGGTTAGCTGGTATGAAGCTCTTTAATTACGCTCAAAAAGGTATAGTTATGGCAACAGAAGGCAAGGCCGGACTTAATATGGCTCGCGCTTTTGGAGTACTTCCAACGAAACAAGCGGAGTATGCAGCTCTAGCAGCCGCTGATATTCGTAACAGCTCTAATACCTATAAGCTTATTAATGCAAATCTGGCTAAGTCTCTCGCTGCTGGATACGCTCAAAATGCCTTAGAGTTCGCAGCTTTCGATATTGCAGCCAGTACTACTATGCGTAATAGCCCACTATTTGATGAACACGATATGGGAGATATTGCCTACAATGCGTTACTTGGGGGCGGAGTTATAGGCGCTGGCATCATGGGGTCAGTTACGGCTATCAAAACTATCCATGAATTTCGGGCCGCTGGTAAGGCTGCCGATAAAGCTACTCACGCATATAGAACTGTGCAGACTGAGGTAGCTGAAGCTACTCCTGCCAGTGAAGCTCTTGCTGTACATATGAATAACATTGAGCGGCTACCTAAGGTAGTTGAAGGGGAAGAACTTGCTACAATTAAGGCTAAGAATGTAGCTCAAGTACACGATCAGGAACTTAATAATGCTAGGAAAGCTTCTCATAAATTAGCTGGTAATGATGCGGAACTTGGCAATACATTCTTTGATGTACTTAGTCGAGGAACCGCTGAAGGTATTACTAATGAAATCGCCGGAGTTATTAAAACTGGGCGCGCAGGTTTTAAGTACGCAGAAGAGAAAGCAGATACTACCGCAGTAAGTTACTTTAAACTCTTCGGAGCTGATGCTGGTAAGGTACATGAAGTACCAACTACATTAACAATCGCTGATAAGAGTAAAAATGCTGCAGAAGTACTGGCGAAAGTATCAGTATATAAGCACTCTCAAGCTCAGGACTGGAGTTTAGTTAAAGCTGCTGGTGATGCTGATGCAGTAGAGGCTAGATATATTAAAGCACTGGAAACTCCCTTTGATGTGGAAGTTAAAGTTGGCGCTGCCGATATACCGTTCTTAGAAGCAGCGTATAATGAGCTAACTAAAGGTACTGTAGCTACTATCACTCTGAAGGGTGGTACTGTATTAGACCAGCCCAGCTTATATCGCCATATCACAGAAGTTAAGACTTCTGAAGCAGCTAGGCTACAAGCTGAAAATGCTGTAGCTATCGGAGAGGCACAACTCAGTGTGGCTGATGTAGCTAAGATGGTAAATGTATCCCCCCGCTATCTGGAACAAGGTGCTAGTTCAGTGGATAATTCTTTCGAGGATGTATTCGCTATCCAATCTGCTATGAAGAAACATACAGATAAGATGATTGAGCAGAAGGGTTGGAAGTCAGATAAAGGTCTGGTGAAAACTTATCTCCAGCCCCAATACGCTAAGATGGTATATGATACTGAGCGCGCGGAACTTATTACTGGGCACGAAATCAGCGGTATTGTAGTTCTCAAAGAAGAGCAGGCAATCTATCGTCAAAGTGCTATCAATGTAAGCACTGTGTATCTAGCAGCAGATGCCCCTAAATTTGCAGAGCGGCTTCCGGGGTTCCTTATGGCCGGAGCTAATAGAGAGAGCGTTGGCGGTGGATTAGTTAGTAGCATGAACGGAGATTATAAATCTCTGGCCAGTTTTGTGCAGCAGATAGGTGCGCAGACTCTCAAACTTATCCAGAAGAAATCAGATGATATAGCTACTACCTTTGCTGATAGCGGTCACGCACTATTAAATGACCCAAAGGCTAGTACCGAGTTCTGGAAGGTAGCCCAGCAACTTCGGCAGACTCCAGAAAAGTACGAACTTGTAGCCAATCGCGCTGGTAATAATAGTGCGCTGGTTAATATTAAACAACTTGATTATGAACAGGCTCTTAAGGAAACTGCTGCAACCGGTAAAGATATTACTAAAGTAGCTAAGCCGGTCTATGAGGATGCTAAGGCTCCGATAGAGATAGCTCTTGAGAGTGAGGGCCTGAATAAGTTCGCTCATACTTGGGATGGCTATCACAAGAATTATCGCACTAATGTAACTAATCTTCGTAACAGCCAAGGGATGACTACACAAAGCGATCTTGCCAGAGTATTCTATGTACCTCCGGTAGATGGTCGCCAATATCCTCACTTCGCTTTTGTAGTTGATGACAGTATCACAAGCACCGGGCACATAACTACCATACACGCTCAAGATGCTGCAACTCTTGAAGCTCTAGCCTCTAAAGTTCCTACAGATCAGGGCTTCAGAGTTATCTATAAGAGCCAAAGTGAAGAGTGGCACAGAGCTATGAAGGACTATGACTATGAACTTGGAATCAACAGCAATTATATTGATAGTGCTCTCAAGCGTAGCGGTGTTTCTGCGCCCACTTTTCCAGTAACTGATGCCCCTAAACTCTGGAACGATCTTATGGGCTGGCGTAAGAATCAAGAAGCTGGCTTAGTTCGTGATATGCTGGAGCATAGATATAGCCCAGAATTTGCAGAACTTCGTCGGCAAGGCGCTGCGTATAGTTTAGCGGAAACTTCTCGTAAAGAATACATGGGCGGAATACTGAAAGCTAAGACTGCTAATCCGTATGAAGATTATATCAAAGCCGCCCTCGGAGTAAGTAAGGAAGGGGCTACACCTATCTGGAGCGCGATAAACAGACTTGCAAGTACAAGTGTAGATACCGCTGTAGCTAAACTCGGGGCGGTTATGAGTACCGCAAAAAGCTCTGCGGATTTGGAGAACATTAATACGGTACTCAAGAGTATCGGAGTTAATACTTTTCAAGATGCTGCTACTTACGCACTCGCAAATCACACAGCTCCTAAACCAGCGCTGGAAAGATTCGTGCGTGGCGCAAACGCACTGCTAAGTTTTACTATGTTACGTAGTGATCCTATGAACGCAGTTAATAACGGTCTAGGCCATATGGTATTATACGGTACTGAGCTGCCAAGACTTATAAAGGAGACACTACAAAGCGGCCCAGCAGGTAAAGCTACTATCGAGGAATTACTGCATCTAAAGGTTCCTGGAACTGCCGGTATCGTACAGAGTCCTACTAAACTTGTCGCCAAAGTTACTGGTGATTGGTGGAGCAAAGTTATAGGCGGTGAAGACGGCGGTGCCTTATACAAATGGGCTAAAGAGCAGGGCTATCTTCCCAGCTATACAGATCAGTTCCGTATGATGAGCGAGAATCTCACTATTAAGGGCGGCGAGAAAGGTGCTGACTTAGACGGTATGCTGAATAGAGCCTTTGCTGCGGGTAAGCTAGTAGCGGAGAAGATGGAAATTGTATCTCTCAATAAAGGTGTGGAGGAAATGAACCGGTTCCGCAGCGCTGTTACAGCGAAATATATTACTGATGCAGCAGTAGCTACTGGCGTACTTCCAGCTGAACTTGCCCCTAGCATAATTAATACCTTCGTAAATCGAGTCGAAGGTGTACATCTCGCAGCTCAACGCCCACTGTTATTTAAGGGCGCACTTGGCCAATCTCTTGGGCTGTTCCAAACTTACCAATTTAATATGCTACAACAGATGTTCCGCTACATTGGTGATGGTAGCTCTCGTAGTACCGCTACACTTCTTGGTCTCCAAGGTAGTATATATGGGCTGAATGGCTTACCAGCATTCAATGCTATGAATACCTATATTGTAGGCAATGCTGCTGGTAATACACAGCATCGGGATATAATTCAAACCACTTATGATGCTGCAGGTAAAGAAGCAGGTAACTGGCTGCTATACGGACTTAGCAGTAATATGTTGTTACATCCTGATGCGAAGGTTAACATGTACAGCCGTGGAGATATTAATCCTCGGCAAGTCACTGTGATACCGACGAATCTAGGAGATGTACCAATTGTTGGAGCTTCTGCAAAACTCTTCAGTAGTATATACGAAACAGGTAGTAAGATTTCCAAGGGTGCTGATATGTGGGGAAGTTTCCTGCAAGGTGTAGAACATAGTGGTATTAGCCGCCCTCTTAGCGGTATCGCTCAAGCACTTGAGGCTACTAATAATCCTGGAAATAAAGTATTCAGCACTGATAATAGAGGTAACATCGGTATGGAGAACGACTTCGTTACCGCGATGACTGCTGCCAGAGTTCTGGGCGCTAAACCCCTTGATGAAGCTGTAGCTGTAGATGCGTTTCACAGAACTAGAGTATATGATTTAGCTCGTCGCAAGCAGATGAATCTACTTGGAGAAGGTATTAAGGCTACAGTAATTGGAGGTAATGTGCCTAGCCCTGAACAGATTAATAGCTTCACTGCGGAATACATGAAGTCTGGCGGAAGACAGCAGCAATTTGCGCAGTTCTATACTAAGCAAGTTATGAACGCGAACAAGAGTAAGGTGAATGCTATGATTCATAATAGTAATAACCCGAATAATGAATATATGCAGAGTATCATGGGTGGTTATCAACTCAGTGACTTTGTAAATAACCCACCAGTTCAAGAACCTGGCACAGAAGAGGAGTAAGTTATGCCTACTACTACAAATGAACCGACTAATGATAGGGAAATAGCGGTAGATGAAACAGTTGCTGTATTAGTACTAAAATATAATTCTAGCTCCGGGCTATGGGAACCAGCATCTACCACTCAAATCAGTATAGATACTGTACATGACCGAATACATGAAGGTAGATACTTTAGTGGCGGTTACTATAATGCAGCGGTGGCTAACAACGCTACTATACAATTACTTCTAGTACTTGGGGCTACCCACTCTCTTCATGCTGTAATGAAGTGTGCGAGTGGGGGTAATAGCGTTGTTGAACTGTATGAGGATACTACGTACTCAGCTGCTGGAACCGCGGTTGCAATGACTAATCATAACAGGAGTTCTGACAAAGTATTTGCAGGAACTGTAACCCACACACCTACAATTACAGGCGTAGGTACTCCACTGAATGGAACTACCTTTGTTCCTGGGGGAACTGGTGGAGGTATGGGAGGTAGTACTCCTGGAGGTTCAGTAGATTTCTCTCAAGAGCTTGTATTAGCCCCAACTAAAGTGTATCTGTTTAGAATTACTAATATAGCTGGCTCAACTCAGCCAATGAGTATCCAGCTTAAAGGTTATCAGCCAGCACTTTAGATTTTTAGTAGGCAATAAAAAACCGCCCGAAGGCGGCTAGTATCTTAGTGACGTATCGGAGCTGATATGTCAGCAATTAGCTCCGCTCTTGCTTGCTTAAGGCGCTTAACACACTCCTCACACAACTCTATAATTTCTTTCTCGTTATAGTCACCGTCAAGTATGATGCCGCAGAAGGCAGCTACTTCTCCAAGTTTCATCTCCATACCACAATCTTTAGGAAGTTGCAGGAGATTCACAAGTAATGCCTGATGTTTTTGTATCTCTTCCTGGAGAGCTAGAAATACTGGAGGAAACATTTCATGATACATCTGTTGGTACCTCCATAAGTACAGCTTCCGCATAACTAACTTTAAACCCGCTAGCATTTCTGTGGCCGCCACCGCCGTAACTTACAGCTACTGCGCTCACATCTACACCAGTATCAGTTGAGCGCAGACTAAACACCCTTCCAGTGGGAGTATCCCAGTAACACGCACCGAACGGATTAGTTAGGGATAATTCATGACCCGCATCGCTACTATAAATATACGGTAGATTAGCACACTGTACCTTATGGCCGCCAATTATCATCGGGCGAGTTACTATTGGAAGTAATTCCGCTATATCCTTAAAGTGTTTGCGCTCAATAGCTACACCTTCTTGGGCCAAATCATCTACAGGAGTTTCCATAAGCTGATCCCACACATTAAAGTCATATGGATAACTAAATACTGCTGCTTGTATCTCACGGGTATATGGGAGATTAAATCTCCATAAATCACGATCTTCAATATGATAAATTAATTTTGGTGCTAATGTGTCAGGAAAGAAATTCATCCACGTCAACATAGTTCCGCTGTAATTCATATCAAATACAGTCTCTACATTAGAAGGTAAGTTAATTAAGTCAGCCGCAGCTGTTTTGTGGTGGTCAATAATTAAAATACTTCTAGCCTTCGCAGCCATTGCTAGTAACATAGGCCGTTTATAGCTGAAATCCACTAGTACAATATTCTTATCAGTTACATCTGGCGGAGGTTCTGAATATACTCCTGCATGAAAGTCAATAGGCATTCCTATACTAGCGTAAAAGTTACGTACTACCCAAGCGGCACCAAAACCATCCGCACAATTTCCGTGATATATACACAGGTTATTACCGTTTATACTGTTCATATTATATTCCTCTTTCTTCTCTAGTTAATAAATTATAATCAACTATTTCACTGCTTATTTCAACCTTGATTTTTTTCTTAACCAAGAATACCGCACCAACTTGCTGTATCTTTTCCGCTGCCCGTAAGTTACTGAGCAGTTCGCCTAACTGTGCTTGTTTCTCCAGATCATGACCAACAAGTGTCCATATATCTTTGAAATTTAGTCCCTTATTACTATTACTAAGTGCTGCAACTATGTTATTAGCTACATCACTGTTCTTACCTTTACCAAATTCACCGAGCGCTTTAGGCATAGCATGTTCAGTATGGGTAAGTATAGTGTTAGCAAGAATTACGTCCTGCTCGTCTATATTACGAGATAGGCGGGAAGCTGCACATACAATACACAGCTTTAGCAGATGGGTGAACCGGCGATTAAAGTAACTTTCGAAGCGTACATCATCGAAGCCTGCAAATCCACCGTAAATTTTTTCTAGCAATTTTTCCGCAGTACTTGTGAGACTGGCTGCACCTTGACAACTAGCGCGCAGATGTTGCATATACGCTACCATCTCCTTAGTCTGGCCAATATCTGGCTTCTTAGGGAATGCTATCTTTCTTCCTGTACCTTCACCGTATACCAGTACTAGCCTAGAGAAGAATCCTTGTCCAACTATCTCTGTAGGAAAAGCCAGACTAAAGCCAGTAGGGGTATTTCCAGCAAGAATAGATACAGTAGGATTATTAATGCTAACACTTTTACCAGTCTTGATTCTGTTCCTGTATACTCCAGCATAATCCCAGAAAGTACCGAGAAGAGAATAAAATTCAAGGTTGCCAAGACTGGTAAAGTCGTTCCATTCGTCAGCCATAATAAAACATTCAGCAGCTGCTCTTGTAGATACTTCGGCATCATCATCTCCCCATAAGTTACTATCTAATATATCAGCAGCATTCTTCTTACTGCCAAACTCCTGCTCAACTTCTCCACTTATATCAAGTAAGAACTTCTCCTTAGTTGTCTTATCCGCTGCGATAGTATTGTATCCGCTTTCGATAAGGAGTTTCTTAATTGTTTTTATCGCCGTGGATTTACGTGTGCCAGGATTACCTATAAGCATAGTATAGATATTCGGGTTAATAATAAAGTGTCCATGCTGTAAGTTATACTGCCGCCCAAGTAATGCACCTACGCCAGCAATAGCTGACCAGCGATGATATATTGCAGGGCTTTCAGTCTCACCTACATATTGGATATAATTACTGAAGAAGTCATCTGGCATATTTAGCCCAATACTCAGCTTGCTTTTTGTTGTAAGCTGCTTCTGCTTCCGCTATAGTTTTATAGGTACCTAAATTCATATATACACCAGTTATTTGTATACAAGCTCTGAATTTATCGCGTTTCTTATATACACCTTTAGGTAGCCCAGATTTTTTAGTCTTATTAGCCCGCATATTAAGAGCATTACCAGACTTGTCAGTTACTCTGAGATTAACTCTGCGGTTGTCTAGGCCATTATTATTTATGTGGTCTACTATTTGATGTGGAGCTGTTATACCTAACAATACTCGGTGCAAATACTGTTTGTAATATGGTTGCGTATTTATACTCACGTGACGTAAATCACCTCGTTTAACTATAGATAACCCAAGCTGCCTGCAAAACAGTTCATCTTCTTTATCTACAATAATAGTGCATTCAAGTATTTGTAGCTCTACAGATTGCTCCATCTCTCCCCCCCAAGCTTTAAATCTACGGGTACTATAAGTGTTCGCGTAGTACCTTTAATATCAGTTACCTCTACAGGAAATGTCATACAGTCAGCTACCATAGTTGCAAGATATTCATGCCCTTTTCTATACTGGAATAAAATACTATCGTGAATTTGTGCCTGCAATTTGAAGTCCTTCTGATGTGGTAGCCACACCTTATAAAATACTTTATTGTATGCTATGTTAAGAGTCATAGCATTGAGGCTTTGTGGATTATGAGCTACATATCCATTCCTTGCGCGCTTATCAATCTTCGGATTCTTAAAGCAGTAGCGAGTCCAGCCAGTTGCACCCTTTAACATATGAGTTGCAAGTACTGTAGCTACTACCCACTCAGGGTAATCTTTTGCTACTGCTGGATAAGTTGCTGCAAATACATCTAGTAGATGTTGAGTTACTTGTATCGGTGACCAATACTTAGGTAGTCCTAGTAATCGCTGAGCTTCTAATACCTTACGTAAGCCCATAGTATCCAGCATGATAGCTGCGCCCATGCAATAACTTGCGCCATGATTAGTACGTTTGGCTAAATCTCGTAATGCTTTATCTAAGGTCTTTTTAAATTCGTCGCTATAGATTTGTTCATAGGGGATGCCGAAGAATGCGCTAGCATTAACAGCGTGGAAGTCTCTATCTCCTTCGACTGCGCTAATAAGAGCCGTGTCTCCTGTAATATACGCGGTATCTCTGCTCTCTGCCTGAGCATAATCAGCTTCTCCTAAATAAAAATCATCATCAGCTACAAGTGTAGATTTAACCTCATCCCCACGGGGAATGTTCTGAAGCTGAAGCCCGCACCAGAAGTGGTGTTCTGTACTGGCAAGTCTGCCGGTGTCAGTTCCGTGGGGATTAAGACTACACAAGATACGACGATTATGCGCAGGGCCAAACTCTTTAGCTTCAAAGCCCTTAGCCTTGTGGCCGAAATAGGTACTAAGTAACTTCCTATATCCACGTATCTCAAGTATCTCATATAAGATAGCCTCATTAAGTGGGTGGCGAAACATAGCCTTGTTAAGATTAGTTTCATCAGTACTAGTAATATCTCCACAACCTAGTACCTTGAGAAGTTTGGCTACCTGTACTGGACTATTAGGATTGAATGCTGGAGTTGCTACCATCTTGCGCAGCTTCTCTAGTCGCTCGGTTACACGCGCCTGTAGTTTAGTTACCTGAACATCCATAGCTACCATGTCGCGCTTCAGACCGGTCATTTCCGCAAGATGGCAAGGATATACTAGCGGAAACTCTTGCAAATAATTATTTTTCGCCCATGCTGGAGCACTTAATAACCAAGCTATAGCAGCATTAAGAGTGTTATGGGTGTCCTTAGCATTGTATAGATAGTATTCTTCCAGATTCTGCGCGCCGTCCGCTTCATGCTTCCAGTATCTTGCATCACGTACTAGAAAGGCGTTAAGGAATCCTAAATCCTTTGGAAGTTCTGAATACCAGCAGTGCATCATATTAGCGGTATCGAAATAATACTCTGTAGGTACTATTCCATATCTGGAAAGATATGATATATCGTATTTACCATTTTGAAAAATCTTTGGGACTGATAGCTGATTGAATTTTCCAGCCCACGCGATAAAGAATTCGGAAGTAAATGGAAGCACGATACTATGAGAAGTAAGCTGTCCATCAGGAGAAATAAACAGAGCACAATAACCAATGCAAGTGATGTGCAAAGGAGTCTGCTTGGTTTCAATATCCACTGATAGTAAAGTTGCCTGCGAAAATCGTTCATATAAAACTCCTATAGTATTTTCATTAACTATTTCCCAACTAAACTTCGTACTAGTGTACCAAGTATCAGGCGCAGTAAGCTTACTAATGTATCTATGTAGAAGGAAGCCGCCAAAAGGAACGCTAATGGTGTGAGCAAGAGGATGAACAAACACCCAAGTAATACCTTCTTTATCAAAGAGGGAGCCTGCATAATTATCCAAAGAGGGGAGTTTCTTTCCATAATCTTCTCCAGTAAGTTTCTGTATAAGTTGTGGCTGAGTACAGATTACACCTGTGATACCGTGCTTTTTACAGTAGGTAGTTATCTCTATTAGAGTTGTAGCTTTTTGTAGTATTAACTTACAGGGATTACCTACGCCAATGATTGGCTTAAGTTTGTGTAGATATGGCTTGTCTAGTTCAGTGCCTAGGAATAGGAGATTCATATACTTTTGGAAGCTTTAGTTTTAATATACTCATATTGTTGAGCTACTGTGAGCGTAATGGGGGCGTTTGTTTGATAGCAGTGCTTACACAGTATTCCATGAATACACTGCACGTCACAAGTAATTTTTTCGCAAGCTGCACAAGGAGCTAGCGGTATAGGTGGATTCATAACATGTCTCCAATAAAATGTAGTAATATGAATGCCGCCACAGTAACTGCTACCATAGCGGCATAAGTATTACAGTACCTCTACTTTTTGCAAGCCCAGATACTTCTTGTCAGCGTTCTCACCTTTGCCGCTGCGTACCTTAGTAACCAGCATGATGCGCATACCTTTAACAGCTGTCATCAGTTCGCGGGTATTGCTGATACCAGTAGCTGCTGAGATAGGCTTCAGGAAGTTCTTGAAATCACCTTGGCCAAACTCATTTTGCAGGTTGAAGAACAAGCTAGTCTCAGTACCAGGAGCTACAGGTGTATCAGTAGCATTGGCCAGTTCCAGCGTATTCACCAAGCGGAACTTTACTTCCACACCGCCGTTATCGCCAACCTTCTTTTCAGCGATGTCAACTACGTCAGCTTCATAAGCACCTGCGGGAGGCACCAAGAATTCTGGCATGTCAGCAAGGTCGTCCAAGTTTGCGTCAAGTAAGTTTGCAATGTTATCACTCATGATATATTTCTTTCTTTAGTTAAGTTTCAGTTTAAGTATATGTATTACAGTGTATCCTACACAGTGTTACTGGGTACTACATATTCCGAGTGTAGGCTCAGAAGTATTACTGTTAAGCTTTATAAAAAAAGCCGCCGCTCAATTTCTCTATCTAGATACCAGCGAGCTTTACGCAAGTCCTGTATAGAATCACCATGTTTAAGATCAGCGCGCCAAATATATTTAACAGAGTTACCGAGATTGAAGTTCATGTGCTCAGTGATTTGGATACACTCGATACCGCTAGGATGACTCTTATAATGGGTTGGATTAATTACATCTTCAGTATCTTTAGCTAGGCTCATTTAATATCTCCTTCACGTTTAAGTACTGCAGCTTCCGTAATCTTCCGGCACTGAGGTTTGGGCTGTAACTTCCACTTAGTATCCATAATAGCCCGAGTTTGTGGGTCGTCCGGTAGAGTGCGGCAGGTAAAGTACTTCCAGTTATACACAATCTTTTCCTTGTGTAAGTCGTATGCAAGTATACTCGTGTATATATTAGTGCCGAGAAGTACGCTGATAATCACGCCATAAAATAGGTGTACGCGACTCATAACTTAGCCTTCACACTTTCAAGTGCAGCAGTGGCAGCAGTTTTCACTGCGGTACTAGAGCCGCTACCGGCTAGCTTACCCTTAAATATATCCAGCAGAGTTGGGGCAGCAGTAGCCTCAATTGCTACACCTGTACGGCTACCAGTTACTAAGGAGGTGCCGAATACTGTGCTACTTCCGAAGCTGTGTTTCTTGTTCTGTACCTGACAATATACTACATGGTCAAAGTATTTAGCGGTATTACGAGAGAAGTTACTTGTACCAGCGCAGGGAACTATCTTCTTGCGGCCATCCTCAAGTTCCACTTCCACCTCATGAGTAATGATACAGAGGTTATAGGAGGCTTGTTGCATGTTACTTAACAACTTATCCATCAGCGAACCTTGCTTCCGGTAATCTTCCCAATCGTAGCGGTAATCATCGCCCTTACCTTTGGTGATATTAGCGATAGCAGAAACTGCGACCTGAGTTAAAGAGTCTACCACCACTATGGTATTGTTGTCAAGCGCATTTAATTCTACTACTGTAACGGGCGCTTCCGCTTTCTTACAGAGCATACAACTTACCTTACCGTGAGCTTCACAGATTTCTACTCGCGCACCAGTGAATACCTTAAGAAGGGTTTCAATAGCGATTGGGTAATCACGAGTATCTGGCAGTGAGATAATCTCAATACGCTCTTGCTGCGCGAGAGGTAACTTTGTGAGTGTAGTATAACCTTTCTCTACGTCAATCCAGAGTAGATTGAAGTCGGTACTTAGATTACCTACAAGCTCAGTCTTACCTACCTTCGGGCCGCCATATACGATAACTCGTTGAGTTGTCTTAGGTGCGATCTGATTTAGTTTCATTTTGATTCCTCCTTAGCTAATTTCATAATTAGAATCCCTTAAGTTGAAGATACAGCTTAACTGCTTCTTCGTCAAGCTCACCTTTACGCAGACTTAACTTAGTTGCCTTGACGTTTTCTGGGGAGCGATCTACCAAACACTCTGGCAGCTCTCTTATCACAGCCTCTCTAATATCAATTAACTCTCCGGGAGTTATAATAGAAATAAGTTCTGAGATACTTTTCCCCTTAATTAAGGTAGGAAATTTAAGTACATTTGTGGAGGTCATTTCTTATATACCCCCTTAAGCGTGTAAGTCGAATATTTTAGCGTACATAGCTACTTCTCCTGCGCT
>Ga0299912_10001004_pt1 | contig 22795 bp, 21 predicted proteins | sample RVTome_2_FD_207667 | JGI IMG/M metagenome (GOLD analysis project Ga0299912, IMG submission 207667) | Soil microbial communities from uranium-contaminated site in the Upper Colorado River Basin, Wyoming, United States - RVT95D214 (version 2) ... | reverse complement strand
AGGGGGAAGATCGGCGTCGATGCGGCGGCCAAGATGCTCCCCCCTTGGGGGAGCTGTCCGCGAAGCGGACTGAGGGGGCGTCGTGACCCAGGCGGACGACCAGAAGCGCGCGGCTGGCGAGGCGGCGGCCAAGCTGGTGCAGAGCGGCATGATCGTGGGGCTGGGCACCGGCTCCACGGCGGCGTGGTTCGTGCGGGCCCTGGCCGAGCGGATGACCGCCGAGAAGCTGGATGTGCGCTGCGTCACCACCTCCCAGGCGACCACGGCTCTGGCGGAGGTGCTGGGCATCCCGCTCCTGGACTTCAACCAAGTCCAGATCGACCTCACCGTCGACGGCGCCGACGAGATCGGCCCCGGCCTGTCGCTGATCAAGGGCGCCGGGGCGGCGCTGCTGCGCGAAAAGCTGGTGTGGGAGGCCTCGCGCCGCTGTGTGGTGATCGCCGACGCCGCCAAGCGCGTGGCCAAGCTCGGCAAACATCCCCTGCCTATCGAGGTGGTGCGGTTCGGCCACGAGTCCACCGCGCTGCGCATTTGCGACGTGCTGGCCGAGTACGACATCGGCGTCGGGCCGCGCCTGCGGCTCAAGGACAACGAGGCGGTGGTCACTGACGAAGGGCATCTGATCTACGACGCCTTCTGCGGGGTCATCGAGGCGCCGGCGCTGCTGGCCGATGCGCTGAAATGCGTCACCGGCGTGGTGGAGCATGGCCTGTTCCTCGACCTCGCCGACGAGGCCCTGATCGGAACCGACAACGGCGTGGAGCGGATCACGCCCTAGGCGCCGCGCCGGGGAGGGAAATTCGCGCCGCTCCGCGCTAGGCTCCGTCCATGACCAGCCCCAAAGCGCGCGGCCGACCGGCCCACGGTGACGTGCTGACCCCCGCCGAATGGCGGGTGGTGGAGGCCGTGCGCCACGGCATGACCAACCCCAAGATCGCCGAACGCCAGGGCGTCAGCCTCGACGCCGTCAAGTTCCATGTCGCTAACGCCTTGCAGAAGCTCGGGTTCACGAGCCGCGCGGAGCTGAAGCGCTGGGACGGCGTGCGGCGCGACAGCAACCTGTTCGAAAAGGAGCCCGCCATGGGAACGCCCCTGCAACTTGGCCCCGTCGGCCAGATCAATCGCACGGTGAAGGACGTGGCCGCCGCGCGCCGCTGGTACGAGGACGTGCTGGGTCTTCCCCACCTCTACTCCTTCGGCGATCTGGCGTTCTTCGACTGCGGCGGCATGCGGCTGTTCCTCAGCCAGGGGGACGGCCCGCCGGCCGACTGCGTGATCTACTTCCGCGTGGACGACGTCCGCTCGGCGCACGAGACGCTCGCGGCGCGCGGCATCGAGTTCATCAATGCGCCGCACATGATCCACAAGCACGCCGACGGCACGGAGGAGTGGATGGCCTTCTTCAAGGACAATGAGGGCCGGCCCCTGGCCATCATGGCCCAGGTCAAAGGCTGAGCAGGGTTGGAAGCCGGGCCGGCTCGCTTGAGCCCGGGCGCGCGTCTATTTAAGGACTGTCGCGCGTCACTCAGGAATCCCCCATGCCCCAGTACGACTACGACCTCTTCGTCATCGGCGCCGGTTCGGGCGGGGTGAGGGCGGCCAGGCTGGCGGCCATGTCGGGCGCGCGGGTGGCGGTGGCGGAGGAGCACCGGGCCGGGGGCACCTGCGTGATCCGCGGCTGCGTACCCAAGAAGTTCATGGTCTATGCCGCCGAGGTCGCCCACCAGATGAAGGTGGCCGAGGGCTTCGGCTGGTCCGGGCTGGAGGGTGCGACCTTCGACTGGAAGAGGTTCCTCCAGGCCAAAGATATGGAGATCGCCCGGCTCTCGGGCATCTACGTCAAGGTGCTGGCCAACGCCGGGGCGGAGCTGTTCCATGCGCGGGCCGAGCTGCGCGACGCCCACACCGTCGAGCTGGTGGGCAAGAACCAGACGGTCACCGCCGACAAGATCCTGATCGCGGTGGGCGGCTGGCCCTGGCTGCCGGACGATCTGCCCGGCGTGGAGCACGCCATCAGCTCCAACGAGGCCTTCCACCTGCCCGAGCTGCCGGGGCGCGTGCTGATCGTGGGCGGCGGCTATATCGCGGTGGAGTTCGCCGGCATCTTCAACGGCCTGGGGGCGGACACCACCCTGGTCTATCGCGGCCCCAACATCCTGCGCGGCTTCGACGACGACGTGCGCGCGCACCTGGCCGACGAGATGGAGAAGCGCGGGATCAAGGTGATCCTCGGCTCCCAGCACGAGCGGATCGAGAAGACGGGCGCCGGGCTGGTCAGTCACCTGACCGAGTGTCCTCCGGTGACCACCGACGTGGTCATGTTCGCCACCGGCCGCACGCCGAAGGTGCAAGGACTCGGGTTGGAAAAGGCCGGTGTGAAGCTGAACGACGCCGGCGCCATCGCGGTGGACGAGCAGTCGCGCACCAATGTTGAGAACATCTGGGCCGTCGGCGACGTCACCGACCGCATCGCCCTGACCCCCGTGGCCATACGCGAGGGCGCGGCCTTCGCCGAGACGGTGTTCCGGGGCAACCCGACCACCTACGACCACGCCGAGGTGCCGAGCGCGGTGTTCTCCCAGCCGCCGGTGGGCGTGGTGGGGCTGTCGGAGGCGGAGGCCCGGCACAAGTACGGCCAGGTGGACATCTACAAGTCGACGTTCCGGCCGATGAAGGAGACCTTCTACGGCGGCCAGGGGCGGACCCTGATGAAGCTGGTGGTGGACGCCGCGAGCCAGAAGGTCGTCGGCTGCCACATCGTCGGCGACGACGGGCCCGAGATGGTCCAGCTCGCCGCCGTGGCCATCAAGATGGGCGTGACGAAACAGCAGTGGGACTCGACCACCGCCCTGCACCCGACGGCGGCCGAGGAACTGGTCACCATGCGCGAGAAGTTCGTCTCTCCCGAGCTGGGCGCGGCCTGATCGTTCAGGCGCGCGCCCGCGTCTGCTCAGCGTCAGATCCGGCCTGCGCCCACTCAAGGATCTTGGACAGCAGCACTTGAGGAACGATGGGCTTGGCCAGCACATCGTTCATGCCGGCCTCCAGGCAGGCCCGGGCGTTGTCGGGCTCCACGTCCGCCGTCAGCGCCAGGATCGGCGTGGCGCGGTTGAAGGGGCTCGTGGCCCGGATCATCCGCGTGGCTTCCAGGCCGTCGATCCCGGGCATCCGCACGTCCATCAGGATCACGTCGAAAGGCTTGGCCAGGGCGGCCGAGACGCCTTCGGCGCCGCCGGACGCCTCTTGAACCTCCATGCCCAGGGGGCTGAGGATCAGCCTGACCAGCTCGCGGTTCACGGGGGTGTCGTCCACGATCAGCAGGCGCAGCGGCGGACATTCCTCGATCTGCGAGGGTGCGGCGTGTTCAGGTCGGGCGGCGGCGGCCTCGGCCGGGATCACGAACCAGAAGGTCGAACCTTCGCCCGGCTTGGTGTCGACGCCGATCTTTCCGCCCATCGTCTCGACGATGCCCTTGGAGATGGCCAGGCCCAAGCCCGTGCCGCCGTGGGTGCGGTTGATCGACACATCCGCCTGGGAGAAGCGCCCAAACAGGCGGGGCAGGTTCTCCGACGCGACGCCGGAACCGGTGTCGGTGACGCTGATCTTCAAGCGGCCGCCCGCCTTGGTCCGGCGATAGGCGGTCTGCACGGTGATGGCGCCGTGGTCGGTGAACTTGACGGCGTTGCTCAAGAGGTTGACCAGCACCTGTCGCAGCCGCGCCACGTCGCCGACGATCATGTTGGGCGTGGCGGGAGCGATCCTGACGCGAACTTCCACGCCCTTGGCCGCCGCCTGCATGGCGATGAAGCCGGTGGTCTCTTCCAAGAGGCGCGGCAGGGACAGGGGCAGGGCCTCCAGGGACACCTGGCCGGCCTCCAGCTTGGAGAAGTCCAGCACGTCGTTGATGATCGTCAGCAGGGCCTCGCTCGCGTCCGAGATCCGCTTCGCGTAGTGCAAGGCGTCCTGCGGCAAGTCCTGGCGCTCGCCCAACAGCCGCGAGAAGCCGACGATGGAGGTCAAGGGCGTGCGGAGTTCGTGGCTCATGTTGGCCAGGAACGCCGACTTGGCCGTGGCGGCCGTCTCGGCGCGTTGCTTGGCATCCTCCAGCTCCGTCTTGCTGAGCATCGCCTGGGTGACGTCGCGGATGACGTCGATGGTCTCGATGGGCACGCCGTGGGCGTCCAGGATCAGCGTCGGATTGGACTCGATCCAGATCCACTCGCCGTTCTTGTGCTTGGCGCGGTACCGCAGCGGCTCGTCCAGGTGGGTCTTGCGGTTCATGACCATGTCCATGATCGCGGCGCCGACGCGCTGGATGTCGTCGGGATGGGTCATGTCCTGCGGGGTTTGCCGCATATGCTCTTCGGGCGTGTAACCGAACACCCGCATCGAGCCCGGCGAGACGTAGCGGACCTCTCCGTCGATCGCGACGCGCGCGATCATCTCCGCGGCGTTGTCGGCGATGAACCGGTAGCGCTGCTCGTTCTCGCGCGCTTCGGCCTCGGCGCGCTTGGTGTCGGTGACATCGACCAGCGTGCCGAAGCGTCCGAGGTAGGCGCCGGCTTCGTCCCGCTGGACGGCGCTGTGCGTGATGATGTGCCGGATTTCGCCATCCGGCCGTCGGAGGCGGAACTCGAACGGAGGCGCGTCCCGGAGGGCGTAGGTCTCATTGTGCGCGGCCAGTCTCGGACGATCTTCCGGGATGCAGAAGTCGCCCAGCGCTTCCATGGTCGGCGGGGGCGTTGACGGGTCCAGGCCGTAGATCCGATACATCTGATCGGACCAGTCGAACCTTCCGTTCATGAAGCGCCAGTAGCCGATGCCAGCCATGTCCACGGCCAGCGATGCGAGCTGGTGCATGTCGGGCAGGGCCGCCGGCGCCGGTCTGGCGCGAGAGGTCCGTCTTTTGTCCTTTTGGGTCATGATGTATCCTTGCCCAGGATAGGCTAGCCCGGGGGCCTGAAGGCGTGCTTAACGCCACACTCTTCTTTGGGTAGGCGTCGGGCTGATCGGAGCCACGCCATCTGGCTGGCCGGTTTTGCCTCCGACCCCCATATGAGCTATGAGCCCGCCTCTTTTTCGGAAGCCCGAGCCATGACCGAGCGCTGGTCGCCTCAGACCTGGAGATCCAAGCCCGCCAAGCACATCCCGACGGATTATCCCGATCCGGCGGCGCTGACGCGCGTGGAAGAAACCCTGTCGCGAATGCCGCCCCTGGTGTTCGCAGGCGAGGCGCGTCGGCTGAAGGGGCTGCTCGGCGAGGTGGCGGCGGGCAAGGCCTTCCTGCTTCAAGGCGGCGACTGCGCCGAAAGCTTCAAGGAATTCAGCGCCAACAACATCCGAGACACCTTCCGCCTGATCCTGCAGATGGCGGTGGTGCTGACCTTCGCCGGCGGCAAGCCGGTGGTGAAGGTCGGCCGCATGGCCGGCCAGTTCGCCAAGCCCCGCTCCAGCCCCACCGAGACCCAGGGCGATGTCACCCTGCCGTCCTACCGCGGCGACAACATCAACGGCATGGGCTTCACCGCCGAGGAGCGCGCGCCCGATCCCGAGCGGCTGATCAAGGCCTACAACCAGTCCGCCGCGACCATGAACCTGCTGCGGGCCTTCGCCACGGGCGGCTATGCGGATCTGCACAACATCCACAAGTGGACGCTGGGCTTCATCGCCGACAGTCCCCAGGGACATCGCTATGAGGCCCTGGCGGACAAGATCTCCGACACCCTGAACTTCATGGAGGCCATCGGCGTCACCGCCGACAGCCAGCCGACCCTGCGCCAGGTGGACGTCTTCGTGTCGCACGAAGGGCTGCTGCTCGGCTACGAGGAGGCGCTGACGCGCGTCGATTCCACCACGGGCGATTGGTACGACACCTCCGCCCACCTGCTGTGGATCGGCGAGCGCACCCGCCAGCTGGACGGCGCCCACGTGGAATTCTTCAGGGGGATCAAGAACCCGATCGGCATCAAGGCCGGCCCGACGATGGAGCCGGACGAGCTGCTGCGTCTGATCGACGTGCTGAACCCGGCCAATGAGCCCGGGCGGCTGACGATCTACGGCCGCTTCGGCTCGGACAAGATCGCAGAGCGCCTGCCGGCCCTGATGCGCGCCACCCGCGCGGACGGCCGTTCGGTGGTGTGGGCCACCGATCCGATGCACGGCAACGTCGTCACCGCCGCCAACGGCTACAAGACCCGCCCGTTCGACCGCATCCTGGCCGAAGTGCGCAGCTTCATCGACGTGGCCGAAGCCGAGGGCGTGCACCCCGGCGGCGCGCACTTGGAGATGACCGGGCAGAACGTCACCGAGTGCACCGGCGGGGCGCGGGAGGTGACCGAGATGGACCTGGCCGACCGCTATCACACCCACTGCGATCCCCGGCTCAACGCCGACCAGTCGCTGGAGCTGGCCTTCCTGGTGGCCCAGCGCTTGCGCCAGGAGGGCGCGGCCGAACAGCACGCCGCGGCGATCTAGAGCCGTCGCCGACCGCCGGCTTGCGTTGGACGTCGATCGGTCCTTTCCTCTGTGTATCCGGGCGCCGAAGCCCGTTCCTTGGGGGAGGACCACTCATGCACATCAACTATCTGGCCGTCCTGGCCGCAGCCTTGGCGAACTTCATCGTGGGCGGGCTCTGGTACTCGCCCGTTATGTTCGTCAAAACCTGGAAGGCGGAGCTCGGGGTCAGTCCCGACGCGCCCGCCAAGCCGAGAAGCATGGCGGTCATGCTCGCGGGAACCTTCGTGCTCGGCCTGGTGCAGGCGGGGATGTTCGCGGTGTTCCTCGGCCAGCAGCCTCCGCTCATGGGTGCGGCCTATGGTCTGGCGGCCGGCGTCTGCTGGGTCGCGACGGCGTTTGCGATCAACTACATGTACGCCGGCCGCAGCCTGAAGCTGTTCCTGATCGATGGCGGCTTCAATGTGGTGGTCTTCACCCTGTACGGTCTGATCCTCGGCCTGTGGCATTGAGGGCCGCTTGAGCGCGCCCGCCACGGAGAACACATGTTGCGTCCCCTGGCCCGCCGGGCCCTGATCGGATTAGTTCTTATGCTCGCCGCGCCGGCGGCTCGGGCGCTGGCCGCCCCCGCGCCGGTGACGGTGTTCGCCGCCGCCTCGCTGAAGAACGCGCTGGACGAGGTTCTGCTGGCCTATCAGGCCAGGACCGGCGTCGCGGCGCGGGCCTCCTATGCGGCCTCCTCCACCCTGGCGCGGCAGATCGAGCAGGGGGCGCCGGCGGACGTCTTCGTCTCGGCCGACGCCGGCTGGATGGACGAGCTATCGGCCAAGCGGATGATCGTCGCCGCCACCCGGCGGGATGTGCTCTCGAACCATCTGGCGCTGATCGCGCCGGCGGGCTCGAAAGTTCAGGTGCGGATCGGCAAGGGCGCGGCGTTCGCACAGGCTCTGACCAAGGCGCTGGACGGCGGGCGGATGGCCGTGGCGGGGCCGGGCGTGCCGGCGGGAACCTATGCCGAGGCGTCGCTGCGCTCGCTGGGCGTCTGGGGCAGCGTCAAGGATAAGCTGGCGCCGGCCGAGAACGTCCGCGCGGCCCTCGCCTATGTGGCGCAGGGCGAGACGCCGCTCGGGATCGTCTATGACACCGACGCCAGGATCGAACCCGAGGTGCGCATCGTCGCCCTGTTCCCCGACGCCAGCCATCCGCCCATCGTCTATCCCGCCGCCGTGGTCGCGGGTTCCTCGAACGCCCATGCGACGGGCCTGCTGGGCTTCCTGCAGGGGCCGGAGGCGAGCGCGATCTTCAGGAAGTACGGCTTCATCGTCCTGGGGCGGCCGAAGTGACGGACCGAAGTCCTCGTGCTTCCACAAGCTCAGCATGAGGATTTCTATTGAACCGTCCGCGCAGTCGCCCTCATCCTGAGCCTGTCGAAGGACGAGGGCGTCACGCCGGTCAGACCCCGAGTATCCAGCCCTCTTCCTGCTCCACCTGGGCGACGATGTCGGCCTTGGCGTCCTTGGGCGCGGCGAACACGGCGCCGAGCTTGCCGGCCTCGTCGAGCTTGGCGAAATACTCGGCCGTGGCGCGGACCTGTGCGCGGTCGGGAACCTCGCCGGGCTCCGGCTTGGCGTTGTGCAGGGAGGGATAGACCTCCGCCAGCACCACGGCCTTGTCCGCCACGTCCTCGGGCCCGAGCGCCCGCCAGCCGGTGGTGAAGGGCCAGACCGCCGCCCGATCGCCCAGCTCGTCGGTCAGCCGCTTGAGCGCGGCCATGCCCATGATCGCCTGGCCGCCCACCGAGCCCGCGCCCATCAGCTGCCACACCGTCTTGGCCCCGGCCTTGCCCTGTCCTTGAGTGGCGATCTCGCAGCGGCGGAAGGCCGGCGGCAGGTCCGCGCCGTGGGTGTCGGGCTTGGTGGTGGCGAGCCACCGCTGGGCGTCCTTGGGCGGGGAGCCCCAGAACGGCCGAGCCTCGTCGGTCATCAGCCGGTTCATCTTGGCCGCGACGGCGAAACGGTTGTTGGTGTTGTCGGCCTTGTCCACGACGTTGGCGGCCATGAACGTCCAAAGCCCCGCCCAGGGCGGCGACTTCAGCTTCAGGCGGGCGGCGGTCCCGGCCGGATAGCCGAGCGCGAAGTCGAACCCCACCAGGGCCCGCTCGCTGCGCCGGGCAAGGTCGGACAGCACCTCGCGCAGCTTGATCTCGGCCTGGGCGCGGGTGGGCGGATTGAACGCCTCGAAGAATGGCCTAAAGCGCGCGTCGCGCCGGACCACGCCGATCCAGACGGAGTCCTTGCCCGTGCTGGGCTTGGAGGCGGCGCTCCAGTCGACGATCACATAGGCTTGGAACAGGCGGGACACGGCGGCTCTCCGGCAAACGCGGGCCTTGTAGCTGATGGCGGCCGGCGAGGGGAGCCGCGCGCCGCAACAAACCGGCGCCGAACGTGATCGACCCCTAGCTTGCACGGCGCGGGGCGGGCGGACATTTTCCGCATCTGCGAAGAGCACGGGTCCGGAAATTCCAGATGGGCAGAGTCTTGAAGGCCGGGGTCGTCGGCGCCGGCGCCTTCGGCGGGCACCATGCGCGTAAGTACGCGAGCCTTCCCGGCGTGCGCCTTGAGGCCGTGTTCGATCCCCACATCGACCGGGCCGAGGCCCTGGCCGGCGCCCTTGGCGCGCGCGCCGTCGAGGAACTGGACCGGTTCCTGGACGCCGTGGACCTCGTGGCAATCGCCTCGCCTGCCTCCAGCCATGCGGCGATCGCCATGGCCGCTCTGCGGCGCGGCAAGCACGTCTATGTGGAAAAGCCGCTCGCCGACCGGGCCGAGGACGCCGCGGTCCTGGTGGCGACGGCGCGCGAGGCGGGCCTGGTGCTGGCCTGCGGGCATCAGGAGCGGGCGGTGTTCCGCGCCATGGGCCTGCTCGACCTGCCCGAGGCGCCGGTGCGGCTGGAGGCCGTGCGGCGCGGAACCTTCGCCAGCCGCAACCTCGATGTCTCCTGCGTGCTCGATCTGATGATCCACGACATCGACCTGGCCCTGGCCATGGCGCTGGCCACGACTGGGGGCGAGCCGCCGGCGGTGCGGGCGCGCGGGCGCGCCGAGCCCGGGCCGCTTACTGATGAAGCCCATGCCGAGCTGGCCTTCGCCGGCGGCATGACCGCCGTGCTGCACGCCTCGCGCATCGCCGACGCGCGCGAGCGGACCATGCGTCTGGTGTTCCCCTCCGGCGAGATGCGGATCGACCTTCTGACCCGCGAGGTCGTCAACACCACGCCCTTCGCCCTGAACGCGGACTTCGCCGAGACGCCCGAGGGCCGCGATCCCCTGGGCGCCAGCATCGCCGCCTTCGTGGCCGCCGCGCGCGGCGAGGCGCCCCGGCCGCTGGCGACCGGCGAGGAGGCCGCGCGGGCGCTGGCCGTGGCGCTGGACGTGGACCGGGAGGCGGCGCTGGCTCCGTCTCTGGCCTCGACCGCCAAGACGCGCCCCGCCGCCCGCCGGACGCGCGGCTCGGCCCGCGCGGCGCGATGAGCGCTCCGCCGGCGCCCATCGCCTTCATCGATCTGAAGACCCAGCAGGCGCGCGTGCGTCCGCAAATCGAGGCGCGCTTCTCGGCGATTCTGGATCACGGCCAGTATGTGAACGGGCCGGAGGTGGCCGAGCTGGAGGCGGCGCTTTGCGCCTTCACCGGCGCGGAGAAGGCCCTGGCCGTGGCCAGCGGCACGGACGCCCTGCTGATCCCGATGATGGCCATGGGGCTGGGTGCAGGCGACGCGGTGTTCCTGCCGGCCTTCACCTACAACGCCACGGCCAGCGCGGTGATCCTGGCGGGCGCGACGCCGGTTTTCGTGGACGTGCTGGGCGACGATTTCTGCATCGATCCCGCCGACCTGGAGCGGCGCATCGAGGCGGTGAACCGCGAAGGGCGGCTCAAGCCGCGCCTGATCGTGCCGGTGGATCTGTTCGGAATTCCAGCCGACTATGAGGCGATCTTCGGCCTGGCGGGGATGCACGAGCTGATGGTGCTGGCCGACGCGGCCCAGTCCTTCGGCGCGCGGTGGAAGGGCCGCTGGGCGGGCGCCATCGCGCCGGTGACGGCCACCAGCTTCTTCCCCTCCAAGGCCCTGGGCGCCTTCGGCGACGGCGGGGCCGTGCTGTTCCGCGACCCGGAGCTCTACGAGGCCTGCGAAGAGGTCCGCTGGCACGGCACGGACTCCGGCCGCAAGGAAAGCGTGCGGGTGGGCTTCAACGGCCGCATGGACAGCCTGCAGTGCGCCGTGGTGCTGGAGAAGCTGAGCATCTTCGCCGACGAGCTTGAATCCAGGCGGAAAATCGCCGCCATCTATGACGAACGGCTGTCCGGCGTGGTCGATCCGCAGCGCTATGGGACGGGCTGCGAGCGGGGGCACGGCCTCTACACCGTGGCGCTCGATCGGCGCGATGAGGTGCAGGCGGCGCTGAAGGCCGACGGGGCACCCACCGCCGTCTACTATTCCCAGCCGCTGCATCGGATGAAGGCCTTCGCGGCCTATGCGCCCGAGGGCGGCCTGCCTCAGTGCGAGCGGCTGGCGGAGCGGGTGCTTTCCCTGCCCATGCACCCGTACCTCACCGAGGATCAGGCGCATTACATCGCCGACCGGCTGATCGCGGCGCTGGCGGACTGAAGGCCGCCCCCGCTGACGCCAGCGGCGGTCGGTGCTATCTTACGCCCATGGCCGACGACCTCTACGAGCGGGACTACTACGCCTGGACCAAGGCCCAGGCCGCCGCCCTGCGCGCGCGGCGTTCCGGCGCCAACGCGCTCGACTACGACAACCTGGCCGAGGAGGTGGAGACTTTGGGCCGGTCCGAACGTCGCGCGTGCCTGTCGCAGATCGACAACATCCTCACCCATTTCCTCAAGCTCGCCTATCTGGGCGGCCCGGATGCACCGCATTGGAAGGTGGAGATCGCCGCGTTCCGCAAGGATCTGAGGCGCGATCTGACGCCAAGCCTTCGCGCCTCGCTGCCGGCCGACTTGCCTTCCGTCTACGCCGACGCCCGCGACATCCTGGCAAGGGAGTTGGCGTTGCGGGACGTGACCCTGGAAGCGCCCGCCGACTGTCCCTACACCTGGGAAGACGTTCTCGGCCGAGGCGTCGATTGGACCCCGGAGCCCAGCGCGTGACCGACCAGAAGACCGCGCACGATTTCGCATTCACCTCCATCGACGGCGCGCCGCTGCCGCTGTCGGCCTTCGCCGGCAAGGCGGTGCTGGTGGTGAACACCGCCTCCAAATGCGGCCTCACCCCCCAGTACGAGGGGCTGGAGGCGCTGTGGACCGCCTACAAGGACAAGGGCTTGGTGGTGCTGGGCGTGCCGTCCAACAACTTCGGCTGGCAGGAGCCGGGGACCGAGGCCCAGATCAAGGACTTCTGCGCCACGCGCTTTTCGGTGGATTTTCCCATGACCGCCAAGACGGTGGTCAAGGGCGGCAAGGCGCACCCCTTCTACAAATGGGCCAAGGCCGTGCTCGGCAAGGCCGGCGAGCCGCAGTGGAACTTCCATAAGCTGCTGGTCGGCAAGGACGGAGCCCTGCTCGGCGCCTTCGGCTCGCGCACCGAGCCCGCCGCGCCGGAGGTGAAGGCCGCGGTCGAGGCGGCCCTCTAGGCGCTATTGGGACGCCGGCTCGGCCACGAGCGGCTTGTCGCCGGGCGCGGCGCCGTTGGCCTGGTAGATGTAGGCCATGATCTCGTCGTAGTCCTCGGGCGCCAGGACGCCGACCTGCCCCGGCGGCATGGCCCGGCTGAGGTAGGCGTAGAGCGCCGCGGCGGGCAGGGCGCCCCAGCGCCTGTTGAAGCGCGCGCTCTTCAGCGACGGACCGAACTCGCCGTCGTCCAGATGCTGCCCGTGACACAGGGCGCAGTGGTCCGCGTAGAGGTCCGCGCCCTGGTCCGCCTGGGCCGCGGTGAAGCTCGCCGCCGGGGTTTGCGCGAGGGCGGCGCCGGCGCCTGTCAGAGCGACGGTCAGGCAAGCGGCGAGGACCCGCCTCATGGTCACCTGTCCGGCAGGGCGAACACCCACAGCGTCGCGCCGCCCTCGAGCGGGGAGCGCACATCGGGGATCAGGTTGGTCCAGGTGTGGGTGAAGGGGCTTCCCGAGCCGGTGGTCACCGCCACGTACTCCTTGCCGTCGATGGCGAAGGTGATCGGCGGCCCGTTCAGGGCGTCGTTCAGCCGCGTGCGCCAGAGCACCGCGCCGGTCTTGGCGTCATAGGCGGTGAAGTAGCGGTCCAGGTCGCCTACGAACACCACCCCGCCGGCGGTCGGCAGGGCGGCGGTGGACTGCGGCGCGCGATCGCGGTGCGCCCAGGCCTCGGTGCGGGTCTTCAGGTCGAGCGCCTCGACCCGGCCGAGGTTGCCGTCGCTGCCGGGCTTCAGCTCCAGCACGAAGGTGGAGGGCGCGGTCTTCTCGCCCTCCTCGCGCGGCAGGGCGGTCATGTCGGTGCAGTGCTCCTGCGTCGGCATGTAGAGAAAGCCGGTCTGGGGGTCATAGGCGGTCGACCCCGGGCCCCGTCCGCCGCCAGGGTGCGGGCAGATCGTGACGGTCTTGCCGATGTAGGGGATCACGTCGGGATTGATCGTCTTCTTGCCGGTCTTGGGGTCGATCGACTTGACGATGTTCTGGATGCCCGTGTCCGTGGCGAAGACGAATTGGCCGGTCCTGGCGTCCAGCGCCTCGACGATGGCCAACTTGCCGGAGGTCAGCACCAGATGGCGCGTTTTGCCCTTCACCGGCAGGTCGACCACAATCCGCTCGAACACATAGTCCATGTCCCAGCTGTCGTTGGCCAGGTGGGAATAGTGCCAGACCAGCTTGCCGGTGTCCGGATCGAGAGCCAGGGTGTTGTTGGTATAGAGGGCGGAGTTGTCCTGGCCCTTCTTCAGCGGACTGGTTCCGCGCACGAACGGGTTCCAGGGATAGGGCTGGCCGACGCCCCAGTAGAGCAGGTTCGAGGCGGGATCGTAGCTGCCCGAGGTCCAGGCCGAGCCGCCGAAGCGCTGATCGAGCGGGATGCCGTTCCAGGTGTCGCCGCCCGGCTCGCCCGGCGCGGCCACGGTGTAGAACCGCCACAGCTCGTGGCCGTCCTTGGCGTCGTGCGCGGTGATCGAGCAGCGGGAGGTCACGCAGTTGGTGGCCCCGATGATGATCTTGCCGTTCAGCGCCATCGGGCCTGAGGTGTAGTCGCCGGGGCCGTCCACGGCCTGATCCCACGCCGGCTCGCCGGTCTTCATGTTCAGGGCGACGAGGTGCTTGTCGGAGGTGGCGACCACCACCTTGTCGTCATAGAGCGCCATCATCCGCTTGAAGTAGATCGTCGCGCCCCGGGCCTTGGGACGGACGTAGCGCCACAGCAGATCGCCGTTGGCGCCGTTCAGGGCCTCCACCCCGTCGCCGTAGCCCTGGATGAAGATCACCCCGTCGTGGGCCACGGGGGTGATCTCTGTGGCGCCGTTCGGAAGCGCCCAGCTCCAGACCATGCGCAGGTCCTTGACGTTGTCCTTGTCGATCTGGTCGAGGGTGGAATAGCCCCAGCCGTCGTAGGTGCGCCGCCACATCAGCCAGTCGCCAACCGGCGGGTCGCGCAGCATGGCGTCCGTGACCGGGGTCAGGCCGGCCAGGGGCGCTTCGACCTTCTGGACCAGCGCCGTGGCGAAGGGATCGGGCTTGGCGGGAAACATGCCCTGGGCCGCGGCGGGCGCCGTCCCGCAAAGCCAGGCGGCGGCCTGGGCCGCGATGGCGGCCGCCATCGCCGTACGCACAATACGCTTCATCCTGACGCATCCCCCGATCTTATGGCTTGAGCGCCATTAGAGACGCAGCCTCGCCCGTGTCCAGACCCTCAGGAGGCCGCCGCCGCGCGCCGAAACCCTGGCAGAGCCGCGCTTCAGCGGCTAGATGACCCCCGCAAGGAGCGTCGCCGATGACCAGAAGACCCGACGGAAGCTGGGACAAGTCCCAACTGCCCAGCCGCCATGTGACCGAGGGGCCGAGCCGCGCCCCGCACCGGTCCTATTACTACGCCATGGGGCTCGGCACGAAGGAGATCAACCAGCCGTTCGTGGGCGTAGCCTCCTGCTGGAACGAGGCGGCGCCGTGCAACACCGCCCTGATGCGCCAGGCCCACGCGGTCGCCGAGGGGGTGAAGACCGCCGGCGCGACGCCGCGCGAGTTCTGCACCATCACCGTCACCGACGGCATCGCCATGGGGCACGAGGGCATGCGCTCGTCCCTGGTCAGCCGCGAGGTGATCGCGGACTCCGTGGAGCTGACCATGCGCGGCCACAGCTATGACGCCCTGGTGGGCGTGGCCGGTTGCGACAAGTCCCTGCCCGGCATGATGATGGCCATGCTGCGGCTGAACGTGCCCTCCGTCTTCCTCTACGGCGGCTCCATCCTGCCCGGCCGCTGGCACGGCAAGGACGTGACGGTGGTGGACGTGTTCGAGGGCGTGGGCATGCACTCGGCCGGGCGCATGACCCTGCAGGACCTCTACAACCTGGAGCGCCACGCCTGCCCCGGAGAGGGCGCCTGCGGCGGCCAGTTCACCGCCAACACCATGGCCTGCGTGTCCGAAGCCATCGGCCTGGCCCTGCCGCTCTCCAGCGCCCTGCCGGCGCCCTATGAAAGCCGCGACTCCTACGCCCGCGCTTCCGGCGAGGCGGTGGTCGCCCTGATCGAGCGCAACATTCGCCCGCGCGACATCTGCACCCGCGAGGCGTTCGAGAACGCGGCGGTGGTCGTCGCGGCCACCGGCGGCTCGACCAACGCCGGCCTGCACCTTCCGGCCATGGCCAACGAGTGCGGCGTCGAGTTCACCCTTCGCGACGTGGCGGAGATCTTCAAGAAGACGCCCTATCTCGCCGACCTGAAGCCCGGCGGCCGCTATGTGGCCAAGGACATGGGCGAGGCGGGCGGCGTGCCGGTGCTGCTGCGCACCCTGCTGGACGCCGGCCTGCTGCACGGCGACTGCATGACGGTGACCGGCAGAACCATCGCCCAGAACCTGGAGAGCGTCACCTTCCGCACCGACCAGGACGTGATCCGGCCGGCCACGAATCCGCTCTCGCCGACCGGCGGGGTCGTGGGCCTATGGGGCACATTGGCGCCGGACGGGGCGATCGTGAAGGTGGCCGGCATGAAGTCCCACCTCGCCCACCGGGGCCCCGCGCGGGTGTTCGACGGCGAGGAGGCCTGCTTCGACGCCGTGGAGAAGGGCGGCTACCAGGACGGCGACGTCCTGGTGATCCGCTACGAAGGCCCCAAGGGCGGGCCGGGCATGCGCGAGATGCTGTCCACCACCGCAGCGCTGGCCGGCCAGGGGCGGGGCGACAAGGTGGCCCTGGTCACCGACGGCCGCTTCTCCGGCGGCACGCGCGGCCTGTGCGTCGGCCACGTGGGGCCGGAGGCTCAGGACGGCGGCCCCATCGGCCTGGTGAAGGACGGCGACATCATCGCCATCGACGCTGTGGCCGGGACCATCGAGCTGGAGGTCGAGCCGGCCGAGCTGGAGCGCCGCCGCAAGGACTGGAAGCCCCGCGTCACCGACTACGGCTCCGGCGCCCTGTGGAAGTTCGCCCAGCAGGTCGGCCCCGCGCATCTTGGCGCCGTCACCCAGCCGGGCTTCTCAGGTGAGCGGAAGGCGTATCCGGATATCTGAGGGGCCGGGCTCAGTCCCGCTCCTTCAACATCTCCACCTGTTCGGGGTGGTCGAGGCGCAGGGTTCCGCCGCGAATGGGGCCACGCACGCGCACGAGGCGGCCGCGAAGCTGGTCCGGCGCCTTGGCCGCGGTCTTGAAGTCGTCCAGGGCGCGATAGGCGATCTCGGCCTCGAAGCCGGCGTCGAACTCCAGGCGGTCGGTCTGGATGCTCCGCACGCGCCCCTCGACGATCTGGAAGCCGTAGGCGCCCACAGCCTCGGGCGGGATCAGCACGCGATACTCGGGCAGCGCCCACAGGCCGAGCTTGCGGTTGCGGGCATAGGCCTCGGCCTCCAGCATTGGGCCGGCCATGGCGCGGTTGTCCGCCCAGGTGCGGGCGCGCACGGCGCCGGCGCGCAGCAGCGCCTTCTCGATCCAGACTCCGCCGCGCTTGAGCGTCGCCTGCGCCAGGGCGCGCTGGTAGCGGTCGCGCCGCGCGCCGCCGTAGAGCAGCCGGACAACCCGCCCGTCCACGAGGCTGACCAGGGCGGCGCGGGCCTGATCGGCGTAGGGCTGATCGCCCTTGGGCGCCTCTATGCCCGCGAGCCGCACCTCCAGGCCCGAGTCCAGGGTGAACGTGTCGCCCGAGCGGATGTCGGCCACGCGGCCCTCCTCGCCCGGCGCCAAACCCGACAGGCCCGGATCGCGCCCGCAAGCGGCGAGCGCCAGAAGAATAAGGGCGAGGCCGAGCGCGCGGATCAATCCTCCTCCACCTCGTCGACCTCGCCGGCCACCCGCCCGTGCGGCGGGGCGAACAGGGGCCGGCGCGGGCCGCGCGCCAGCTCCTTGGCCAGGCGCTTCATGTCCAGCGCGTTCTCCCAGCGGGCCACCACCAGCGTCGCGACGCCATTGCCCACGAGGTTGGTGAGCGCGCGGCACTCGCTCATGAACCGGTCCACGCCCACCAGGATCGCCAGGGCCTGGATCGGGATGTCGGGGACCACGGCCAAGGTGGCGGCCAGGGTGATGAAGCCCGCGCCGGTAACGCCGCTCGCGCCCTTGGAGGTCAGCATGGCCACGCCCAGCAGGGTGGCCATCTGCACCCAGCTGAGGTCGGTGTTGGTGGCCTGGGCGAGGAACAGCGCCGCCAGGGTCATGTAGATGTTGGTGCCGTCGAGGTTGAAGCTGTAGCCGGCCGGGATCACCAACCCCACCACCGGCTTGGAGGCGCCCAGGCGCTCCAACTTCTGCATCATCTGCGGCAGCACGGTCTCGGAGGACGAGGTGCCGAGCACGATCAGCAGCTCCTCCTTGATGTAGGCCAGGAACCGGATGATCGAGAAGCCGCACAGGCGCGCGATGACGCCCAGCACCACCAGCACGAACAGCACCGAGGTCAGATAGAAGGTCCCGATCAGGGCGCCGAGCTTCACCAGGGCGCCCAGGCCGTACATGCCGATGGTGAAGCCCATGGCCCCGAAAGCGCCGACGGGCGCGGCGCGCACCACGATGTGCAGGATGGAGAAGAACACCTGGATCACCTGGTCCAGGGCATGCGCGCCCTTCTTGCCCAGCTCGCCCATCCGCGACAGGGCGAAGCCGGTGAGGATCGCCAGCAGCAGCACCTGCAGAAGCTCGCCCTCGGCGAAGGCGGAGACGAAGGTCTTGGGGATGATCGCCAAGAGGTGTCCGGCGATGGTGTCGGCGTGGGCCTTGGCGAGGTAGTCGGCCGCGACGCTGGGATCGAGGGTGTAGGGGTCGATGTTGAAGCCCGCGCCGGGCTTCAGCACCTGCGCCACCACCAGGCCAAGGATCAGGGCGAAGGTGGAGACCACCTCGAAATAGATCAGCGCCTTGGCGCCCACCCGCCCGAAGGCCTTCAGGTCGCTCATGTGGGCGACGCCCGCCGCCACGGTGCAGAAGATCACCGGCGCGATCAGCATCTTGATCAGGGCGATGAACCCGTCGCCCAGCGGCTTCAGCGCCACCCCCGTCACCGGCCACAGCGCGCCGACGAGGATGCCCAGCGCGATGGCGATCAGCACCTGGACGTAAAGGATCTTCAGGATACGCAAGCGGGGCCCCCTGGCGCGGAATTCGCGAGCACCCTAATACAGGACCGTGCGTCCCGTTAGCTCAGCAGGATAGAGCATCGGTTTCCTAAACCGGGGGTCACAGGTTCGAGTCCTGTACGGGACGCCATCCATTCCAAACGCCATGTCCGCACTCACCCCCTTCCACATCGCTTTTCCGGTCGACGACCTGGACGCCGCCCGGCGGTTCTACGGCGGCGTGCTGGGGTGCCCGGAGGGGCGCAGCGCCGAGGGGGCGTGGATCGACTTCGACCTCTTCGGCCACCAGATCGTCGCCCACTACTCGCCCGGGTCGGGCCGGCGGGTGCAGGCGCATAATCCCGTGGACGGCGACGAGGTGCCAGTGCCCCACTTCGGCGTGGTGCTGGATATGGACCGCTTCTGGGCCCTGGCCGAGCGGCTGAGGGGCGCGGGCGTGCGCTTCGAGATCGAACCGCACGTGCGCTTCAAAGGCGAGGTCGGCGAACAGGCGACGATGTTCTTTCTCGACCCGGCCGGCAACGCCCTGGAGTTCAAGGCCTTCGCCGACTTCGGCCGGATCTTCGCGAAGTAGGCGCGGCGCCCGCCGGCGCCGTCAGTCGCCGTGCAGGAAGATCAGCCAGGACGTCAGCAGATACACCGCCACCAGGCCCAGGCTCGCCCAGCTTACGGTCTTCAGCAGCCGCTTGGTCGGCCGATAGACCAGGGCGACGCTGGCGATGCCGTTCATCACCAGGACCGACAGCACCGTGGCGGCGTGCACTTGGGAGACGTTGGACAGTAGCGGCCCCTTGACGAAGGCCACGTCGTCCACCGCCAGCACCACCATGTTGAACAGGTTGCTGCCGAGCAGGTTGCCCACGGCCATGTTCACCGCACCGAAGCGGACGGCGAACACTGTCACCGCCAGCTCGGGCATGGAGGTGGCCGCCGCTACGAACAATGTGCCGACGAAGGTGTTGCTCCAGCCCATGGCCTGGGCCATGTCCACCGCCACGGGCGGCAGCAGCAGGCCCGCGACGATCACCACCGCCGAGCAGGCCGCGTAGCCCCACGCCGCCGCCCGCAGGCTGATGTGCGGGAAGGCCGCGCTGATCTCGTCGGGCGGATCGAGCGTCTGGCGGTGGTCGTACGAGTAGACCAGGCGCAGGGCGAGCAAGTACACGAGCACGATCACCACCGTAACCCCGCCCACGTCGCCGATGGCCAGCTTGTCGGCGCCGGCGGGCAACAGGATGTTCAGCCCCACCAGCCCGAGCAGCAAGGTGGCGAAATTGGTCGACATGATGTGGCCGTGCGAGGCGCGGGTGAACACCGGCGCCTTCCGGTAGAGCGCGTCCACCACCGCCAGGATCATCAGGTTGAACAGGCAGCTGCCGAGCACCGTGCCCACCGCGATGTTGGGCGCGTGCGCCACGGTCACGGAGGCGATGCCAGAGGTCAGCTCCGGCAGGGAGGTCACGGAGGCCAGGAGCGCCAGGCCGATCCAGCCGCCGTTGATCCCGGTCCGCTCGGCGATCACCCCGCCGAAGCGCGACAGGCCGAAGCCGCCGGCGGCGATGACCAGTGCGATAGCTAGGAATTCAAGCCAGACGATCAATGGCGTGCTTTCACGGCGGCGGCGAGGGCCGCCCGCGGGTCTTAGCCTGCGGCGATCGTCACCACGACCGGGCGTGGTCCGCCTTGAGCCCGCTCAAACCCGCGTGGCGTCTACCGCGCCGGCAGCAGCGTCATCGGGTCGACGGGCGTGGCCTTGTCGCGCGGCGTCGGCGCGTAGCGGATCTCGAAGTGGAGCTGCGGCCGGTCCACCGCTCCGGTCTGGCCAACCTCGCCGATCTGCTGGCCAGAGGACACCTGATCGCGGTTCTTCACCTCGATGTTCGCCAGGTGCGCATAGGCCGTCACCCAGCCGCCGGGATGCTTGATCAGCACCAGATTGCCGAAACTCGGCACCTGGTTGCCGGCGTACACCACCTCGCCCGAGGCGGCCGAGCGTACCGGGTCGCCGGAGGAGGCCAAGATGTTGACGCCGTCGTTGCGCTGACCGTCGGACTTCGGGCCGAAGCCGGAGATCACCTGGCCGGCCGCCGGCCACAGGAACCTGCCCCGTCCGGCGGTGACGACGTCCGATTGGGTGGGCGGCGGGCTGGTCGGAATGATCTGAGGGGGCGCCGACGAGGCGACAGGCGCGGCCGGGCGCGCGGCGGGCGGCGGCGTCGGGGCCGGCCTTTGGTACTGGGTCGGCGCGCGCTCCGGCGTGGTCTCGAATGCGCTCTGCTGCGCCGGTTTCGCCGCCGGCTCGGGCGCGGACGTGGGCGGCGGGATCGCCGCTACCTGTTCCTGCCGATCGCGCTCGCGGTTACGTCCGAACAGGCCGAACAGACCGCCGCGGCTGTGGCTCGGAGGACGCAGCTCCTGCAGCGGCTGGGTCTCGGAGATCGCCGCCGGCGGCGGCGGCGGGGCCTCGGGCGCGGGGACGGGCGCTTCGTCTTCCGGCGCCGAGATCGGGGCGGACGTGGCCTGGGGCGCGCGGCCGATCTCGACGGGGGCGCTGGTGATGGGCGGGGCGGCGACGGGCGCCGGCGAGTACGGCGTGGGCGCCGCCGCGTAGGGCTCAGGCGGCGGCGTACGGGGCGCCGGCGTGTAGGACGGGGGCGAGGGCCGGACGTAAGGCTCGGGTTCGGCCGCGGGCCGCGCGGGCGGCTTGCGTTCGGGCTTGGGCTCCGGCTTCGGCTCGGGCCGGGCCGCCTCGGAGTCCGTCGAGCCGTCCGGCAGGTAGAGCCGCTGGTTGGCGCGCAGCGTGTCGCTCAGCTGCATGGAATTGGCGCCCGCCAGATCGTTGGCGTTCACGCCGAAGCGGCGGCCGAGCGAGTAGAGCGTGTCGCCGCTCTGGACCAGGTAATAGGACTTGCCAGGCAGCTCGATCTTCGAGCCGATGCGGATGTTATAGGGCGGCTTGAGCTTGTTGACCTTGGCCAGGTCGCTCACCGGGATCCCGGTCTTGTGCGAGATGGCGATCAGGGTGTCGCCGGGCTTGACCGTGATGGGCTCGGGCGTCTCGGTCCGGATGGCCGAACGGGCGCCGCGCACGCTCTTGCTGGCGACGCGCCACAGCCGGGCGGACCCGTCGCCGAACTGGCCGCTCGATTGAGCGAAAGCCCCGGCGGGGGCGGCGAGCAGGCCGATCGCGGCCGTCGTCGTCCAAAAGCGCTTCATCGCCACTCCGCTCGTCGCCCGTGGGAATCGCTCGGTGGATCGTAGCAAACCGATGAGTCCTCGTCTGTTTGGGGTGCGATCCACCAGAACCGACACCTTGCCGCGCCGCTCAGACCGAAGTCGGGCGCATCTGTTCGAGTCGTGTGCCGAGTCGCGCAGCTGGGGAGTTTTGGCCCCCCAGACGGCTCACGCCAACCCTCAAAGTTCGCGGGCGGTCCCCTCCAACAGGGGCACGAAGCGTACATCGCCCAATGTCTCCGCCTCGAATCCCCCCGTTCCGTCCCCGACGTAGCGCTTGAGGCTCTGCACCGGCCCCTTGCCGACCGGGGCCACCAGGACCCCCGAAGGTTTCAGCTGTGCTAACAGCTCTTTCGGCTCGTCTGGCGCCGCTGCTGTGACCAGAATGCGGTCGAAAGGCGCCTGTTCGCGCCAACCCTCCGCCCCATCGCCGAAGCGGGTGACGATGTTGAGCAGGCCCAGGGTCTTGAATCGCGCCTCCGCCTCGGCCAGCAGGGTGCGATAGCGCTCCACCGTGTAGACCAGCCGTGCGATGCGGGCGAGGACCGTGGTCTGGTAGCCGGAGCCCGTGCCGATCTCCAGCACCCGGGCGCGGGGCTCCAGTTGCAGCGCCTGGGTCATCAGGGCGACGATGTAGGGCTGGCTGATGGTCTGGCCGCAGGCGATGGGAAGGGCGGAATCTTCCCACGCCCGCTCCTGGAACAGGTCAGGGGTGAACAGGTCGCGCGGCGTGCGCTCGATGGCGTTCAGCACCGCCGGATCGGCGATCCCCTGGGACCGCAGGCCGAGGATCAGTCGGGCCTTGCGGGTCTCGGGGTCGAGGTCGTCATCGGGCGGCTCGGCGCTCACCCCTTGCCCCCGATGTGGGTGAGGCCGCCCATGTAGGGGACCAGGGCGTCGGGGATGGCGATGCGGCCGGCTTCGTCCTGATAGTTCTCCAGCACGGCCACCAGCGTGCGGCCGACGGCGAGGCCCGAGCCGTTCAGGGTGTGGACGAAGCGCGTGCCCTTGCCGCCGCGCACCTGGCAGCGGGCGTCCATGCGCCGGGCCTGGAAGTCGCCGCAGTTGGAGACGGAGCTGATCTCGCGGAAGCGGTTCTGCGAGGGCAGCCACACCTCGATGTCGTAGGTGCGCCGGGCGGAAAAGCCCATGTCGCCGGTGCACAGCAGCATGGTGCGGAACGGCAGGTTCAGGCGCTTCAGCACGGCCGAGGCGCAGTCGGTCATGCGCTCCAGCTCGGCGGCGGATTGCTCGGGCGTGGTGATGGCGACCAGCTCGACCTTGTAGAACTGGTGCTGGCGAATCATGCCGCGGGTGTCCTGGCCCGAGGCGCCGGCCTCGGAGCGGAAGCAGGGCG
>Ga0299912_10001002_pt1 | contig 22848 bp, 20 predicted proteins | sample RVTome_2_FD_207667 | JGI IMG/M metagenome (GOLD analysis project Ga0299912, IMG submission 207667) | Soil microbial communities from uranium-contaminated site in the Upper Colorado River Basin, Wyoming, United States - RVT95D214 (version 2) ... | reverse complement strand
CGGGGCTCCTGATCGAAGCCCGGAGTTGCTCCGGGCGGGCGAGGCGACGGCCGGGTCGGCGCGTCAAGCGACGAACAGCAATGCTTGCTTGGAAACGGAAGTCCAGCAGGCTTCGCCGCGGGAATCAGGCAGCCATTGGGTACGAACCCGCTCACCAAAGCTGGGTCGATCGGCTCAACTCTTATGCTTGCCCCTGACCCCAAGCCGCCGCCGCATCCCGCCTTTCCGCAGCGTTCTCGCGCGCTGCTTTGGAATCCCCTTGCAGGTGGTAGTGTGATCATATTAGTCTAATACCGTAATAGCGCACATTGGGGCGCGACCTGCCTTCATGGAGAATCCGCAGTGACCAAGCTGCTCAAGAGCGCCGTGGCGACCGATTTGGATGTAGCCGGCATCCCTACCGGATTGTTCATCGACGGCCAGTGGAGCGAAAGGGCGGCCAAATTCGCAGTTTCGAATCCAAGCGATGGTTCGGTTGTTGCCCAGGTCTCTGATGCGAGCGCAGAGGATGCGTTATCCGCGCTTTCGGCTGCGGCCGCGGCCCAGTCCTCGTGGCGCGACATGGCACCACGCGCTCGGGCCAATCTAATGCATCGCGCATATGCCCTGATGCTTGAGCGCGAGGAACTCATTGTGCGGACAATGACGCTCGAAAGCGGCAAGCCGTTGACTGAGGCGCGGGCGGAATTCCGATTGTCCGCAGACTTCTTCCTCTGGTTCGCCGAGCAGGTGGCGCACGTGCACGGCACCTATGCCACCAGTTCTAACGGCGGGTTTCGTGTGGTCGTGACACACTATCCCGTTGGTCCGTGCCTCCTGATTACTCCATGGAACTTTCCGCTGTTGATGATTGTCCGGAAGGCCGGCGCGGCGTTGGCCGCGGGTTGCACCGTCATCTGCAAGTCGGCGCAGGAGACGCCGCTCACCTGCGCCGCATTCGTCCAGCTCCTGCAGGACGCCGGGTTTCCGGCCGGTGTGGTCAATCTGCTCCACACCACAACTTCGTCCGCGATCTCAGAGACACTCGTGCGCGATCCCCGACTGCGCAAGGTGAGTTTCACCGGCTCGACGCGTGTTGGTAGCATCCTGCTGCAGCTCGGCTCGGAAAACATTGTCAGCAGCTCGCTGGAGCTGGGCGGCGATGGGCCGTTCCTCGTCCTCGACGACGCCGATATCGATCACGCGGTCGAGCAGGCGATCATCTGCAAGTTCCGCAATGCCGGGCAGGCCTGCGTGGCGGCGAACCGCATCATCGTCGACAAGCGCGTCGAGGCGGAGTTCACCGCCAAGTTCGTGAAGCAGACCAAAGCGTTGGTCGTCGGCGACGGACTTGAGCCGGTGGACGTGGGGCCGATGATCTCGGCCAAGCAGCGCGACCGGTTGTACGAGACGATCAACCAGCTGACGCGCGCCGGCGGCGAAGTGCTGGCCGGCGGCCGCGCCATCCAGCGCCCCGGCTATTTCTTCGAGCCCACCGTGATCCGCTTTCCGACGCGCAACGACGTGATGTGCAGCCAGGAGCTGTTCGCACCAGTCGCCACCATCTTTGCCGTCGACGGCGTGGCCGAGGCGGTGGACTTCGCCAACGATTCACGCTTCGGGCTCGCCTCCTACGTGTTCACGCGGGACCTGACGCGCGCGGTCGGCATCGGCGAAAAGCTCGAGTTCGGCATGGTCGGCATCAACCGCGGCATCATGGCCGACCCGGCGGCGCCTTTCGGTGGTACCAAGGCATCGGGGGTCGGACGCGAAGCCGGCCATGACGGCATCTACGAGTTCCTTGAGAAGAAATACATGGCGGTGACCGTGGGAGACCTTGGGGCGCGCGGCGCATGAGCAACAAGAACACACTCGGACTGGGCCTCGTCCGGCAACCCAAGACCGTGCTGTTCGGGCCAGGGCAGCGACGGCAGCTGCCGTTGTTGCTGAAGGGCTTCGCGCGGCACGCGCTGCTGGTGACCGACGAACGCATGCAGACGACGGCGGAGTTCGCCGGCATTGCCGGCGCGCTGCGCGAGGCGGGCCTCGTCGTCTCGGTGTTCGCGCGCACGCAGCCGGACCTGCCGCGCAGCAATGTGCTCGATGCGGTCGGGCAGTTCGCCGGGCAAGCGATCGACGCGGTGGTCGGCGTCGGCGGCGGCAGCTGCCTCGACCTCGCCAAGGCGCTCTCGGTGGTGCTCGCCAATGGCGGCGACGTGCGGGAATACTACGGCGAGTTCAAGGTGCCCGGACCCGGGCTGCCGATCGTCGCGGTCCCGACCACCGGCGGGACCGGCGCCGAAGTCACCAGCCTCGCCATCATCTTCGACGACGAGCGCGGGATGAAGATGGCGATTGCCGACCCGCATCTGGAGCCGCAGATCGCGGTGATCGATCCCGAACTGACGCTGACCTGCCCGCCCGGGCTGACCGCGGCGACGGCCGCTGATGCGCTGTCACACCTCGTCGAATCGTTCACCTCGCGGCCGAAGAACCCCAGCCCCGCGCAACTGGCGGGGCAGATCTATACCGGCAAGAACCGCATTACAGACGTGTTCTGCGCCAAGGGGCTGGAGCTGATGAACACGGCGCTCGCCGCCGTCGTCGCCAATCCGTTGGACTTGGCGGCGCGTTCGGACGTGATGTTCGCGGCCTATTGCGCCGGCATGGCGATCAACACTACCGGGACGGCCGCCGCGCATGCGGTGCAGAGCCCGATCGCGGCTATCGGGCACACGCCGCACGGCTTCGGCGTCGGGGCGCTGCTGCCCTATGTGATGCGGTTCAACCTGCCCTATTGCGTAACGGAATTCGCCGAGATCGGGCGCATCCTCGGGGTCTCTGACCGCAGCAGCAGCGAGCTCGCGCAGGCGCAGGCGGGGATCCTGCGCATCGACGCGCTGCTGGCCGCGGTCGGAACGCCGCCGGACCTCAAGGCCATCGGCGTCACGCCGGCGCATTTCCAGCAGATCGCCAAATCGTCGATCCTCGCGACGCGGCTCGTCATCAACAATCCAGCGCCGATGACCACGGAGTCGGTCACGGAGCTTCTGAAACGCGGCCACAGCGGCGACCGCTCGTGGTGGGACCGGCCGGCCGAGGTGGCGGCCTAGGGGGACAACGGATTTCGAATGGGCCGGCGATGCGGACATAACCGTCACGCCGGCAAGTAGGGAGAGAGGCCATGAGCGCCGCGATCAGCAGTACCCAGAATGCCGGCTGGTACCGGTTCAAACTCGGCGATTTCGAGTGCACCGTGCTGTGGGACGGCTACATCCATCACGGCTACGAGGGGATCTTCCCCAATGCCGACCCCGCCGAAATGGCGCGGCTGCAGCGGGAGAACCGGCTGCCGTCGGATCATATTCCGATGGACCTCAACCCGGTGGTGGTCAACACCGGCGACCAGCTCGTGCTGATCGACGCCGGCATGGGGCAGACCTCGACGATGTTCGGGGACAAGATGGGCCTGCTGCTGCGCAACATGCGCGCCGCCGGCATCGACCCCGAGCAGATCGATGCGGTGCTGATGACGCACCTCCATCCAGACCACTCGTTCGGCCTGATCAACCCGGACGGGACGGCCGCGTTTCCCAATGCCCAGCTCCATGTGACGCGCACCGACTGGGACGAGTGGGCCAACGAAGCCAATCTGAGGCGCAACGACTTCCACGCACCGTGGTCCGAGGGGACGCTGGCGGCGGTGGCACCCTATCGCGACCGGCTGCATTTCGTCACGCCGGGCACGCAGGTGCTACCGGGCGTCACGGCGTTCTCGGTCGCCGGGCACAGCTCCGGGCAATGCGCCTATATCTTCGAGAGCCGGGGCCAAAAGGTGGTGTTCACTGGGGACGTGGCGCATCACCAGATCTACGACCCGATCCACCCCGAGTGGTTCTTCCACATGGACTATGACAGCAACCCGCAGCAGGGTGCGGCGGCCAAGGCCGCGATCTTCGCCAAGGCGGTGGACGAGGGCATCCGCTTTCACGGCTACCATTTCCCCTATCCAGGGCTGGGCGATCTGGAGCGGATGGCGGACGGCACCTACCGGTTCTTCCCGCAGGCGGTCAATCCGCGGCTCTAGGCCAACGCAAGACGCCGGTGCGATCTCCGCACCGGCGTTGCTCATTCCTCGAAGAGACAGAGGACCGCGTCAGCTCGCGGTGGCGAGCTCGCGATTGCGCTTGGCGTATTCGAAGATCGCCAGGTCGCCCGCCAAGAGGATGTGGTGCTCGCATGCCGCCCAGGCGGCCTTGGGATCGCGATCCCGCGCCGCGGCGTCGATGATGGTCTCGAGTTCCTTGATCGAGGGTTCGACACGCGCCTCGTCGATGAAGGCGAAGCGGCGAAAGATGGCGATGCGCGCGTGGATGCCGCGCAGCGCCTCGGTCAGGATGTCGTTGTTGGCGCCGGCCAGCAGCTGGCGGTAGAACTCTGCCTTATAGATCTCGCGGCTGTCGACGTCGCCCTTGCGATAGTCGCGATCGAGGCGTGCCTTGAGTTCGAGCAGATCGCGGCAGGCCTTGTCGGAGGCGACCTCGGCGAAGAGCTTGCCGGCGAGACCCTCGAGCGAAGCGCGCACGACATAGATCGAGCGGATCTCCTGTTCGGTCAGCACGGTGACGATGGGACCGAGATTGGGCAGGACGCTGATCAGGTGCTCGGATTCCAGCTGGCGTAGCGCCTCGCGCACCACGGTGCGGGAGACCCCCAGGGTCTCGCAGAGGGCGTTCTCGACCAAGCGCTGACCGGGGACGAGCTCGCCGTTGAGGATGTCCTCGCGGATGCTCTTGACGACCTGCTGCCGTAGCGGAGCCGCGGTTCGTTCGATCGTCGCCTTGCCTGCCATCGCCATCTCCAAATCAGTGAAAGACAATACTCCACGCGATGATCGGATGCGAGTTCATACTGACATCCGAGAATATCATATTACGCAGACGTGAAGGCCGGCGCAGAGGATGTGGTCCGGTTTCGCCTAGCCGACGGTCACGCCACCGCAAACAAATAGGGTCTGCCCGGTGACGAATCCAGCCCGTTCGTCGGCGAAGAAGCTGACGGCGTTGGCTACATCCTCGGGCGTTCCCATGCGCTGGACGGGAATGCCGGCGATCAGGGAGCGCGTGTTGTCGGCCTCGGGCGGGTTGTTCTTCCAGAAGGCGGTGGTGGCGATGGGACCCGGCGCGACGCAGTTGACGGTGATGCCGTCCTTGCCGAGTTCGAGGGCCCAGGTCCGCGCCATGCTCTGGAGGGCGCCCTTGGAGGCGCTGTAGAGGGTGCGGGCTTCCTTGCCGAGAACGACGCGGCTGGTGTTGAAGACCACCCGGCCGCCGCCCAGAGCGCGCATCGAGGGGACCAATGCCTTGGTGCAGATCAGTGCGGTGCGCACGTTGAGGTGCATGAGGCGGTCGAAGTCGTCGATATCTACGTCGTCGAACGCCGCGGGCGCGACGATGCCGACATTGTTGACAAGGCAGGTGACCGGCAGCGTCGCGGCGATCTCGGCAATCGTCGCCTCGGTCGCCTGGCGGTCGGAGAGGTCGACCAGCCGCGAGTCGGCCTTGAGGGTTTCGATCTCGGGGGTGACGATGTCGAGGGCGATGACCCTATAGCCGTCCTGCTGCAGCCTGAGGGCGATGGCCTGGCCGATATTGCGGCCTCCGCCGGTCACGACTGCGCAAAATTGCGTCACGATGGGTTCCTCTTTGATCGTCGGACGGGCGGCGGTTATCGCCGCCGGGCCGGTCTGGCGCAGAACGCAAGCGGACAACCGGGACCTGTCGGGCCCGGTTGCCAGTGTGGGTGTTGGGTTTCAGCCGACCTTGAAGCCGCGATAATTGTCGTCACGGATCTTGTTCATCTCGACCATGTAGCTGGCCATGCCGCCCATGTACCACATCGAGGTGCGGGGCTTGCCGGGGATGTTGGCCCCGTTGATCCAGCTGTCCGTGACCTGGAACAGCGTGCCGGCGAGCCCGTCCTGGCAGATCTGGACCCATGCGTCCTGGGCAGTCACTTCCGTATCGACGATGCCTTGCGACTTTTCGGCCGCCTCGATCAGGTCGGTGAAGTAGTTGACCTGCCATTCGTGCACCAAGGGCTGGCTGGTGAAGGGGCTGAACGGGCCGAAGACCATGAAGAAGTTCGGGAAACCGGAAATGGTCATGCCGCCATAGGTGCGCGGCCCGCCCTTCCATTGGTCGCGCAGGTTGGCCCCGTTGCGTCCGATCGTCTCGATCTTCAGGTAGTTCCCGGTCACGGCGTCAAATCCCGTCGCCATGATGATCACGTCCAGCGCGATCTCCTTGCCGCCCACGATCAAGCCGCTTTCCGTGTAGCGCTCGATCGGGTTTGCCTTCACGTCGTGCAGGGTCACGTTGGGCCGGTTGTAGATTTCGTAATAGCCGTCCGCCGCAAGCGGGCGTCGGGCGTAGTAATCGGTCGGCGTCAGCATCGCCGCGATCTTGGGATCCTTTACGGCCGCATCGAGCTTGGACTTGATGAAATCGGTCGCGGTCTTGTTCGCCTCGGCTGACACCGTGATATCCGCGAAGGTTTCCAGCATGAAGCTGAACCCATTGCCTTTCTGCCAGGCTTTCTCATACCGCTTCTGGCGATCCTCGGACGAGACAGACAGGGCCGGGGTCGAGCTCTCGACAAAGCCGAAGACCGTGCCCGTGTTTAGCGCCCAGTCCCGAAAGCCGGTCGGGTTCAGCTTAATGCGGTCGCGGGCTTCTTGTGGGAACGGCCCGATCCCGAGCGGCACCACCCATTGCGGCGTGCGTTGCAGCACGTGAAGGTGGGCCACTTTGGAGGCAATTTCGGTGATGATCTGGATGCCGGTAGAACCGGTTCCGACTACCGCGACCCGCTTGCGGGTCAGGTCGGGATCTTTCTCGGGCCATTTCGAGGCCACCAGAACCTGGCCCTTGAACTTGTCCTGATCGGGGAACTCGGGCGCGTAGGACGAGGACAGAAGGCCGACCGCCTCGATCAGATAGCGCGCGCGGACCGTCGCGCCGGTGGAGGTCGTCAGCACCCAGCGATTGCTGGCATCGTCCCAGGCTGCCCGGTCGATCTTGGTGTTGAAATTGATCGAGCGCTTGAGGTGATGCTTGTCGGCCACCGCGTTCATGTAAGCCAGAACTTCGGACTGGCGGGCATAGCGTTCCGACCAGTGCCAGTTCTGGAACATGTCGAGGTCGAAGGAATAGGTGTATACGGTCGACTCGGTATCCACCCGGCAGCCGGGATAGCGGTTCCAGTACCAGGTTCCGCCGACGCCGCTAGCCATGTCGAACGACTGGACATTCAACCCCAGCTTTTCGCGCATGCAGTAGAGGGCATAAAGCCCGCCCACTCCGGCGCCGATGATCGCAACGTCCAGTTCCAGGCCGTCGAGACCCTTGGATCGCCCTTCACTCATGTATTCTCCTCCCAAGTTGCACAGTCCGGCTGCGCCCACGCGGATCCACCGGGCAACGGCATTGGACTGCGGTGTCCTTCAGTCCCTTATCTGAAAAGACGCAGCACACGCATACCGTAATACGATAATACCGCTTTGTCGAATGGGATATACGCCCCCGACGCGTCTCGCAACATCTTTCTGTGCCAGGGGCGCCTCGCCAGGCCGTGATTCGCGCTTTACGAGACAGTAATACCGTATTACGGTCCGTCAGTAGGCTGGCTGGAGCGCTTCGGGGACATCCTGCCGCACAAATACGACGCATGGGAGGAGTGAGCTATGAGACTCAAGGACAAGGTCGCGCTGGTTACAGGCGCATCACGGGGTATCGGTCTGGGGATCGTTGAGCGGTTCGCCGAAGAGGGTGCGATTGTCATTGCGGGCAGCACGTCCAATCCCAAGGTCTATCCGGCCGGGGTCGAAGGCGTTGTGCTGGATGTGGGCAGTGAGGCGGACTGGAAGCGCGTCGTGGCGGACATTCTGAAGAAGCATGGCCGCATCGATGTGCTGGTCAACAATGCTGGCATCATCGTCTACGAGCAGGTGCACGCGCTGTCGCTGGCCGATTGGGACCATGTCGTGCGGGTCAACCAGACCGGTGTTTTTCTCGGGATGCGCGAGGTCATTCCGGCGATGCAGGCGCAGAAGTCCGGGTCCATCATCAACATCAGCTCGATCTGGGGCAATGCGGCGGTGGGTGGGGCGCTGGCCTATCACGCGACCAAGGGCGCGGTCGGCATCATGTCGAAGAATGCCGCCATCACCTATGTTGGCGACGGCATACGGGTGAACGCGCTGGCGCCTGGCTTCATCGACACGCCGCTGACGCGAAGTCAGGACCCAGCGATGAACGATTTCGTGGTGGCGGCGACGCCCATGAAGCGGGCGGGCACGCCGCGCGAGATCGCGAATGGCGCGCTGTTTCTAGCCAGCGACGAAAGCAGCTTCATGACGGGGGCCGAGTTGGTGATCGACGGCGGCTACCTGGCGCAGTAGGCGGGCGCCGCCGACCCATACTTTCGGGCATGGATCCCGTCCTGTCGGATTCGGGCAACGACGAAGTCTTGCCCGGCCGACCGAGGACACAAGAGAGGAGCAGGCAGAGTGGTCTCCATTTTCGAGCCGTACCGGATGGGCGATCTTGAACTGACTAGCCGGATCGTGATGGCGCCGATGACGCGGTCTCGGGCGCTACAGCACCGGCCGGACGACGACACCGTGCTCTACTATCAACAGCGGGCCGGGGCTGGGCTGATCATTTCGGAAGGCACGCCCGTCACCCAGGAAGGCCGGGGTTATGCCTTTACTCCCGGTATCTATGCCCCGGACCAGATCGCTGGATGGGCTCGCGTTACCGATGCGGTCCATGCGGCTGGAGGCAACATCTTCTGCCAGCTCTGGCATGTGGGGCGGCAATCGCACAGCTCGTTGCAGCGTGGTGGCGGTGCGCCAGTGTGCTCGTCGGTGCGCCGCGCCCGCATCGAGGCTTGGGGGTTCGACGCCAACGGTGTCGCCAGTTCGCTGCCGGCGACCGAGCCACGGGCGCTCGAGACCGAGGAAATGCCCCGGATCACGGCGGAGTTCGTAGCGGCCGCGCGCAACGCCATCGCCGCCGGCTTCGACGGCGTCGAGATCCACGGCGCCAACGGCTATCTGTTCGAGCAGTTCATCAACGGCGACCTGAACCAGCGGACGGACCGCTATGGCGGCTCGATCGCCAATCGACTGCGCTTTCCGCTCGAAACGCTGGACGCCGTATCGGCGGCCATCGGGGGCTCGCGCACCGGCATCCGTCTGGCGCCGTTCGGACGGTTCGGCGACATGGCGGCGTTCGACGACGAAGAAGAGACCTGGCTGACGATGGCGCGGGACCTGTCGGCGCGCGACATCGCGTACGTCCATATCTCGGACCAGGAGACGCTCGGGGCGCAGGCGATCCCGGCGGGGTTCGTCGACAAATTCCGCGCGGCCTACTCGGGCCGACTGATCGTCGCCGGCGGCTACGAGAAGGACAGCGCGCAGCAGGCGCTCGACAGCGGCCGGGCCGATCTCGTCGCCATCGGGCGGCCGTTCATCGGCAATCCCGACCTGATCGAGCGCTACCGCCATGGCTGGCCGGTGGTCGTGCCGGACCGCGCAACTTTCTACAGCGGCGGGCAGCGCGGCTATGTGGACTATCCGGTCTATCGGGCGCCGTCGCCGTAAGACGCTGGTTCGGCCGTCGCGGCATCTCGCTACGGTGCAACGCCGGGTTGGCAAGTTTCCACTTATCCCATTGAAATCATAAGGAAACTTACCCGAAAAAAAGCTCTTGCTTTCTCTCGTATGGCCGTAATACGATAATACTATGCTAGGGTTCAGGTGACGGCTTCGCACATAGAAGCGGCGCCCCGCACAAGCGGGAAATGCCGCCCGGCGAACGTCTTCCGGACCCGGTTCACCGAAGTTTCGAGCGGGCCGCGAGCGCGGTCGTTCGGGGCCGGTCGAACGAGTTGGACGGAGTAGTTGCCCCGGTCGCCACAGCGCCGCCTCGCAGGAGGCCATGCCGGCAGCCGTCGAAATCCCAGCGATAGCGGACCCCCCGGTATCGTCTCAATCGCCTCGAGGAGAGGCTGTTCTACTGGAGAGGAGAACGCGCATGCTGCGAAAACTTGGAACGACCGCCGCGGTAATGATGTCGCTGGCGCTGCTGCCCACCGCCGGCTTCGCACAGTCTGCCGACGACCTGATGAAGGCCCGCCTCGGCACCATTGATGCCGGTCCGGTCATCACCGAGGCCTTCACCCGTGCCGCCATGCCGGTAACCGACGAGCTGCGGGCCAAGGCGCTGCAGTGTTGGACCGACAATGGCTGCGACACGGGCACGGGCGGCGCGGTGACGGTCGCCTATGCCGACGGCTTCGGCGAGAACGTCTGGCGCCGCGTGACGGCGATGGAATTCATCCAGCAGGCGCTGACCTATCCCGAAATCGGCCACATCAAGTACACTTCAGCCGGTGGCGACGCCGCCAAGGCGATCGCCGATCTCCGCTCGTACATCGCCGAAGGCGTCGACGTGATCGTGGTGTTCGCCGATGCGGGCGAAGCGCTGGGGCCGACGATCCGCGAAGCCAAGGATGCAGGCATCCTGGTCACCGTCCACAACGGTACGGAAGTGGGTACCGCCGGCGCCGACTACCTGTCCAACATCGCCGAGGACATCTGCGGCCTGGGTAAGGGCTTCGTGCAGGCGGTCGTCCAGGGCAATCCGGAGGCCAAGAACATCGTCGCCCTCGGCGGCACCCCGGGCAACCCGCTGAGCAAGACCTGGCAGGACTGCGCCGAGCAGGAAACCGCGAACTTCCCAGGCGTCAAGATCGTCGCCCGCGAGGACACCAACTGGACGCAGGAAGGCACGCTGACCGCCGTCGCCGCCGATCTCGCCCGCTTCGACAAGATCGACGGCTATATCTACGAATACGCCGACGGCTTCCGCGGGGCGCTGCGTGCCTACGACGCCGCCAACAAGCCGAAGGACTTCGTCGTCGCGCTGCGAACCGACGAGCAGGGCTTGATCTGCGACTGGGAAGACGCCAACCACGACGCGTTCAAGATCTTCTACTCGTCGGGCCAGAACTTCCAGTCACGCATCGCACTGACGGCGGCGATGATGGCCAAGGCCGGCCAGCAGGTGCCCGAGCACGTGTCCGTGCCGTTCTCGATGAAGTCCGTCGTCAAGGGCATGTGCGACAAGTCGCTCCCGATGGAGATCTCGGTGTCGTCGCTGGTCGACACCGCGACCCTCAAGGCGATGTTCGCAAAGTAAGGCAGTTCTCAGGTGGCGACCGGCTTCTCGCCGGCCGCCACCTTCTCGTCTATCTAGGGGCCCGAGATGTCCGAAGTCGTCTTGAAGGTTGAAAACGTCTCGAAGACCTATCCCGGCGTGCGGGCTCTCGACCATGTGTCGATCGAATGCCGCGCCGGCGAGGTGCACGCGATCCTCGGCGAAAACGGGTCCGGCAAGAGCACGCTGCTCAAGATCATCAGCGGCACCGTGGCGCCCGATGGCGGATCGGTCGATATCCAGGGCCGCCCGCTGGGCGCCGCCGACCCCCGCCTCGCGCACAGCCTCGGCCTCGCAACCGTATACCAGGACGATTCGTTGATCCGCGAATTGAGCGTGGCGCAGAATCTGTACCTCGCGACCAAGCCGGCGGAGGTCAAATTCTCCGAAATGGTCGGCTGGGCCGAGGCGACGCTGCGCTCCTACACCTCCGACATTCCGGCCGAAGCCATCGTCGGGTCGCTGACGCCGGCGCAGCGGCAGTTCGTCGAAATCATCAAGGCGCTGCTGTCCGACCCGAAGGTCTTGCTGCTCGACGAGCCGACCTCGACGCTCGACATCGAAGGCGTGCGCAAGCTGACCGAGACCATCCGCGACCTGCAGGCGCGCGGCACCGGCATCGTCTATGTTAGCCACCGGCTGCCCGAAATCCTGGACTTGGCGGATCGCGTCACGGTGCTGCGTGACGGTGTTCACCAGGGGACGTTCCCGGTCACGGAGTCGCTGTCGGAAGCGGACCTCGTCGCGATGATGATCGGGCGCGACCTAACCAGCGAATACCCGCCGAAATCGCATGCCCCATCCGGCACCCCGGTGCTGGTGGTCGACGGGTTGAGCGGCGCGCAGTTCAGCGGACTCTGCTTCAAATCATCGCCCGGCGAAATCCTCGGCTTTGCCGGCGCCGAAGGCAACGGCCAGCGCGAGGCGCTGCGGGCTCTCGGTGGGCTCGAGGATTCGCACGGGGTCGTGGCATGCAGCGGCATGGAGGTCGACCTGTCGTCGCCGCGCCAGGCGCTGAAGGGCGGCGTACTGTTCCTCAGCGCCGACCGATCCGGCGAAGCGATCTTTCCCGAGCTCGCCGTGCAGAAGAACATGACCATTTCCCGCCTGCGCAATTTCGTTGCGGGCGCGCTGCTCTCCGGTTCGGCCGAACGCAAAAAGGCCGAGAAGATGCGCGACGATTTCGGCGTCGTGGCAGCGAGCCTCGGCAGTCCGATCCTCGGCCTTTCCGGCGGCAACCAGCAGAAGGCGGTGCTGGCGCGCAGCTTCCGCGCCGGCGCCAAGGTGGTGCTGATCGACGAGCCGACGCAGGGCGTCGACGCGGGGGCGCGCTTCGAGATCTACCGGGCCATTCGCGAGAACATCCGCGACGGTGGCACCTGCGTGGTCAACTCGTCGGATGCGCAGGAACTGGCCGGCATCTGCGACCGGGTGCTGGTGTTTTCGCGCGGCCGGGTCGTCCAGGAGCTGACGGGCGACGACGTGACCGAAGAAAAGATTGTCGCCACGTTCCTGACCGCACGGGGCGACAACGAGGCGCACCAAGTCGCGGGCGAAACCGGCGTGGCGGCGAGCCTGTCGAAAGCGTTGCGATTCCTCGTCGGCGGCAGTTCGGTGTGGTGGCTGCCGCTGGTGTTCCTCGCGGTGCTGACGGTGCTGGTCAGCGTCTTCGCGGCGACGCAGAGCAACGTGTTCCTGAAGCCGATCAATATCCGCCACATCCTCCTCGCCACGGCGCCGGCGGCGATCGTGTCGATGGCGCAATTGCACGTCCTTCTCGTCCGCGGCCTCGACGTTTCCGTGGGCTCGCTGATGAGCCTGACGGTAGTGATGGCGTCGTTCCTGATGAACACCGACGGGTCGCTGCCGGTTCTGGCGCTGGGGGTGGCGGTCTGTGTCGCCATCGGCGCGGCGGCGGGTCTCGCCAACGGGTTGATGGTGCGGGTGGCCAAGATCAACGCGGTGATCACGACCATCGCCATGCTGAGCATCTTGCAGGGCATTGCGCTCCTCGCGCGGCCGACGCCCGGCGGCATGATCAACCAGGTCTTCACCGAGTTCCTGCGTATCCGCATCGGCTTCGTGCCGACCTCGGCCATCGCGCTCGTCATCGCCGTCATCGTCGGCGATCTGTGGCTCCACCGCACGCGCTCCGGCCTCGAGACGCGGGCGACGGGCTTTCGCGAGGAGGCGGCGCGGCGCAACGGCGTGCGCGTCAACTGGATCAATGTCCGCGCCTTCATCCTTGCAGGCTGCATGACGGCGGTGGCGGGTCTGTTCCTCGGCTCGGAAGTTGGCGTCGGCCATGCGACGGTAGGCGAGAACTACGCGCTCGCCAGCATCGCCGCGGCGGTACTGGGCGGCGCGGCGCTCAATGGCGGCCGCGGCTCGTTCAGCGGGGCGCTGCTTGGAGCGCTGTTCTTCACGCTGATGGTCAACGTCATCTCGATCCTTGGGCTCAACTCCTCGGTGGGGGTGATCGCCAGCGGGCTGATGACGCTCCTCGCCGTCTTCCTCTACTCGGGCATCGGCGAATTCGACCGGCTGGTCCGAAAGATCATCCGGCGCCGTCCGGCGCGCCAGATGGCGGCGGCGGAATGATTTCCCTCGTGCCATCCGGGGCCGCACTTCCGGAAGGGAAACTGCACATGCAGGCAAACACGCGAACGACGCCGGAGCGTCCGGTCAAGGTGCCCTCCCGCAGCGCCTTCCCGGCGGTGCAGATGCGGTACGTGGCGATCTGGATCGCGCTGGTGTTGCTGTTCGCCATCGGCGCGGTGTTCCTGCCGCGCAGCGTCAATATCGAGACGGTGTTCGCCATCATGCCGTTCGCGGCGTTCCTCGCGATCGCGGCGATGGGGCAATCCATCGTGTTGATGGGGCGCGGCATCGATCTCTCCGTGCCGGCGATCGTCACGCTGTCGAGCACGCTGCTGCTCGGCGTCTCGGGCGGGCGCGATGAAACGCTGGTGGTAGCGATCCTCGTGGCACTGGGCGCGGCGATGGCGGTCGGCGCCATCAACGGCCTTCTAGTCGCGGTGCTGAAGCTCAATTCGCTGATCGTGACGCTCGCGATCGGCGCCGTCGTTTCGGGGCTGACGCTTTGGTACCGGCAGGGCCTGCCGGCGGAGTCAAAAGTGCCGCTCGGCCTTGCCGAGTTAGGCGGCGGCCGGCTGCTCGGCATCGGCTGGCCGATCTGGATCGCGGCGGCCATCGCGATTGCCGCCAATGTCGTGCTGCGGCGGACGCTGGCCGGACGGCGGTTCGAGGCGGTCGGCGCCAACCCGCGCGCCGCCCACGCGGTGGGCATCGAAACGATGCGCTACCAGGCCGGCTCCTTTGTGGCGGCCGCGCTGCTATACGGCACAATGGGCATCCTGCTTTCCGGGTTTATCCGCAATCCAACCCTGCAAGTCGGCGCGCCCTATTTGCTCGCCCCTATCGCGGCGGCCGTCCTCGGAGGCACCGCCATTAGCGGCGGCTTCGGCAATATGATCTCCGTCGCTGGGGCTGCCATATTCCTCGTGCAACTTGACCAGATGCTGAAGATGCTCGGCTTGGCGACGTCATACCAGATGATCATTCAGGGCTGTGCCATCGCTCTTGGCATGTGGTTGTCCGGACTTGGCGGCAGGCGACGCCTCGGGTCCTGAGCATCCCGCAAGGTGTGACGTCTGGCTCGAGTCCGATGTCGACCCAGTCATTCCCGTTGCGAGCGAGAGCAAGGATGTCGCGTTCGGGATGCTCGAGCAATACCTCGTCGATAGTCACGCGGGTAAGCGGTCTTGGTTCACGGCCTATATCGTCTACCCGTATCTGTTGCGGGCCTGTTGTTTCGGCGTCAGGTTTGGAGTGAGGCGACGCACCCTCGTCATCCGTGGTCCGTTGAGAGACCGTGTCCGAGCTCGGTGCGTCGCCTGCCTTGAGACTACCCATACTCACCGAACAGTTGACCGGGAGGTCCTCGCACGGACGTTCCCGCAGGATATGGACAGGCAGCATGACCTTACCATCCATCGTCATCGGAATCGACCGGTCACCGCCAGCGTGCTGCTGGCGCTCTTGCCCGAACTGGGCCAGCGCAACCGCCGCGCCATCAGCGCCCTCGCCGGCGTGGCTCCAATAGCCTTCGAGTCCGGGGCCATGCGCGGCACCCGCCATATCTGGGGCGGCCGAAAGCGGGTGCGTGACGCCCTCTCTGGCTCTGGCTCGCTGAGGGTCAACGGCCGGACTCCTGGGACCTAGTTGGAGGAGCGCTGGCCCTGGTCGCCGCTGCGATCACACTCTTGGTGCCGCGTACGAGCTAGTGCAGCGGCGGATCTGCCGTTTCTTGCCATGCCAGGCAATGATGTGGGACGGTGACAACACCAACGCCGACAGAAGGCCCGCCAGATGTCATCATCCAGTCACACACTTTGGCCGGGTGTTCCGCTGGCGCTGGGATCGGCCATCCTGTTCGGCGCTTCGGCGCCGCTTTCCAAGCTGCTGGTGGGAGTCGTGGATCCGTGGTTGCTGGCAGGCATTCTCTACCTCGGTGCGGGCGCGGGGCTTGCCGTCGTTCATTTGGGCCGGCCTTTGATAGGCCTGGCAACACCGGAGGCGCCGTTGCGACGCTCCAATCTGCCGTGGCTCGCGGCCATTACCGTCTTCGGCGGAGTTCTGGGGCCGCTGTTCCTCCTGTTCGGACTATCGCAGACGACCGCATCATCGGGGTCGCTGCTGCTCAATCTCGAGGGACTTGCGACGATGGGCATTGCCTGGGTCGTGTTCAGGGAGAACGTCGACCGTCGCCTGCTTCTCGGCGCCGGAGCAATCCTCGCCGGTGCGGTGGTCCTGTCGTGGTCAGGGGACGGTTTGCGCCTGGACGGGGGCAGCCTTTTCATCGCCGCGGCGTGCCTCTGCTGGGGCATCGACAACAACCTGACGCGGCAGCTGTCCGCGGCAGACCCCGTGCAGATCGCAATGATCAAGGGCCTCGCCGCCGGGGCCACTAACCTGGCGCTGGCGCTGTTCCTGGGAGCTCAGCTTCCAGCCATTGGCTTCCTCGCGGCCGGTGCCGCCGTCGGGCTTCTGGGCGTTGGGCTGAGCCTGGTCATGTTTATGCTTGGATTAAGGCATCTTGGCACGGCGAGAACCGGCGCGTACTTCTCGCTGGCGCCCTTCATCGGCGCGATTCTCGGCATCATCCTGTTTCGCGAGCCGGTTTCCCTTCAGTTGGTCATCGCCGGCACCCTGATGGCCCTCGGCCTATGGCTGCATCTCGCTGAGCGTCATGAGCATGAACATCTCCATCAAGTGCTCGAACACGATCATGCCCATGTCCACGATGAGCATCATCAGCACACCCACGACGGTCCGCTAACCGAGCCGCATTCCCATTGGCACCGCCACGAGCCGCTGCGGCACAAGCACCCGCATTACCCGGACCTGCATCATCGCCACAGTCACGGGTGATCCCTGACTGCTGGGCCTGTTGACGACGGCGTCAGTGCGCGTGTTCCGCTGCGCCAGGAGTCGCGAATGTCGTCGACCTCGAATCCGAGTGCCCGGGCGTGGCGGATGAAGTTGAGCCGGTCGACCTCGGCCTTGCCGTAGTGGCGCTCTCGGCAACGTGAACACGGCAGCGGAGGAAATCGTCGGAGGGTCGGGCAAACTCGCCTCCAGGAGTCGCCTGATGCCTCAGTTTCCTCAGTCTATGCGCCGCACAGCTGTGCTGGTCGCGATTACTACGATCCTGCCGAGCGCCTGCGCTGCGCCCGCGGACAAAACGATTGAGGTAGGGAAGCAGATATACGCAGACCGCTGCGCCACCTGCCACGGCGTGAACCTCGCGGGTCAGCCTGATTGGAGGACTCCACTTCCCAACGGGCGACTTCCCGCTCCTCCCCATGACGCGTCGGGACACACGTGGCATCACTCCGACGCGCAGCTCTTCCGCATCACCAGGGATGGACTCGCCGCCATCGTTCCCGGCTACGAATCCGACATGCCGGCGTTTGCCGGCGTGCTATCCGACAAGGAGATCCGCGCCGTGCTCGACTACATCAAGAGTACCTGGCCTCAGCAGGAACGCGAGTACCAGAGGGAACGCAGCAGGGCCGACACCGAGAGTTAGCGGGCGCTACGAAGGATGTTGGTGTAACGGGCGAGCAGCAGGATCACCGTTGGCCACAACATCGTGTTGACGACGTCCTTGAGGCTGCCCCAGGCGCTGAAGTCAAGGTGCCCATCATGCCAACGGTAGACGTCGAGCGCCTCATTGACGAGTTGGACAGCCAGGACAGCCAGTCAGGGCACTATGCTCGCCGGTGCCTTGCGGAAGACCGCCATCGCGACCAACATGACCACGAGACCGAGATGCACGTGCAGCGCGTCCTTGGACAGGCCGATGAACTCGGAAAGGTCGGTCTTGAGCTGATTGAGCAAGGCGGAGGCCCTTCGGTTGGATCATTGGCAAGGCACACCATCGCCGATGGGCCAGCTACGCGGGGAGCGAGCGCGGTGCGGTGCCCGCGTCGGCAAAGTGCCGCTGCGCGTCCACCACCATTTGCCGTGTGCACCAGCGGGCATACATCCCTCCGAACAACCGGCCCAGCAGCCTCGGCAGGCCAGCCGACGGTCGGTCGTAGTCTATGTAGACCCGCACTCTCGTGCCGCCGGGCTCCGGCGTCAGCTCAAACCCCATCCTGTAGCGGCCGATGACCCATAGTCTTGGTTCACCAAGCGTCTCCCAGGTCTTTCGGGATGGCGGCTCGCGGCCGACCACCACCTCGTCCACGGCTAGCGGAATCCCAAGGATGCGACCGGTGAAGCCGAACTTCGACCCCACGGAACGGGTCTGAAGCTCGTCCATGTAGATGCGCATCGTAGTTCCCAACATCATCGGGGACGGCCTGCTCATGTGCATCGAAAGGTTCGACTGGTCATCGAGGAAATCGAATACCGACAGCACCGAAGCATTGATCTGGGCGCTGGCGTCGGCGAAATGACTGTAGGAGGTCATGGCAGCACCGTTCTGTGGCTCGCACCAAGTTCACATATTATCTGCCGCGATCGCCCCATGCCTTGATCCCGCTCAAACGCGGACTTCTCGGCGAAGTACGGGACCAGCCGCGGTGTTGGTCTCCCTAACGTGACTTGATGCCGCTCAAATCGGGAGTAAAACCGCGACCTAGGATGCATTCATGAAGGCGATGCTGGGACTCGTTCGTGCCGTTTTCGTCCTGCTGCTGGTCTCGGCGGGCGCGGCATTCGTGTTCGCAGCACCTGCCTCGGCTGACACGCCCTCTCGAATGTGGTCTCACCAAACCCCGGTCACCGCCCACTCCGCTGTTGAAGCGCCGGTCGAGCACCAGGCGAGGATCGGCGACAGGTGCGTGTCCACCGCATGCGCTGCTGACTGCGGAAGCTGCTGCCAGATGGCGGGCTCGGGCTGCTGCCCCCCGGCTGCGGACATCGGCCGCGACGATGGGGCGTGGGGACTTCGCTCGAAGGCCAGAACCGCCCCGGTGTGGCGTGCACCCCAAATGAGTGGCCTGGCTCCCCAGGTCGGCAAGCGCCCCCCTCGATCTGCCGCCTGACAATCGCGTCGCTGCCGTTCGAGTTGGCCTCCCTACCCTGAGTCCGGCCGCCGTGCGGCAGGCGCAACCGCTTTGTCACGCCTGGCGCTGCCGCGGCAAGCCCACGCCATGATCCACACGGTCACAACCTCTCAGGCGAGCACTCCCATGAAGCTTCACCCCCCACTGCTCACAATCACGGCCTTGCTCCTCCTGTCCGCTCCCGCACTGGCGCAGGCTGACCCGCACCATCCGGACGCGGCTGCACCACCGGCTGTTGAAGAGGAGGCGGCTCCGGCAACGGCCCCCGATGCATCTCAGTCTGTGGCTCCATCCCAGACACCCGCGGCCGCCCCGGCAACCCCAGAGCCGGTGCCCCCCGCTTCGTCGGCGATGCCGACGATGCCGACGATGCCCATGATGCCCGGTACCCCCGGCTCGCAACAGCCATCGCCCATGATGCCGCAGATGCAGGGCATGCAGATGATGGGACAGATGCAGATGATGCACATGCAGATGATGCAGATGCAGATGATGCAGATGCAGATGATGCAGATGATGCAGCAGATGGAAATGATGCATTCGATGCAGATGATGAGCATGCAGATGATGCAGCAGGGCGTGATGCAAGGAGGCATGATGCCGGGCATGGATATGATGGGCCGCATGATGCAGCCGGGGAGCGAAGGAAGCGCTCCGGGCACCGCTCCCCTTGCACCAAATGCGCCTGCGATGGTGCCGAGCACCGGCATGTCCGCCATGCCCTTCGCCGACTCCGACGTCGCCTTCGTTCAGTTGATGATCAAGGCCTGGGCGAAAGAGATCATCGCCGCCCAACAGGCCGAGATCGAGAAGATGCAGACCTGGCGGAAAGACCACACCCAGTAGCCGGAAACCCGAAAGCGGAGAACTGTCATGATCAATCTGGCAACCAAGCGCACCCTGTCGCCACTTGGCGCCGCCATCGCCATGAGCCTTGCGTTGATGGCGCTGTTCGCCATCTGCGCCATCGTCCTGCTGATATGGCCCGGTCTCCCCGCCGCGCATGCCTGGATCGGCCTCTTCACCATCGCGCCGGCGAACTCTGCCCAATCGTGGATGGAGGGGCTCTTCTTCAGCCTCGCCATGGGCATGATCGTCGGAACCATCTTTGCCGTGGTTCACAACGCGGTCGCGGCACGAGGCCTCTAGAACCGGCACACCGATCGCACTTGGGAGCACGAAGGAGAACCAGCATGGCACGCAGGGTACGCGTGGCGATCAATGGATACGGGGTCATCGGCAAGCGGGTCGCGGATGCAGTCGCCCTGCAACCTGACATGGAAGTGGCAGGCATCTGCGACGTCGTCGCAGACTGGCGAACGCAGGTCGCTGTGCAGAAGGGCTTTCCCGTCTTCGCCGCCACCGAGGCAGCAGCAGAGGCCATGGCAAAGGCAGAAATGCCCAGTCCTGGAATGCTTGGGGACCTCCTCAAACAGGCTAGCGTGGTGGTCGACTGCACCCCCAAACGGGTGGCCGCGGCAAACGTTGCCAGCTATCGCGCCGCGGGGCTGAAGTTCATCGTGCAGGGGGGCGAGAAGCACGATGTGACGGGCCATTCCTTCGTGGCCGAGTCATCCTATGCGGGCGCTGTGGGACGGCCAAGCACCAGGGTGGTCTCCTGCAACACCACGTCGGTAGTGAGAACTCTGAACGCACTCAAATCTGCCGGACTCCTTCGGTCTGCTCGCGGCACGCTGCTGCGCCGGGCTACCGACCCGTGGGAAAGCCACGAAACGGGCATCATGAACACGCTGGTGCCGGAGGCCACGATCCCTAGTCATCAGGGGCCTGACGCGCAGAGCGTCGACCCCGAACTCGACGTCGTGACGATGGCCGTGAAAGTCCCTCAGACCCTTGGTCACCTTCACTACTGGAACATCCGCCTCACACGCGAGGCCCAGGTCGCAGAGATACTGGACGCCTTTCGAGCGTCCGAGCGGATTGCGTTCATCCGTGGTGACAGCGGCCTGCCTGCTCTCAACAGCCTCAAGGAATGGATGCTCGACATCGGCCGGCCGCACGGCGACCTCTACGAAGTGGCGCTTTGGGAGGACATGGTCACGGTTCGCGGCGACGAGGCGTTCTACGCCTACATGGTCGACAACCAGGCGATCGTCATACCCGAGACCATCGACGCCATCCGCGCCATCACCGGGATCGAGGCCAATGCGGCCGCGTCCATCACCGCCACAAACGCCGCCCTCGGGATCGGCCACCTCACAGCGGCACGGCAAGCCAAAGGATAGCGCGCTGCGCCGCCGCAAGATCCCCCTCAACTCCAACCGCACTCCAGCAAGGAACACCGACTATGAATCGCCGCACCCTCCTCACCGGCATGCTCGCCGGCACTTCGGTCCTGGCCCTCCCCGCGGGGCTCCTGCGTCCGGCCCTTGGCGCCACCACCGCGAGCCAGAAAGTACTCAGCATCGTTCGCCGCACCATCGAGGTGAATGGCCGGGCTGCGTCGGTCTTCGGCCTGCAGCAGGCGGACGGGTCGACCGGCCTGCGCTTCCGCGCCGGAGAGGCGTTCAACGTCCTGCTCCGCAACGAGACCGCGGAGGAAACCATCATCCATTGGCACGGCCTGACCCCGCCGTGGCCCAGCGACGGCGTGCCCGACGCGCCGCTGCCGCACGTCGCGGCCGGCGCCGAGCGCGGCTTTGACTTCGCCCTGGCCAGGTCGGGCAGCAACTGGATGCACGCACACACCCTGCAGGAGCAGGCGCTGCTCGCGGCGCCGCTGATCATCGCAGACCCGAAGGATGACGGACGGGACGAGCAGGAGGTCGTCATCCTGCTCCACGACTTCTCCTTCACTTCGCCCGAGGAGTTGTTGGCCGGTCTGACCGGCAAAGCGGGTGGAGCGGCAGGACATCCGGCGATGACGATGCCCGACACCGCAGAGGACCCGATGAGCGGCATGGACCATGGCGCGATGGGCGACGGGATGGCCCCGATGGGGATGGATCTCAATGACATCGAATACGACGCCTATCTCGCCAATGATCGCACCCTCGATGACCCCGAGGTCGTCGCTGTGGAACGTGGTGGGCGCGTCAGGCTGCGCATCATCAACGGGGCAACCGCCACTGCCTTCACGATCGACCTCGGCGAACTTGAGGGCGAGCTGATCGCCGTCGACGGACAGGGCGTCGAGCCGGTGCAGGGCCGGCGCTTCCCCATGACCATGGGGCAGCGCATCGACGTGCGCCTGCAACTTCCGGTAGAGGCCCGCTCGTTCCCGATCCTGGCCCTGCGGGAAGGGAGCGAGCATCGAACTGGTGTCGTTCTCAGGCCCGCCGGCGCGGACGTGACAAGGATCGCCGTGCAGGGTGGGGAGGCCGGGCCGGTCCTCGACCTCGACCTCGAAGCTCGATTGAAAGCAGCCGTGCCAATGGCATCGCGGACCCCGGACAAGTCGTTCGATCTGACGTTGATTGGCGACATGGCCTCCTACCGCTGGACGCTTCAGGCCCTGACCCCCGTTATCGCAGACCCCGGCGACCGGGTCGAAGTGACGATGGCCAATGCCTCGATGATGGCGCATCCGATGCATCTGCACGGGCACCATTTCCAGGTCGTTGCGATTGATGGCCAGCGCATCGCCGGGGCGGTTCGCGACACGGTGCTGGTGCCGCCGATGCGATCGGTCACCATCGCTGTCGATGCCGACAATCCCGGCCAGTGGGCATTCCACTGCCACCATCTCTACCACATGGCCACGGGCATGATGTCGACGTTCGGCTATCGCTCCTGAACTGCCACGCCAACCGCCTGGAGGAACAGCAATGAGGACGGTCACTTTCCAGGTCAGCGACCTGCTCAGCATCCTCGATTTTGCCGCGGTAGAGAAACGATTGGCGAGCTTCCCCGGAGTCCATCGTGTGGCGATGAATGCGGGCTCGAGCACTGCGAGCATCGACTACGACGAGGCGCAGACCAGTCCGCAACAGCTGGCGGCAGAGATCGAGGCCTGCGGC
>Ga0299912_10001001_pt1 | contig 22866 bp, 19 predicted proteins | sample RVTome_2_FD_207667 | JGI IMG/M metagenome (GOLD analysis project Ga0299912, IMG submission 207667) | Soil microbial communities from uranium-contaminated site in the Upper Colorado River Basin, Wyoming, United States - RVT95D214 (version 2) ... | reverse complement strand
CCATTGAGGCGGGGGTGGACATCCTGGACACCTGTCTTTCTCCTTTTGCGCTGCGCACCTCGCAACCGGCCATCGAGCCCCTGCTGGTCAGCGTGGAGCAGACCGGCCGGGAGACCAACATGGACCTAGCCACCTTGATTGAGATCGGCCAGGACCTGGAGAAGGTGGCGGTGAAGTACCGGGACCTGTTGGACACCTCCAAGATGGCCCAGATCGATACCGGCGTGCTCTTGCACCAGATTCCCGGGGGCATGTACTCCAACCTGGTGAACCAGCTGAAAGAGGCCAACGCCCTGGACCGGATTTTGGAGGTGATGGCGGACCTGCCCCAGACCCGGGCCGAGCTGGGCTACCCGCCGCTCGTCACCCCCACTTCCCAGATCGTGGGCATCCAGGCGGTGATGAACGTCCTTTTCGGGCGCTACAAGATGGTGCCCGCGGAAGTCAAAGGCCTGGCCTTCGGCCTCTACGGCAAGACCCCCGCGCCCATGGACAAGAAGGTGCAGAAGGTCATTTTGAAGGGCTATGAGCGAGGCGAGAAACCCACCACCAAGCGGCCCGGGGAGATTTTGGAGCCGGAGTGGGACAAGGCGGTGGCGGCCACCAAGGGCCTGGCCAAACACGACGGGGACGTCCTCATCTATGCCCTCTATCCCACCACCGGCCAGCGCTTCCTGAAATGGAAGTACGGCCTGGAAGAGGTGCCCGAAGAAGTCAAGGCCAAGTCCCTGGAGCAGATCAAGCTGGAGGACGACGTTTACCTGACCATCAAGGCCAAGAAGCTCTTCGCCAAGGTGAAGGAATACCTAGATTCCCTGGCGAAGGCGGCTCCCGAGAAGGGCCCGGGCCTCAGGACCTTCAACGTCTTCGTGGAGGGGCAGTACTATGAGGTGGAGGTGGAGTGCACCTCCGGCGCGCCGGTATTGACCGGGGTGACGCCCGTGGCTGCGCCCCGGCCCGTAGCGGCTGCGGTTCCGGCTCCTGGTGCGGCCCCCAAACGCGCGGCGGCCCCGGTGGAGGCGGCTATGGCGTCCGGCGACGTGCCGCTCCGCGCCCCCATGCCGGGGATGATCATCAGCTACGCGGTGAAAGTGGGGGATAAAGTGGCCACCGGCGACCTGGTCTGCGTGCTGGAAGCCATGAAGATGCAGAACTCGCTCCCCGCGCCGGCCTCGGGCACCGTCAAGGCCATCAACTTCGAACCCGGCGCGTCCGTAGCCAAAGACGCCATCATCCTGGTCATCGGGAAATGAGGGGATGGCGGGGGAGGGGGGTAAGGGCCGAGGGCCCTTACCCCCTCCCCCAATCCTTTACTGGTTAAAAAATCAGGGGAAGGCGATGATAATAAACCTCGCCTTCCCCTGATTATTTTAGAAGATAATTTAGCCGAGGCCCAGGCCGTGATATTTCCTGGTTATTTCCCAAGAAGATAACGTTAAAATCTTCAATGTTATTGGCCCCATTGCGGATGACACCCGAGTAATCAAGAGAACGGTGGAATTATAGAGAGTGTGGATCTGTACAATTTTCTTCAATAAAACCAGCCATTCACCTTAATAGGGTTCCCTCAGTTCCCCCCCCCTGATTTTATCAGATATACCTGGCTACAGATGTGACCCTGCTTAGAAAAGTTCCAAGTTGAGACCTCTGCGAAAACCCTTTTTTGTCATCCTGAGCGAAGCGAAGGATCTCATATTTCCTCGTAATTATTAGATTATTCGGTCGCTCCGCTCCCTCAGAATGACAGTTGAGAGTACTTTCGCAGAGGTCTCAAGTTCCAGGTTCCAAGTTAGGAGATGCCCATCAGGAACTTTTCATAATTTATGGGTGGGTCAAAGGCCCTTGAATGATTGCCCTTAAATGGTGATCGTCATAATAAAAACAAGTTTGTCCAAATCCCTATTTGATAACCTGTTTTATTTACCCTGAATGAATCTGTTTATCCTTAACGTTTTTATGCTCCCCTCATCTAACAAATCAGACTGTGAATGGAATACCTTTTGGGGAGGAAAATATCGTGAACGCTTGGCTGCGAATGTGGTCCACGCGCCTGATGTGCAAGCCAGTCTTGGTGTTGCTGCTGGCTTCGAGTTTGCTAATGGGATGCGCCACACCCCAACAAAATCCCTCCATGTACACGGGTGCGGGTCTGGGTGCGGCCCTGGGGGCCGGTCTGGGAGCCGCCATCAATCACCGGAATCCCTGGAAAGGTGCGGCTATCGGCGCTTTGCTGGGCGGTGCTGGGGGTGGCATTGCCGGGAATGTTTACGGGCGATCGAATACCTATCCCCAGCAGGGCTACAATAACCAGGGTTATGGTCCGCCTTCGGGCTATGGTTACCAGCAACCTCCGCCCAATTATAGCTATAATCAGGGGGACCCCTACAATAATAACTACAGCCAACCGCCGCCCCAGCTGCAGTACTAAAATCGTCCGCCCTCTTATGGGTTTCGGCAACGGTTGCCGGGGGGCTGTGGGACTTACGCAATCGGCATGGGCTGAGGCTTGATATCTTGGGGGAGGGATCAGGGGATAGCCGCCCCCTCCCCTAACTTCTGTTATTTTTTGCAAGGGAATGCGTGCCTTGGGGCCGCGTTCCCTTTTCTTTGCCGGGATGAGGGAAGAGTTTGTAAGATGAAGACGGTCCCTTAATCATCAGAAAATTCTTTGGAGTTTAGGTCCGGCCCATTGTTGCCGATTAACTTTTTGATCTTCTGATGATTAAATAAAAAAATTACGTTAAGCTCATGGGGAAATGGGCGCCTTCCCTCTTTTCAGGCTGGCCCAAGCGCTGGGAGGATCATGGCCCCGGACCCTTTTATTATGGTTATTGAGCCATCTCTTTAAGGCAGGCTTTCCCTGAATACTTCCAAGATCGTTGCCGCTCCTCTCCAGGAAGTTCCCTTGACCGGGCTGGACCTGGAGGATCACTCCTTTGTCTTCTCTCCCCCCGGCGATCTTACCCGCTTGCAGGCCTCCATCCGGGAGGTGGGGATGCTCAACCCCCCCTGGCTGCGCCGCATCAACGACCGGCAGTGGCAGGTGGTCACCGGGTTCAAGCGCCTCCTGGCCGCGGCCCGATTGGGCTGGGAGCAGGTAACCGCCCGGGTTCTGCCCGGAGACGCTCCAGAGGCTCACTGCCTCCTGATCCATCTCCATGACAACGCCTGCAAACGGGATTTTAATCATTTGGAGCAGGCCCTGCTGGCCGGGCGATTGCTGGAACATTGGGACCGCCAGACCGTAGTGCAAAAATTTCTGCCCTGTTTGGGCCTGGCGCCGTCCTTCGCTCTGCTGGAGCGACTCCTGGCCCTGGCCGTTCTGGAGGAGCCTCTTAAACATCTCGCGGCCAGGGGCCGTCTGGCCCTGTCTGTGGCGGTATTGCTGGCCTCCTGGGATCCTGAAGACCGCCAGGCGGTGGCCCCCTTCCTGGAGAAATTGCCTTGGTCCCAGAGCAAGCAGGAGGAATTTCTCCAGGGTCTGGACCTCCTGGCCCGCCGGGAGGGCGCCTCACCGGCGGAGATCCTCTCCCGGGAGGATTTCCGGGGGTATTTACAGGGAGGCACCGGCACCCCCCAGGGCAAGGCCGCGGCGGTGCGCGCCCTCCTCCAGAAGCTGGTCTCCCCTCGCTTTTTTGCGGCCCAGGAAGCCTTTCAGACCGCGTCCCAGCGGTTGGGTCTCCGCCATCACCCCCGTTTCCGTCTGCAGCCGCCTCCCGCGCTGGAAGGTCCCGATTTTCACCTGGAGATCAGGTTTAGGGACGCCGGGGAATTACAAAAACTCCTGGACGAGCTCACCCGTCTGGCCCAGGAGGAAGAGTTCGGCCTACTTACCCGCATCTGAGTTCCCCTTGACTCAAGGGCCTTAAGCCCTCACTTTTCACCAGAATCTCCGCAAGAATCATTCTGGAGGGGGGGGCCAGAGGCTCATAGCCCTTTGCCCCCCAACCAAACTCAGAGAGGAAGCCGCCTAGACCCAGTAACTCCGCGCCAATCGCCTGGTCCAGACCAGCAGCCCCTGCTTCGGCAGCGCCAGTACAACCCGGTGGACTGCCATCCCTGGGGTCCGGAGGCCCTGAAGCGTGCCCCCCGGTAGGATAAACCCTTCTTTCTAAGCCTCGGCTACTCCACACCTCACCTCGTTGACCTCAGATCCAGTAAATTTCGTCGCATAATCCCGGCTAACATTACCAATTATTAATTGTCAAAAAGTATAGAAACGCTATCAACTTTCTCAGGAGGCAAATTATGCGTCGGGTGATGGTTGGCCTATTAACGGTTTGTTTGTCGGCCTTGGTATTCTCCACCATGGCCTTCGCCCAAGCGAGAGGCGGAGGTCGCGCCGCAGTCAGCCAAGGCTTTGGGCGGCAAGGGTCAAGTCAGCAATTCCACAACCAGAATCGCCAGCAGATGGCCCCAATGCACCAAAATTATGGACATTACGGGCAATCTCAGCAAGCCCAGCACTGGAACGGCCAGCATACGGGCTCAATGCAGCAGAACTATGGACACTACGGGCAACATCAGCAAGGCCACCACTGGAATCGTCATCACCAGGGCCCCAGGCACCATGCCTATGGACACCACAGGCAATATCAGCAATCCCACCATTGGAACCGCTATCACCAGGGTCAAAGGCACCAAGCCTATGGAGATCACAGGCAGGCCGGCTGGAGTCAGGGAAACAGAACTGGCTGGCAGGGCAATAACGTTCCGCCCGGCTGGGGGAATTCCAACGGCCAAAGCACGTCTTGGCAGGGGAGACATGGGAACAGAAGTGGCTGGCAGGGGAATACCCATACGTCTCAGTCCTCCAATGCTAATGTCACGCCTGCGGTTACCCAGGAAGTGGAGACTGCCTCAACTTCCACAGGGAACACGTCCACGCAGAATTCCACGGGAAATTCCCAGACCCATTCCCGGGGTACCGGCAGAACAGGGTCATCCTCGAGCAACAGATAGAAGCTGAAACCTCAGAAAGGTAGAAAAAGGTTCAAGGGACGAGAACACCTTGGACCTTTTTTTATTCTCTGCCTGGTGCATACACCACCCACCATTCAGGATTTTACCCCTTTTGACCCAGTTTCTGCCCAAGCTTACAGGCCGGTGAGACTTGAGCCGGCAGGCCGGGACTCTCCGGCCCCGGCTTCCCTTGCAATTCCTTAGGCCCGACTTATGTTATAGGAAACTTGCTGTTCCCCTTCAATTTTTGTCTGAGGCAGAAAATTTTTCTCAAAGGATAAATTCCATGACCGTGACCAACCGAACCAACCGGCTCATTCACGCTTCCAGCCCCTACTTAAAACAGCATGCGCACAACCCGGTGGACTGGTATGCCTGGGGGCCGGAGGCCCTGGAGCGGGCCCGGGGGGAGGATAAGCCCATCTTTCTGAGCATCGGCTACTCCACCTGCCATTGGTGCCACGTTATGGCCCATGAATCCTTCGAAGACGAAGGCATCGCCGCTCTTTTGAACGAGCATTTCGTCAGCATCAAGGTGGACCGGGAGGAGAGGCCGGACCTGGACGAGACCTATATGAACGTGGTCACCGCCCTCACCGGCCGGGGGGGCTGGCCGCTGAGCGTCTTTCTCACCCCGGAACTGAAGCCTTTTTATGGGGGCACCTATTTTCCCCCCACGGACCGGGGGGGGCTGCCGGGATTTCCCCGTCTGCTGATGGCCCTGAGCCAGGCCTACCGCCAGAACCAGGAGCAGATCGGGGAATTGTTCCGCCGGGTCTTGGAACACTTGGAGAAACTGGAAGCGGTAGGGGGGGAAGGCCAGGAGCCCGCCCCGGAATCCCTGTCCCCGGCGGCCCAAAGTTTGCTCCAGGCATTCGACCCGGAAAACGGCGGCCTGGGGGGCGCTCCCAAATTCCCCCTTTCCCTGGAGTGGGGCTTTCTCCTCCATTATTACCGCTACTCCGGGGAGGCCCAGGTCCTGGAAAAGTTGGCCTTTACCCTAAAAAAGATGGCCCAAAACGGCATTTACGACCAGTTGGGGGGCGGCTTCCACCGCTACACCGTGGACGGGGCCTGGGTGGTGCCCCACTTTGAAAAGATGCTCTACGACAACGCCCAACTGGTCCCCCTCTACCTGGCTTATTACCAGCTTCAGGGGGATGCCCTGGCCCGGCGCATCGCCGGCGAGACTTTGGACTTTGTCCTCCGGGAGATGCAGGCGCCCGACGGCGGCTTCTATGCCGGTTGGGACGCGGACAGCGAAGGGGTGGAAGGGAAATACTACGTCTGGAGCCTGGAGGAAGTGGAGAAGGTCGTGGGTCCGGAGCGGGCGGCCCTGGCGGCCGCGGCCCTGGGTGTAACCCGGGAGGGCAATTTCGAAGGCGAGAACATCCTCACCCGGCCCCTGAGCCGGGAGGAGCTGGCCCCCCGCTTTTCCCTGACCCCGGAGCAGGCGGAGGGTGAACTGGAAAAAGCCAGGGAGGCCTTGCGCCGGGTTCGGGAGGCGCGGATTAAGCCCCACCGGGATGAAAAGATCATCGTCTCCTGGAACGGCTTGATGATTTCCGCGTTGGCCCTGGGGTCCCAGGTTTTGGGAGAGCCGCGCTACTACGAGGCCGCGGCCAAAGCCGCCCGCTTTATTCTGGAGAATCTCCTTAAGGGGGAAGTGCTGCATCGGAGCTGGGCCGCCGGCCAAGTGAGCGGGCCCGGGTTTTCCGAGGACCACGCCTCCCTGGCCCTGGCGCTGCTGGACCTCTATGAGACCGATTTCGACCCCGCCTGGCTGACCGCGGCCCGGCGACTCATGGCCCTCCTGGAGGAAAAGTTCCTGGACCCGGAAGACGGCCTCTATTTTTACGTGGCCGAGGATCAGGAAAGCCCCCTGGTCCGCTCCAAGAGCATCTTTGACCAGACCATCCCCTCCGGCAATTCCCTGGCCGCCCGGGTCTGCCTCAAGCTGCACCGGATCACGGAGGAGGCCCATTACCGGGACCGGGCCATGGCTATTCTCCGGCGCTTCCAGGGCCGGGTCCGGGAGAACCCCTGGGGCTTCGCCCACCTGTGGACCGTGACCCTTCTCCACCTCACCCCGCCCCTGGACCTCTCCCTGGTGGGAGACCCCCGGGACCCCCGGATGCAGGAGATGCTGGACGCGGCTTACCGCCCATTTTTGCCGGAAAGGAGCCTGCTCCTGAAGAACCCGGGGGATTGCGCCTTACTGGAAGAGCTCTCCCCCAGGGCCCGGACCTATAACCCCCTGGGAGAAGGGCCCACGGCCTATTTGTGCCACGATTTCACCTGCCGCCCGGCCATCAAGACGGCGGCGGAACTGGCCGCCAAATTGGGGCAGTTTCAGCGGTGAGCGGTGAGCAGTTAGCAGTGAGCAGGATTAGATGGCGGCCACGGGCCGCCCTAGATTTCTGCTGGAAAACAAGGGCGGTCCAAAAAATTTCTCAGTGATATTTCCATACGTTAGGAGCGTTGATAAATTAAAATCGTCGCGCGGCATAATTTTTTTCGATGTTTTTTGCCGCATTCTCAATTACATTAAATAGATAACCTTCCCTGGAGAACCGCGTTGGCGGAAGATGTGAAGGCGTTTAGCAGCAATTTCCGGTTTATCCCGGTGAGTCTGAGCAAGGAAAGGCATCCATGTCCCGAGGAAAAGAACGCCCCACCCGGGGCCAGAAAATGGAAATAAAGGTGATCCCCCCTAGTTACCTGGATTTGCCCCTGTCCGAGATTGCCAACCTTCTTGGCAACGGCCCCCTGTTGTGGCCGGGTGGGGCCGGTCGGGCCCAGGGGGTGAAGTTCGTGCAATATGATCTGAAGAAGAAACGGGGCCGCAAGCCCAAGACCCAGAAGACGCGTCAAGAACCCGTCCCGGGCTCTGCCCGTAAGAACCTGCCTTGAGCCACCCGCCGCCGGCCATCAGGGCCTGATTGAGTGATGTCCCCTAACCAGATCATCATCCGGGGCGCCCGGGAACACAACCTGAAAAATATCGACCTGGAGCTGCCCCGGGAGCAATTGATCGTCATCACCGGGGTGAGCGGCTCCGGGAAATCCACCCTGGCCTTCGATATCCTCTATGCCGAGGGGCAGCGCCGCTACGTGGAGTCCCTCTCCGCCTACGCCCGCCAGTTCCTGGAGCTCATGGACAAGCCGGACGTGGAGTATATCGAGGGACTCTCTCCGGCCATCGCCATCGAGCAGCGCAGCGCCTCCCGGAACCCCCGATCCACCCTGGCCACGGCCACGGAGATCTACGACTACCTCCGGGTCCTTTTCGCCCGGGTGGGCACTCCCCATTGCTTTAAGTGCGGCCGGCCCATCGCCTCTTTGAGCGTGCCCCAGATGGTGGACCAGATCATGGCTCTTACTCCCGGCGCCAAAATCACCATTCTGGCCCCGGTGGTGGTGAACCGCAAGGGCGAACACCTGAAGCTCCTGGAAAGGCTGCAGCGGGAGGGCTACAGCCGCATCCGCTTAAACGGCAAGGTGGTGGAGCTGGAGGAGATGCCCGTCCTGGATAAAAACCGCAGGAACACCATCGAGGCGGTGGTGGACCGGCTGGTCATCAAGGCGGATTTGGCCCCCAGGCTCACCGATTCCCTGGAGCTGGCCCTGCGCCTCGCCGAAGGCGTGGTGCGGGTGGCGGTGGTGGGGGGCGAGGAGTTTTTGTACAGCGAGAAATTCGCCTGCGACCACTGCGGGGTCAGCCTGCCGGAACTCACGCCCCGGTTGTTTTCCTTCAACAGTCCCCAGGGGGCCTGTCCGGTTTGCAGCGGGTTGGGCACCCGGCCGGTCATCGACCCGGACCTGGTGGTCCCCAATGACGACCTGAGCCTCCGGGAGGGGGCCATCCGGCCCTGGGCCCACCGCCACTCCCTGCGCCACCAGCAGATGCTGGAGGCCCTGGAGAAGCATTACCAGTTCTCCATCCATACCCCTTTCCGGGACCTGCCCCAGGGGGTGCAGCAGGTTTTGCTTTACGGTTCCCAGGGAGAAACCGTCAATTTCTTTTATGAACAGGGATCCCGGCGCTACCTGGTGCCCCGGCCCTTCCCCGGGGTTATCGCCCTCCTCCAGGAGCGCTACAAAGAGACGGACTCCCCCCTGGTGCGGGAGGAGATCGAGCAGTACATGAGCGTGCAGCCCTGCCCGGATTGCCGGGGGGCGCGCTTGCGCCGGGAGGCCCTGGCGGTGAAGATAGGCGGCGCCAATATCAGCGAGTTGACTAAGCTCACCGTGTCCCAGACCCTGGAGTGGTTTCAGAAGCTCGAACTCAGCCCCCGGCAGTGGGAGATCGGCCGCCGGGTGCTCAAAGAGATCGCCGACCGCCTGGGTTTCTTAAAAGAAGTGGGCCTGGAATATCTCAGCCTGGACCGCCCCACGGGCACCCTGGCGGGGGGTGAGGCCCAGCGCATCCGCCTGGCCACCCAGATCGGCTCCAAACTGAGCGGCGTTCTCTACATCCTGGACGAACCCAGCATCGGGTTGCACCCCCGGGATACGCAAAGACTCCTGAACACCTTGAAGACCCTCCGGGACTTAGGCAACACGGTCATCGTGGTGGAGCACGATCCGGAGACCATCCGCCAGGCGGATTACGTGGTGGACATGGGCCCCGGCGCGGGTAGGGAAGGGGGGCGGGTGGTCTTCGGGGGGACCCCGGCCCAGCTAATGCGGCATAACCACTCCCTCACCGGCCTCTATCTCTCCGGCAGGCGGGAGATTCCCCTGCCCTCCGAAAGCCGTACTCCCCAGGGATTCCTGCGCCTCCAGGGGGCTAAAGGTCACAACCTGAAGGACCTGGAGGTGGATATACCTTTAGGGGTGCTCAACTGCGTCACCGGCGTCTCCGGCTCCGGGAAGAGCACCCTGATCATGGATACCCTCTACATGGCCCTGCGCCAGAAGCTCTACCGGGCCAAGGTGCCCGCGGCCCCCTACACCGGCCTCCTGGGGGTGGAACAACTGGACAAGGTGGTGAACATCGACCAGAGCCCCATCGGCCGCACCCCCCGCTCCAACCCGGGCACCTACACCGGCCTTTTTACCCAGGTGCGGGAGCTTTTTGCACAGGTGCCGGAGGCCCGGATGCGGGGCTACCGCCCCGGGCGCTTCAGTTTCAATGTCCGGGGGGGGCGCTGCGAGGCCTGCCGGGGGGAAGGCATCAATAAGATCGAGATGCACTTTCTGCCGGACGTGTACGTGCGCTGCGAAGTTTGCCGGGGGCTGCGCTACAACGCCAGCAGCCTGGAGATCCGCTACAAGGGGAAAAACATCGCCGAGGTCCTGGAACTCACCGTGGCTCAGGCCCGGGAATTCTTCGGCCCGGTGCCGTCGATTAGGGACAAGTTGCAGACCCTCTCGGACGTGGGCCTGGGGTATCTCCAGATAGGCCAGGCGGCCACCACCCTCTCCGGGGGCGAGGCCCAGCGCTTAAAACTCTCCCGGGAGCTGAGCAAACGGGCCACGGGGCGCACCCTCTACATCCTGGACGAGCCCACCACCGGGCTGCACCTGGCGGACATCGAGAAGCTCCTTATGGTCCTCAACCGCCTGGTGGACGCGGGCAACACGGTGATCATCATCGAACACAACCTGGAGGTCATCAAGACCGCGGACCACGTCATCGATCTGGGCCCGGAAGGGGGAGACGGCGGCGGCTCCCTGGTGGCCGCGGGGTCTCCAACAGAACTGGCCCGGCATCCGGAGTCTTATACGGGGCGGTTCTTACGGGAGGTTTTGCATTGAGCGGGGGGAGGGGCTGAGGGCCGGTGGCACAGGCTTTTCAGCCTTTGGAAAACCCCTTACCCGCTCACGCAATACCTTATGAGGAATCAAAAAGGCCAGGCAAGACGAGATCAACCTCCCCGCCTCAACCCATCCATAATATGACTGCGAGGAAATTTTGCGGGTAAGGGCGGAGTAATCGCACCCTCCCCGCTTCTCTTGACTTTGCTACCTTGTCTATGTAAATCTTTGAAGCAGACCGCTCGGGGTGAGCTAACATCTCCCTCAGCCAACTCTGCATACTACTGGAAGGCAACACCTGCGACTTTATGGCTTTTTATCATAACTTCGGCCTGGGCTCTATTAGCTTTGGGGAGGACCTGGCCTACTATCTGGCTTGAGACATATGAGCACCTGCCGCATTCATGAAATTGAAAAATATGAATTTGTAGAACAATGTTCCCGTGAAGCCTTGGAGCATGATCCCGAGGGCCTCTGCCTGCTGCACTCCCGGAAGTCAAACAAGGATAAAGACGGCGCTTTTACCAATGCGGTGAAAGACAAATTGCTGACCGAAGACTATGATTTCCGGGGTGTATTATTTCCCGGTCCCTTTTATATAAGAAAGTTTACCAACCAAGAGAAATTTACCTTTACTAAACCAGCTCTCTTTTTCAAGGCCTCTTTCAAGGAAGAGGCACACTTTACCGGGGCCATCTTCGAAAAAGAGGCCTACTTTACTGGGGCTACCTTCAAGAAAGCTTATTTTATCGATAGCACCTTCAAGCAAATGGCCAACTTTGATGAGGTCACTTTCAGAAAAGGGGCCGTCTTTCCAAAGGCCAACTTTTGCGGCGTTGCCAATTTTAATAAAACTAATTTCAATGAATGGGCCAACTTTAAAGAAGCTGACTTTGCCAAAGAGGCGACCTTTTATTCTGCCAATTTTTCGGATGCTTCATTTTTTATGGCCAAGTTTTTCGAGAAAGCCAACTTTTTGGGTATCACTTTTAACGGGAAAGCCGACTTTATTGGGGCCAACTTTTCTAATGAGACACATTTTTCTCGGACAAAAATCAAGGGCTCAGTTATTTTTAATTGGATCAATCAACCAAAAGATGAAATAGATAAAAATCAACAAGTTCCGCTAACATTTCTTCCCTGGTCGGCAGTTTTCCATTATGTTGATATTGAATCACTTGGACTCCTAAGCTTTGAGGACCTGTCCCTGGCCAAAGTAGAGTTTGCCGGTACCGACCTAAGCCGAGTAGCTTTCCACAATGTTAAGTGGCGTGATTACCGCCTACGTCGGGGGTTGTATGAGGAAGTTATAGTGAATGAGCAAGATTCAGGGTGGTTGCAGATCTCCTGTCTCTTGGACCCGACAGCCTTCGCCCTGGAAATGGGTCCATCTCTTCAGCCTGTGGCCAGAGCCACTTTTCTCCAAGACGAATTTGCCAGATTAGAGCGGCTATACCGGGAATTAAAGGTGAATTACATAGCAAAGGGGGATTATAAACAGGCCGGCGATTTCCATTTTGGCGAAATGGAAATGTACCGCAAGGGCACCCCGGAACGGCGCTGGCTATCCTGGCATTTTCTTTACTGGCTTCTAAGCGGCTATGGCGAGCGGCCCTTACGGGCCATCGGCTGGCTGACAGTCCTCATCTTTTGCCTCCCCCTCCTCGTTTTTCTCTTAGGGATGCGGTCCGAAACAGGAGGACAGGTCTTAACGGGCCTGGAGGGCTACTGGCAGACCTTAGTGTTTCTTTTGGAGAAGGCGGCATTGCAGCGGCCGGAATGGCTCAAACCAGACAGCGGGTTGTCACGTTTTTTCATAGCCTTAAGCGCCATCCTTATTCCCGGCCAGGCGGCCCTATTCATCCTGGCCCTCCGCAACCGGTTAGGGCGGCGTCGTTGAGGGAAATAGGGACAGACACTATTTTCCCTTGAACTAAAACAGGGTCTGCCCCCCATTTTCCCCAATTTCTATTCTCCCCTAAAAACCAAACGGGCGGGGAAACCCCGCCCCTACCTGCCGGTGATATTCACAGGAATTTAACTATCAAGCACAGGCGAGACGCCTGTGCTACCTGTTTTTGCGGAAAACGGAAAACGGAAAACGGAAAACGGAAAACCGTGTTTTAGGCTTCCGCCATGGTGAGGTGGTAGGCGAGGTTGTCCAGTTTGACGGTGAAGTCCACGTTTTCCACGGCCATGCCTTCCGGCACCTGGAGTTGGATGGGGGCGAAATTGAGGATGGCCTTGACCCCGGCGCTGATGTAGCGGTAGGCCGCGGTTTGGGCCTTGCCCGCGGGGGTGGCGATCACCCCGATTTCCACGCCTCTTTCCTTGACCACCTGGTCCAGATCATCAACGTGATGGATGATCTGGCCGCTGGGCAGCCGCCGTCCCACTTTGGCTGGGTCCACGTCAAAGACCGCCACGAACTCATAACCCTGGCGGATGAAGTTTTCATGGGCCACCAGGGCCAAGCCCAGGTTGCCGATGCCCACCAGGGCCATCTTCCAGGTCTTGTTGAGCCCCAGGATGCGCTTGATCTCAAAGAGGAGCTCCTTGACGAAGTAGCCGACCCCCCTGATGCCGAACTCGCCGAAATAGGCCAGATCCTTGCGGATTTGGGCCGGATTGATGCCGCATTTCTGGGCCAGCTTGTCGGAGGCGATAATCTTCACGTCCTCCTGGGCCAGGGCCTCCAGGCAGCGGGAGTAAATGGAGAGGCGAGTTATGGTGACCGCGGGTATCTTGGAAAATTTCATGGCGGATCGCATCATTTAGCAGATTAAAGATGAGGGACCGTGCAATTTTTCACAAATTCTCCCCTTAATCAGGGGGGGCCAGGCCCCCCCCATTAAAGGCGCTTTATTTAGATTTTGAACCCAAGAGCAGCGGCAATGGGTTTGGTCATGGGGTAGGCGTAGAGGATGATCAACGCCACGACCAAGGCGTAAATAGCCAGAGATTCGATCATAGCCAGACCGATGAGCATGGTCACGGTGATCTTTCCGGAAGCCTCAGGGTTCCGGGCGATCCCTTCCACCGAGCTCTTCACCGCCAGGCCCTGGCCGAGGCCGGTGCCGAAAGCGGCGATGCCGATGGCGATGCCGGCGGCGAGGACCGCATAGCTGAAGAAGCTGCCCAGGCCGGAAGCGGCGCCGCCCGCGGGCTCAGCCGCCATGGCCAGGGAAGCGAACAGCATGGAGACCAACATGGTAAAACCGATTACTAACGCTTTCTTCATTTCAGAAACCTCCTACAGATGATTGGATATATGAAGTGGCCTTCTTCCGAAATTAGTGGGCATGCTCCATGGACCCGGCAAAGTACATCATGGAGAGCAGGGTAAAGACAAAGGCCTGCACCACGCTGGTAAACACCGCCAGGAACATCATGGGCAAGGGGGCCAGGAACGTCCCGGCCAAAAACAGCAGGATCGCCAGCACCAGATCTTCCCCCATGATATTGCCGAAAAGACGCAGGGTGAGGGAGAGCACCCGGGCGAAGTGCCCGATGACCTCGATGGGGAAGAACAAGGGCGCCAGGGCCGGGATGGGGCCGAGGAAATGTTTGATGTATTTGACGCCGTGATACTTGATGCCCAGATAATGGGTATAGACAAAGGTGCATAGAGCCAAGGACAAGGTGGTGTTGATATTGGAGGTGGGGGAGAGGAACCCCGGCAGCAGGCCGATGAGATTGCAAACCGCGATATAGATAAACACGGTGGCAATGTACGGGAAGAAGGCCCGGCCTTCTTCACCGGTGATCTCCACCATGAAATCCTCGAGGCCGCCGACTATCAGTTCAAAGACATTCTGGGCCCCGGCCGGCACCAGGGTGATCCGGCGGCTGGCCAGCACGCCCAGGCCCACCAGGAGTACCATGATGAACCAGCTATAAGTCACTTGGGGCGGAATGTGCAGGTTGAATTTCGACAGAATGACATCAAGAAAGAGGATGGGATGTTCCATGAGAAGGGTTCGCCTCCTTGTTCTTTATCTTAATAATTTCGTTGATCCCCAGCAGGGTGAGGGTCAGCACCACAGTGGACAACCCCACCACCAACCCGATCACATTTACCCAGCCGTGGCGCAACAGCAAATAAACAATGGCTATGAGGCCGAAAAACCGCAGCAATTGCTTGGCTGCAAAAAAGGCCTGGGCCCGGCCTTTGCTCTCCGGGTCAATCTGCACCTTCTCCAGGGTGCCTTTCAGGAAGCGGTGCAGGAGGTGAAAATTGACCACCACCACCAGACCGCCCACCAGCACTCCCAGGGCGAATTCCCGGCCGCTCAACAGATACCCGCCCACCACCAGGATGGTCAACACCACCCAGTTGGCGATCTTCAGGTGGCGGGGGGTCAGGAGATCCATGGGGCCTTCACTTTTCCAGCTTCTTGCCCATGAGATAGACGTTGCGGAAGCCGGCGATGATCCCCAGGATCAACCCAATAATCTTGAAAACGTAATCGGTGCCAAAATATCTATCGAGAAAGTAGCCAATAAAGAACCCGATGAAGATGGATAGGGCCAGGGCCATGCCGATGGCCGAAGCGTTGTAGCCTCCCCTGAACAGCTCTTTTAGAAATTTTTTGGTATCTTCTTTCAACTAATACCCGGACTTGATCCCCTAGCCAAAAATACTTCTTTTCACATGTGCCTTCCTATCATACCCCTGGGGCTAAGTCAAATATTTTTGGCTAAAGGAAAGGAGAAATAGTTAGTTTAAATTATAAAAGAATATCTGATGGTTACCCTTAAAGCCGCGAGTCTGTTTTTTCGAATCCGTGGTTCTGGGGCGGATAAGAGCCCAAGGTTTGTGCTTTTTTTCGCTAATCTTGAGCTTATTCATCTCCGCGGCCGTAAAAAATTTTCCGGCAGCCGCCCCCAGGCTGGGCTCCTTTCAACTTTCCTGGAGGACCGGCAGTTCCACCAGAAAGGTGGTGCCCTGGGGACCCGTGCTTTCCACGGAAATCCGCCCCCGGTGCTTCTGGATGATGCCGTAACTGATGGACAGGCCCAGGCCCACGCCCTTGCCCACTTCTTTGGTGGTGAAGAAGGGATCAAAGAGGCGGCTGAGATGGCCCTCGGGGATGCCGGGGCCGGTGTCTTGGAAGCGGATTTGCAGCATCTCGCTCCCTGATCTCAAAGAAGTGGCCACCGTTAGCCGGCCTTCTCCATCCATGGATTCCCCGCAGTTCATCAGCAGATTGATGAAGACCTGTTCCAGTTTGTTCTTGTCCCCCAAGACCGGGGGGAGATCGGCCTGGAATTCCTTGACCAGATCGATGTTTTGAAACAGGAGGTGGTCGCTCACCAGGGACAGGGCCTCTTCCAGGACGGTGTGGATATTGAGGAGCACCATTTTAGAGGGCAAGTGGCGGGAGAAATCCAGGAGGCCCTGGACGATTTCTTTGCACCGGGTGGCCTCCCGGACAATCTTCTCCACCTGGGCCCGCTCCGGCTGTTCGGAGGTCAGGTCCTCCAGGAGCAGATAGCTGTAAACCAGGATGCCCCCCAGGGGATTGTTGATCTCATGGGCCAGGCCCGCGGCCAGCTGCCCCAGGGCCGCCAGCTTTTCGGTGCGGGCCAGCTGCTCTTCCAGGTGTTTCTTATGGGTGATATCCCGGATATGGGTCTGAATCGCGGGTTGGCCCTCGTAGTCGGTGGGAAAGGAGACCAGCTCGATGTCGAACTGGGTGCCGTCCTTCTTGAGGCCCTTAATCTCAAAGATGCGGGGCCGGCTGTCCCCCCGCAGCAATTGGGAGAGCCAACGGGATACCGCCTGTTGATACGGCAGGGCGACGAAATGGAGGAGCCGGCGGCCCAACATTTCCCCGGGGTCCTGATAGCCGAACATCTCCAGGCAGGCCCGGTTCACATAGAGGAGCTGCAGGGCGCTGTGCAGGGTGATGCCGTCCAGGGAGGTCTCCACCAGACGGCGGAACTTCTCTTCGGAATCTTCCAGTTCCCGGGACAACTGCTGCCGTTCGGTCATGTCCAGGATGGCCTGCACCGCTCCCTGAATCCGGCCATGATCGTCGTAAATAGGGGAGGCCGTGTGATATAAGTAGCGTTCCCGCCCCCGGAAATCGGGGAAATATTCCAAAGCCTCATAGGCCCCGGGAAGGTTGGGGGATTGCTTCAGGTTTTTATCTCCGAAAAATTTCTCCAGGCCTTTGAGATTCTGCTCCACCACCAGGGAGGCCATGCTGGGCCGTTCAGGGGCATAAAAGGGCAGCGAGTAGCGGTAGGTTCCCACCATTTCGTGGCGGGAGTAGCCGGTGAGCTCTTCACAGGCCCGGTTCCAGTAGCTGATGCGATGATCCCGGTCGATGACGAAGGTGGGCAGAGGCATGCCCTCCAGAATCCCTTCGGTGGTCTTTTTTTCCCGGAGGATTTCCGATTCGCTCTGTTTGTGTTCGGAAATATCCTTGATGATGCCTTCGTAGCCGGTGATGCGGCCCGCCTTGTTGCGCCGCACGATACCGGTGAGGAGGGTGGGCACCAGCCTTCCCCCCGGCCTGACCAGCCGCAATTCCAGGTCCCGGACAAAGCCCTGGACCCCCACCTGCTGCTGAAAGCGCTTCCAATCCTGGGAGTTATGGAAGGCGTCCCAGACGTGGGGCAAGGCCAGGGCTTCGGATTTGCTGGCCAGACCCAGAAGTTCCACCCCCGCGGGGTTGAGGTCCAGGAGCTTCCCTTCCCGGTCGGTGACAAAGATCATGTCCTTGACCCCCTCGAAGATGCGGCGGTAGCTCCTTTCGGAGCGCCGCAGCTCATGGTAGAGGCGGGCGTTCTCAATGGCCAGGCCGATCTGGTTGCCCAGGATGGAGAAGAAAAACTTCCGGGAAAGCTCAAAAGGTTTGGTGGAGGTGGAGGCCAGGTTGAGGAAGCCGGTGACTGTTTCCCGGTATTTCAGAGGAATGCTGGCCAGGGCCTGGAATCGGGAATCATGCTGGATTACGTCCGCAAAGGTGGAAGTGGCAAGGCGGTTATCATTGCGGATATCCTTGATGATCAGGGGCCGGGTGGCTGCGGCCAGATAAGGGCCGATGACCGCCTCCAGCTTTCCCTGGGAGATTTGTTTGATATATTCCGGGGGAAAGCCCTTGGACGCGGCATGGGTCAGGCGATTCCGCACCCGGTCCCACAGCAGTAGCAGCCCGGCGTCGATGCGGAAGAAATCCAGGACCTCCGCCAGGGTCTTATTGATAATTTCCTGGAGGTCCAGGGTATGCGCGGTAATGGTGGCTATCCGGTTAAAAAGATGGAGCTCCCGGTGATACTCCTTTTCCCGGAACTCCTGGGATTCAAGCTCTTCCATCGCTTCCACGGCTACCTGCTCCGCCATTTCCTCGCCTCCGGGGACAGGGAGTGGGTGGGTGGGGGTTTTGGGGGGGGGGGCGCCACCGGGCCGTGGGCCCCGGGCGCGCGGCGGTGCACCCCCCCCCCCCCCCCCCCCAAACCCCCACCCCCAATCCCTTGCATTTTTGTTTTGGCAGCACCGGCGTCTCCTGCCCATTCTCCTTATTGTTAGCCGCAGGCTTCAGCCTGCGCCAGCTAAAGCAATGTGGGGCGGGCATGGCCCGCCGTGTAGGGTGCGCCCTGCGCACCTTAGGTGTAGGGTGCGTTATACGCACCATCCACTAGCGCAGGCTAAAGCCTGCGGCTACAATATATCAGAATTATGCCAGGCAAATAAAGGGGGGGAATGGAACACCGCCGCGGCCAGGGGGGAGGGGCAGGTAAGCCGCCTGATGGCGGCCAGGGGCCGCCCTATAAACTGGTGCGTAAGACGACCCTACAAGCGGTAAACGGAAAACGGTGCGTAGAACGCACCCTACGTTAGCTTTTCACCGAAACCGGAAAACAGAAAACGGTCTTTTCACCGAAGACCGAAGACCGTATTCCTGAGGCAGGCGTCTTGGGAAGCGGCTCTGTCTGAGAATCAGCCGGGGAAGAAAAGGGGCTCCAGCCGGGGCCAGACGCGGGAGGCCCGGCAACGCGCGGCGACGACGATGGCCCGGAGCTGTTCCAGGGCCCGGGGGATTTCGGCGTTGATCACCAGATAATCGTACCAGCGGATTTCTTTGACTTCGGCCCGGCCTTGCTCCAGGCGCCGGGCAAATTCCTCGGGCTCCATGTCCCCCCGGCCCCTGAGGCGCCGCTCTAATTCCTTGAGAGTGGGAGGCAGAAGAAAGATGAAAGTCCCCTGGGGGAAGCTCTCCTTGAGGGCCCTGGCTCCCCGGGTGTCGATGTCAAAGACCAAATCCCGCCCTTCCGCCAGGATTTTTAAAATCCACTCCCGGGAGGTGCCGTAGCCGTAGCCGAACTGCTCCACCCATTCCACCAGGGAGCCGCAATCCCGCAGCCGGGAAAACTCTTCGGGGCTGATGAAGAAATAATCCTGCCCCGGGACCTCCCCGGGCCGGGGCGGCCTGGTGGTATAGGAGATGGAGAAGCGCAGGCGGGAGTCCGTGGCCATCAAGGCCTTCAGTAGCGTGGTCTTGCCCGTGCCCGAAGGCGCGGAGACCACAAAGATTTCCCCGGGCATCTAGTCCACCCTCTCCGAGCCTTCGCCCCGGGGCGGTCCGTGATTGCCGCTCAGCCGCAGGGACAGGGTCTCGGTATGGACCGCGGAGAGGATGATATGATTGCTGTCGGTGACGATAATGGAGCGGGTCTTGCGGCCATGGGTGGCGTCGATGAGGCGCTGGGAGTTCCGGGCGTCCTCCCTCAGACGCTTCATGGGCGCCGAACCGGGCATGACCACCGCCACGATGCGGTGGGAGATGATGGTGTTGCCAAAGCCGATGTTGACTAATCGTCCTTCCATATTCCCCCCTTTGGCATGTTACTCGATGTTCTGCACCTGTTCCCGGAGGCGCTCCAGGGTGCCTTTGATCTCCAGCACCGCCTGGGAAATCAGCAGGTCTCCGGCCTTGGAGCCGATGGTGTTGACTTCCCGGAGCATCTCTTGCAGGAGAAATTCCATTTTGCGGCCCACCGGCCCTTCGCTCTTTAGGGCCTGCTGAAACTGGGAGACGTGGCTCTCCAGGCGGGCCAGCTCCTCGGAGAGGTCCCGGCGTTCGGCCATCAGGGCCACTTCCTGGGCCAGGCGGACCTCGTCCAGGGGTCCCGCCTCCTGGAGAACCTCCGCCAGCCGGGTGCTGATTTTCTCCCGCCACAATTCCGGCAGCAAGGCAGCCTGGTCAGCAATCTGGTTGGACTCCCGGCGCACCACCTCCAGGTGGGCGGCCAGGTCCGCGGCCAGGGCCGCTCCCTCGGTGCGGCGCATCTCCTCCAGCACTCCCAGGGCCTGGGAGATCACCTGGGAGACGGGTTCCCAGGGTTCTTCCAGCTCCTGCGCGTCGCCCTCCCGGGTGACCAGCAGGTCGGCAAACCGGAGGAAATGTTCCAACCGCAAAGGCTCCTGGATCTCCCCTAAGGCCTGGAGGTCCGTGAGCACGGCCTTGACCTCCCCCACCAGATTCTGGTCCAGGCGCAGGGCCAGGGATTTCTCCCCCAGGGTTTCCCAGGTGAGCTGCATTTCCACTCGCCCCCGGTTGATGCGGCTTTTAATGAGCTTGCGGATCTGGTCTTCCAGGGCCCACAGGCGCTTGGGCAGGTTCAGGGATAGCTCCAGAAAACGGTGGTTGAGGCTGCGGAGTTCCACCACCCATTTTTGGCCGGGGGCCTCCACCTCGCCCCGGCCGTAGGCCGTCATGCTTTTGATCATGGACCGGTTAATTCCTTAAGCTGCCAGAGATATTTGCGCCGCACCCGCTCCAGAAGTTCCGGAAGCTCCCCCCGGGCATAATCCGGATAGCTCCAGGGCAGGGGCTGATATTTCCCCTGGGCATAAACCAGGGTCAGGTCCCCATAGATGCCGTGATTTAGATAGAGGCGGTGCGTGTAATTCTTGCCGGTGGCCAGGACCAGCTTTTCTCTGGCCACCAGGCCCGGGTCCAGATTGACCAAGCGGCGGCCTCCCAGGGAGAACCGGGCCTCCACTTGATTGGTAAAGACCTTCCAATGCGACAATTGACCCGGGTCGGCCAGGTGCAGAAAGGCCACCAGAATCCGCCCCAGGGGCGAGCCCATCTCCCGGTAGTAATAATCCGTGAGATTAAACGGCCACCAGGGCCCCACTAGATCAGGCGGGCCGAAACAGTCGCAGAGGCGCTGGATTACCGGCGGCGCCAGGTCTTCCCGGGTCAGGATCAGGCTCACCACGGGCTTCACCGGCAGCGGCGGTTGGGGAATGCTCATGGCTTCCTTCAGAAACATCTAATTCTATGTTAGGGGCCAGAATAAGGCAATGGAATTTTCATGTGAAATTTAGCCCAATTAGGGGAATTTGGGGGGATAGAAGGGAACAGGGGGAGGGGAGAGGAAGCAGGCCCGTTTAACTCTTTGAAACCCCATGATAACCTGTTGATTTCTCTCCCGGGGAGGCGGATAATATATTTATGCTCCTTAAGGTCTGCGAAACCTTTTACAGCCTCTTGGGCGAATCCACCTTCGCCGGGCTGCCGGCCTTTTTTATCAGGCTGACGGGCTGTAATCTCCGCTGCCGCTATTGCGACACCGCCTACGCCTATGAAGGAGGGAAGGAGAGGGCGACCGCGGAGCTGGTGCAGGCCGCCGTGTCCCGGCCGGCTCCCCGGGTGTTGGTCACCGGGGGCGAACCCTTGCTCCAGGCGGAGACCCCGACCTTGCTTGCCGGTTTGGCGGACGCGGGCCTGACGGTTTTGTTGGAAACCAACGGCTCCCTGCCCATCAAGGGTGTGGACGCCCGGGTGCGTCGCATCCTGGACGTGAAGTGCCCGGGGTCCGGTATGCACTCCCACAATCTTTGGGAAAACCTGGAGCAATTGCGCCCCGGGGATGAGGTCAAGTTTGTGGTCACGGATGCAGCCGACTTCGCCTGGGCCCTGGAGGTCATCCGGCGCCACAACCTGGCCGGCCGCGTGCCGCTGCTCATCTCCCCGGTCTTTGGGGCCGTTCCGCCCCAGGAGGCCGCGGCCTGGATATTGGAGAGCGGCCTGCCCCTGAGGCTCAACCTGCAACTCCATAAATACATCTGGGGCCCGGAGACCCGGGGCGTATGAGCAAGAGGGCGAGAGAGAAAGACTTTGAGGGAAGGGGCCAGGAGAGGACCACAGGCGGGACGTCTGTGCTACTGGCCCCCTCCCCCAAATCCCTGGCGGTGGTGTTGTTGAGCGGGGGGTTGGACAGTTGCGTGGCTGCCGCTTCTGCACGCCGGGATTATGAGTTGGCCCTGTTTCATGCCAATTACGGGCAGCGCACCCTGGCCCGGGAGTTGGCCGCGTTCCGAGCCCTGGCTGCGTTTTGGGGGGTGGAGCGGGTTTTGGAGGCGGATTTGAGTTTCCTGGGGCGGTTGGGGGGCTCCAGTCTCACTGATCTTAGCCGTGTGGTTCCCACCGGCGAGGTTGAGCCGCCGGGCATCCCCCCCACCTATGTGCCTTTCCGGAACAGCATCTTTTTGGCCGCGGCCGCGGCCTGGGCCGAGGTGCTGGGTGCCGTGGCGGTCTTTATCGGGGCCAATATCCTGGACAACCCGGGGTATCCGGATTGCCGCCCGGAGTATTTTGCCGCCTATAACCGGGTCATCGAGTTGGGGACCAGGCCGGAAACGGAGATAGTCATTCATACCCCTCTGATCCACCTGGACAAGGCGGGCATTATCCGTTTGGGCCTGGAGCTGGGCGCGCCCCTGGAACTCACCTGGTCCTGCTATCAGAACGACGACGCGGCCTGCGGCCTCTGCTCCTCCTGCCGTTTGCGCCTGAAGGGATTTGCCGCGGTGGGCATCCCCGATCCCATCAAATATCAAAAAATTTAGTTCAAAGTTCAAAGTTCAAGGTTCAAAGCTAAGAGTAAGGGCATAAGTCGCTGTGCCCGGAATAACTTTGGCGCAGGCGGGGAAAATAGCCGGGCAATTCCGGTCTTCTTGGTAAAAGAGGCACTTGCATCCCGGCTAATCGAACTTGAGACCTCTGCGAAAGTTTCTTGAAAAATAGTTTTAACCATCAACAAAAAGCAGTTCAACATATTGAAATAACGTGTTAATCTGCGATTAAAGTCTGATATCGGAGGTCGCAGATGCTGGGG
>Ga0299912_10001000_pt1 | contig 22870 bp, 29 predicted proteins | sample RVTome_2_FD_207667 | JGI IMG/M metagenome (GOLD analysis project Ga0299912, IMG submission 207667) | Soil microbial communities from uranium-contaminated site in the Upper Colorado River Basin, Wyoming, United States - RVT95D214 (version 2) ... | reverse complement strand
CCTGTCAGGGGCCGTTGCTGGCCGAGTGGCGCCGCTTGGGCCATACTGGCTTGGCAGCCTCGCCGTCCGAGGTCGGCGTCGAAGGCTCCAAGGGGGACCCGCGATGGTTTGGTGGTGGTGGATTCCGCCCGCCGTGGTCGGGCTGATCGGTCTTGTGGTCGCGTTTGGGGGACTGGGCTGGGCGTTTCGCGGCCGTCCGTTGAACGGCGTGTTGGGCCTGGCCGTCGGCGTGGCGCTGCTCGCCGTTGCGGCGGCGGCGGCCCTGCTCGGGCTCGACGTCCTGACCTATCACCGCCTCACCTACGAGCGGCCGGTTGCGAGCATCGAGCTGCACATCAAGGGCCCCCGCCTCTACGAGGCTGTCCTCTCCCAGCCGCCCGGACCGGGACATCCCACGGGCTCGGCCCAGACCTATCCGATCCACGGCGACGACTGGCGGATCGAGGCGCGGGTGCTGAAGTGGAAGCCCTGGGCCAATGTGCTGGGGCTGGACTCCCAATACCAGCTCGACCGCCTGTCGGGCCGCTACGAGGACACCGAGGCCGAATTGCACGCCGAGCGCAGCGTCTATGACCTGCGCCCCGCGCCCAGCCAGCGCGTCGACCTGTGGAAGCTCGCCCGGCGCTACGGCAAGCGCTGGCCGGTGGTGGACACCCTCTATGGCAGCGCCGCCTTCATGCCGATGGCCGAGGGCGCCAAGTACGAGGTGTGGATCACCCAGAGCGGGCTGATCGCGCGGCCCGCCAACACGGTCGCCAACCAGGCCACGGCGACCGGCTGGCGCTGAGTTCGGCGGCGCGGACGCGGCGGGCTTAGGCAGGCATTAACCGCAATGGACTCATGGGTTCTGGACACAGGCCCCGAAGGTTGGGGCCGGGCGGAGCCGCCGATGACCCTGGACGCCTTCGGGCCTGAGACGATCATCGAAGGCGACTGCCTGGAGGTCCTGGCCAGCCTGCCGGAACGCTCGGTGGACCTGGTCTTCGCCGACCCGCCCTACAACCTTCAGCTCGGCGGCGACCTGCTGCGGCCGGACAATTCCAAGGTGGACGCGGTCGACGACCACTGGGACCAATTCGCCTCCTTCGAGGCCTATGACACGTTCACCCGCGCCTGGCTGAAGGAATGCCGACGGGTGCTGAAGGACGACGGCTCGCTGTGGGTGATCGGCAGCTACCACAACATCTTCCGCGTGGGCGCATCGCTGCAGGACCTGGGATTCTGGATCCTGAACGACGTGATCTGGCGCAAGACCAACCCCATGCCGAACTTCAAGGGCACCCGCTTCTCCAACGCCCACGAGACCCTGATCTGGGCCGCCAAGTCGCGCGGCCAGAAGCGCTACACCTTCAATTACGACGCTCTGAAGATGGCCAACGACGACCTGCAGATGCGCTCGGACTGGACCTTGCCGCTGTGCACCGGCGAGGAGCGGGTGAAGGACGGCTCGGGCCGCAAGGCGCATCCCACCCAGAAGCCCGAGGCGCTGCTGTACCGAGTCCTGATGGCCGCCTCCAAGCCCGGCGACCTCGTCCTGGATCCTTTCTTCGGCGTGGGCTCCACGGGCGCCGCGGCCAAGCGGCTGGGCCGGCGGTTCATCGGCATCGAGCGCGAGCCGGACTACGCGGCCCTGGCCAGGAAGCGCATCGGCGAAGTGGTCCCCGCCGGAGCGGACGACCTGGTGGTGACCGGCTCCAAGAAGTCAGAACCGCGCATTCCCTTCGGCCTGATCGTGGAGTCCGGCCTGCTGCGTCCGGGCGACGAGCTCTTCTGCCCCAAGGGCCGGCTGATGGCGCGGGTGCGGGCCGACGGCAGTCTGTCGGTGGGCGCCCTGACCGGCTCGATCCACAAGGTCGGCGCCATGGTCCAGGCCCAGCCCGCCTGCAACGGCTGGACCTACTGGCACTTCAAGACCGACAAAGGTCTCGCCCCCATCGACGTGCTGCGCGCCAAGGTCCGCGCGGAGATGGTCTGACCCCCCTACACTTTTCCCGCGCGCGATTCTAAGCTTCCCCTCGGGGACAAGGGGGAGCAACCAGATGGTCCGTTCAGGTTTGGCCGCCGCCTTCGCGGCGGCCCTCGCATTCGTGCCGCTCGGAGCGCGCGCAGCGCCGCTGGAAGCCTACGGCCAATTGCCGGACATGAGCGATGTCACGATCTCGCCCGATGGCGCGAAGGTCGCCTACGTCGTGCCCGTTGACGGCAAGCAGGCCGTGGTCGTCGTCTCCATCGACCCAGCGAAGATCCTGACCAGTTTCAACGGATCCGAGCAGAAGGTCCGGGATCTCGTCTGGGCGGACCCGGACCACCTGCTCGTGCTGAAGTCGCAGGCAGGCTTCGCCCAGCAGGTCGAAAGCTCACGCCAAGAGTGGCTATTGGCCTACAACTTCGACATCGCCCTTAACAAGGTGACGCCGCTGCTCGACGACGGCGTCCAGGTCAGGGGGCGGCCCATAACCATGAACGTGGTCATCGGGGAACCCGAGGCGCGGCGGGTGGACGGCCACAGCACGGTCTTCGCAAAGGGCATTTCCTTCGTGGACAGCGCGGGGGTGCCCACGCTGTTCTCGATCGACCTCGCCACCGGCCATCAGACGATCATCGACCGCGCCTCGACCGCGCGGGAGGATCGGGACTGGGTTATCGGCTCGGACGGCAAGGCGCTCGCCCAGTCGAGCTACAATATCGAGTTGCAGGACTGGAAACTGCGCTTGAGGCGGGGCGGCGCCTGGCAGAACGCCTATCAGACCAAGGCCGCGCTGGACCCGCCCGAGGTGGAGGCGCTGAGCGATGATGGACAATCGATCATCGTGCGCACGTCAGACAACGGCGCCGGCGCTCTGCAGCCGATATCGCTCGCCGACGGCACGCTGGGCCCCGAGGCCGAACGCTACAAGGGCCTCTCCAGCGTGCTGGTGGACCCGGCCACCCATCGGATCATCGGCGGCCGTCGGACCGACATGGAAGCCGGTTTGGCCTTTTTCGATCCGAAGGATCAAGCCGTCTGGGACAGCATCCTAAAGGTGTTCCCCGGCGAGGAGGTCGAACTGTCCTCCTGGTCGGACGACCGCAGCCGCATCGTCGTGAAGGTGACTGGCGACGTCCACGGCGTCGCCTACATCCTGGTCGACCTGAAGACCCACAAAACCACGCTGGTCGGCGAGGCCTATGCCGGGATCAAGCCCGCGGACGTCGCCGCGCTGGTGACCATCGAGTACAAGGCCGCAGACGGGCGGAAGATCCCGGCTTACCTGACGCTCCCGAATGGCCGCGACGCCAAGAACCTCCCGCTGATCGTACTCCCTCACGGCGGGCCGGCGACCCGCGACATGGGCGGGTTCGACTGGTGGGCCCAGGCGCTGGCCTCGCGCGGCTACGCGGTGCTGCAGCCCCAGTTCCGCGGCTCCTACGGGCTCAGCGGCGATCTGTGGACCGCCGGATTCGGCCAATGGGGCCGAAAGATGCAGTCCGACCTTTCGGACGGGGTGCGCAAGCTGGCGGCCGCCGGGATGATCGATCCGAAGCGCGTCTGCATCGTCGGGGGCAGCTATGGCGGCTATGCGGCGCTCGCGGGGGTGACGATCGAGTCGGGCGTCTACCGTTGCGCGGTCTCGGTCGCAGGCATCTCCGACGTTCACAAGATGCTCGGCCTGCTGCCGGACGCCAAGACGAGCTACACGGTGCGCAGCATGAATCGCATGGTCGGGGCGACGGGTCCGAGCGATCCGGTCTACGACCAGATCTCGCCGATCGAGTTCGCCGACCGACTTTCAGTCCCGCTGCTGCTCATCCACGGCAAGGACGACACGGTGGTTCCGACAAAACAGAGCCGGACGATGGCGGACAAGCTCAAGTCGCTCGGAAAACCGGTGGAGTTCGTGGTCATGTCCGGGGAGGATCACTGGCTGTCGCGCTCCGAGAGCCGGCTCCAGATGCTCCAGACGATGGTGAAGTTCCTCGAGGCCAACAATCCGCCGAACTAACCGCGCCCGTGGTCGCGCCTGTGCGGGCCGACGGCGGCGTGGTGCAGGCGATCACCTGACAGTCACGATTTCGGCGGCAGCGGGATCAGCATCGACACCCGGCGGCGATAAGACACGTAGACGTCGCCGAAGACCCCGATCAGGTCCCGCTCTTCAAGCTGGATTCCGATCAGGATGTAGGCGGTCGTCATGACCGCGAACAGCAGATGCCCCGCGCTCATGGTCGGCGTCGCCCAGAAGGCCAGGATGAAGCCCAGATAGATCGGGTGGCGCACGACGCGGTAGAGCAGCGGCGTCCGGAACGCGGTCGACACCGGCGCGCGCCCCGAGAGGTTCGTCCAGACCTGGCGCAAGCCGAACAGCTCGAAGTGGCTGATCAGGAAGGTGCTGAGCAGAACCACGCCCCAGCCGATCCAGAAAACCGCCCAGATGACCGCGGCGGCCGCCGGGTTGGTCATGGTCCAGATCGGATCAGACATCGGCCGCCACTGCCAGTAGAGCAGGACGAGCGCCAAGCTGGACAACAGGACGTAAGTCGAGCGCTCGACCGGCTCGGGGACGAATCGGATCCACCAGCGCTTGAAGGCGGGCCGAGCCATCAGGCTGTGCTGAACCGCGAACACGCCCAGCAGCAAAAGGTCGACGATCAGCGCCTCGGCGAGCGGCGCGGGCGGTCCCGTGTCGATCGCCTTGGGAACCGCGAAGCCCCCGACGAAGCCGACGGCATAGAGAAACACCAGAAAGAATAGGGCGTATGAGGCGGCGCCGTAAATCAGACCCAAGAAGCGTCCCATGAGGTTTCCCCCTGCTCTGGATGATGACGGTTCTTCCAGACGCGAACGGCGGCGGCGGCGACACAAGCAAGCACTCGGTCTGCGAGGGCAGAGGACGACACGGTATCAGTGGGGTCGATCAGGGCAAGCGCCACGGGCGGGCCTGGACCTGAAGAGCCGCGAGATCGCCACCCTCGCGGCCCTCACCACCCTCGGCAACGCCCCCGCCCAGCTGAGGGCCCTGAACGTCGACCTGACCCGCGAGGAGATCGTCGAGACCATCGTCCAGATGGCGATCTACGCGGGCGTGCCGGCGGCGATCAATGCGCTGGCCGCGGCGCGGGAGGTGTTTTCGTCCTTCGAGACGCCCGCAAGCGCGGGCTCCTCAGGATGACGAAGGTGGGTTGGCCGCAAAGACAGTCGTCATGGTGAGGAGCGCCCGATAGGGCGCGTCTCGAACCACGCGCCGCCTATTCACCCCTCGTCTCCTCAAGCCCCTTGCGCGCCAAGCCGTCGGCGCGTTCGTTGAGCTCGTGGCCAGCGTGGCCCTTGACCCAGCGCCAGTCGACCTCGTGGCGCGCGCGGGCCTCATCGAGGCGTTTCCAGAGGTCCTCGTTCTTCACCGGCTGCTTGGCGGCGGTCTTCCAGCCCCGGGACTTCCAGCCGGCCAGCCATTCGGTGATCCCGGTGCGCAGGTACTGGCTGTCGGTGTGCAGCTCGACCTTGCAGGGCCGCTTGAGCGCCTCCAGCGCCTGGATGGCCGCCATCATCTCCATGCGGTTGTTGGTGGTCGCCGGCTCTCCGCCGCACAGCTCCCGCTCGGTGGCGCCATAAAGCAGCACCGCGCCCCAGCCGCCCGGCCCCGGATTCCCGCTGCAGGCGCCGTCGGTGTAGATCACGACCTTGGGCGTCACCCCTGGGCCTCGAACAGGTGCAGGCCCGCGCGGTGGACCGCCAGCTTGCGCTCGTACTCCAGCGGGTCCTTGGGCTTGACCAGGGCGCCCTCGGGGGTGGAGCCCCAGTCAGCCAGGCGCGTCAGGAAGAAGCGCAGGGCCGCGCCGCGCGCCAGGATCGGCAGGGCGGCCTTTTCGGCCGGGCTCAGCGGCCGGCGGCGCTCATAGCCCGCGACGAAAGCCCGCGCGAGGGTGAGGTTGAAGCTGCCGTCCGGCTCGAAGCACCAAGCGTTCAGGCCCACCGCGATGTCGTAGGCGTAGGCGTCGTCGCAGGCGAAGTAGAAGTCGATGGCGGCGGCGAACTTGCCGTCGTGGAAGAAGACGTTGTCCGGAAACAGGTCGGCGTGGATGGCTCCCCCGGGAAGGCCCGTCGGCCAGGCGGCGGCCAGCGCCTCCAGGTCCCGGTCGATGACGGCGGCGAGGCCGGGCTTCAGGTCGTCGGCGGCGCCGCGCAGGCCTTCGAACATCCGCCGCCAAGCGTCGTGGCCGAGGTCGTTGGCGCGCTGGCCGGCAAAACCCTCCGCCGCCTGGTGCAACCAGGCCATGCCCTCCCCCGCCCCCCGGCAGTGCGCGGCGGTCGGCCGGCGCACCGAAAGGCCGTTCAGGAACTCCACCAGGGCGGCCGGCTTGCCGCGGATGTGACGCCAGATGCGCCCGTCACGCCCGGCCATGGGCTCGGCGCAGGGATAGCCGTGCTGGGCCAGCCACTGCATCAGGCCGAGGAAATAGGGCAGGTCCGCCTCGCGCACCCGCCGCTCGTAGATGGTGAGGATGAAGCGGCCCTTTGTGGTCTCCACCACGAAGTTGGAGTTCTCCACGCCTTCGGCCACGCCCTTGCAGCTCAAGGGACCGCCGAGATCGAACTCGGCCAGGAAGCCTTCCAGCTCCGCGTCGGAAATGTCGGTGTATACGGCCACGGCGAGGGGATGGGCGAGCCGGGCGGAGAGGTCAAGCGGACCTTGACGTTATACGTCCGTTAGAACATATGTGACCAATAGTCACAGTGCTCCCGGTCGGTCGGAGCTAGCCAAATGGAAAGGACATTTCCATGATCGCGCTGAAGCTAAGCCAGATCGGCAACTCCGTCGGGGTGATCCTGTCGAAGGAAGCCCTCGCCAAGCTTGGCGTGGGCAAGGGCGACACGCTCTATCTCACCGAAGCCCCCGGCGGCGACATGCGTGTGTCGACTTTCAGCGCCGAGGTCGCCGAGGAAGTCGCCTTGGGCGAAGCGTTTATGGATCGGTATAAGGACACCTTCCGCGCGCTGGCCAAGTGACGGCGGGCAACGAGCCGCGTTGGATCACCAAATCCGGCTTGCTGCTTCTGCATGATCGGAGCTTGGCGCTACATGGCGGCGCGCCTGGCATGAGAGACGAGGGCCTGCTGGACTCCGCCCTTGCGCGACCGCTCAATCGCTTTGCCTATGAAGGTCTGAATGACATCGTCGCGCTGGCAGCGACATACGCGCTGGCGATTTCCTCAAACCACCCGTTCGTGGACGGCAACAAGCGCGCCGCACTTCTCGCGACCGACCTGTTCCTTGAGAAGAACGGCCTGCGGCTGATCGCCAGCCAGGCCGACGCGGCGTTGACCATTCTCGCGCTGGCGGCAGGCAAACTGGACTTGGAAGGCCTTACCGCCTGGGTGCGGGCCAACGTCGCGCCTACTCCGCCAGCACCCGGGGGAGCTTGAAGGTCATCGGTTCGCGCACCGGCGGCTCCTCGCTGAGGTCCAGGGCGAAGCGGTCGTTGATCGCCGCGAGCACCCCGTCCACCAGGATGTCGGGGGCGGAGGCGCCGGCCGTCAGCCCGACGCGCCGGACGCCCGCGAACCAGCGCCAGTCCAGCGCCGAGGCGTCGTCGATCAGGCGGGCGTCCCGCGCGCCGGCCTTCAGGGCCACCTCCACCAGGCGCGCGGAGTTGGACGAGGCGGCCGAGCCCAGCACGAGCACCAGATCGCAGTCCGCCGCGATCCGCTTCACCGCCTCCTGGCGGTTGGTGGTGGCGTAGCAGATGTCTTCCTTGCGGGGCGCGGCGGCCTTGGGGAAGCGCGCGCGCAGGGCGGCGACGATGCGGGCGGTGTCGTCCACCGACAAGGTGGTCTGGGTGACGAACGCCAAGCGGTCGGGATCGCGCGGCTGGAGCCGCGCCACGTCCGCCTCGGTCTGCACCAGGGCGATCGCGCCCTCGGGAAGCTGGCCCATGGTTCCGGTCACTTCCGGATGGCCAGCGTGGCCGATCAGCACGACCTCATAGCCCTCCGCGTGCAAGCGGGCGGCCTCTATGTGCACCTTGGAGACCAGGGGGCAGGTGGCGTCCAGGTATAGCATCCGCCGGCGGCGGGCCTCGTCCACCACCGCCTTGGGCGCGCCGTGGGCCGAGAGAATCACCGGCCGATCGTCCGGCGCGTTGGCCAGATCCTCGACGAACACCGCGCCGAGCAAGCGCAGGCGTTCGACCACATGGCGGTTGTGGACGATTTCGTGGCGCACATAGACGGGCGCACCGTACTTGGCGATCGCCTGCTCGACCATGCGGATGGCGCGCTCCACCCCCGCGCAGAAGCCGCGGGGAGACGCCAGGCGCACGTGCAGGGGCCGGGGGGGGGACGTCCCGTCGTGCATGGGCCCTATCTATGCATCCCGGGCCGTTTGCGCCAGCCATGCCCGGCCGCGTTGCGGGGCCATGCAGAAGCCATTATCAAGCGCACTGATCAAAGGCGGCGGCACCCGCTCGCCGCCCTTCCTGGACAGATTCCATGCGCCGCACGCTCGTTCTGCTTTTCGCGCTCCTCGTCGCATGGACCGTAGCGCCGGTCGCCGCGGTTCACGCCCAGGCCGGCGGCGACGCCGACGACGCCGCCGCCAAGAAGAAGCAGCGTGACGCGGAGTGGAACCTTCGGCAGGCGCCCCTGCCGGGCGTGCGCAACGCTGGCCCCTGCCCGTTCGTGAAGGTGCTCTACGACGCGGCGCGCTACATGGAGTTCAAGGACAACAAGGAATCCTCCGCGGCCGTTCGCTACACGGGGGAGATCGAGGACGTCTCCTCAACCTGCGAATACAGGGGGACGGACCCCATCAAGGTGAAGATGGTGGCGCTGTTTTCCTTCGGCCGCGGCCCGCAGGCGGACAGCACGCACAAGACCTACCGCTATTGGGTGGCCGTCACCCAGCGCAACCGCCAGGTCATCGCCAAAGACTATTTCGACCTGCCCGTCAGCTTCCCGGCCGGCCAGGACCGGACGTCGAAGACGGACACCGTCAGGGAGATCGTGATCCCGCGAGCGGCGTCCACGGTCAGCGGCGAGAACTTCGAAATCCTGTTGGGCTTTGACGTGACTCCCGAGATGGCCGACTTCAATCGCCAGGGTAAGCGTTTCCGGGTCAACGCGGGCGCCGCGGCCGAGGCCGCCTCCTCAGACGGCAAATGACGGATCTCAAACGGGCCCTTAGCGAGGCCGCCGCCACCGCGTTCGCCGCCGCCGGCCTGCCCGCCGAATTCGGCCGGATCACCGCCTCGGACCGCCCCGACCTCGCCGACTTCCAATGCAACGGCGCCATGGCCGCGGCCAAGATCGCCCGCAAGCCGCCGCGCGAGATCGCGGTGCAGGTTGCGGAGGCGCTGCGGAACGACCCGGCCCTGGCCTCGGTGGACATCGCGGGCCTGGGCTTCATCAACCTGCGCGTCTCGGGCGAGGCCCTGGCGGCGCGCGCCCAGGAGATCGCCGACGACCCCCGCCGGGGCGCGGGGGAGGTGGAGCATCCGCGCCGCGTGATCGTCGACTACGGCGGCCCCAACGTCGCCAAGCCCATGCACGTGGGCCACCTGCGCGCCTCGATCATCGGCGAGTCGATCAAGCGGATCTTTCGGTTCCGGGGCGACGAGGTGCTGGGCGACGCCCACTTCGGCGACTGGGGCTTCCAGATGGGCCTCCTGATCGTCGCGGCCTGCGACGAGAACCCCCGCTGGAAGGCGGCGGCCGAGGAGACCTGGCGCCAGGACGACCGGCTGAGGGCGGCCGGCGAGGCCCAGGTGCTGCCGCACCTGCTCGAGGGGTTGGACCTCGACACCCTGGACCGGCTCTATCCCATGGCCGCCGCGCGGGCGAAGGCGGACGAGGCCTATCGCGACCGGGCGCGCAAGGCGACGGCCGAGCTACAGGCCGGCAAGGCGGGGTACCTGACCCTGTGGCGCCGGTTCGTGGAGGTCAGCCGCACGGCGCTGCAGCGGGAGTTCCATGCCTTGGGCGTGGATTTCGACCTGTGGAAGGGCGAGAGCGATGCGGACCATCTGCTGGACGAGATGGAGAAGGACCTGCGCGACAAGGGCCTGTTGATCCCCGACCAGGGCGCCGAGGTGGTCCGGGTCGAGCGCGAGTCCGACAAGCGCGACATCCCGCCGCTGATCGTGGTGTCGTCCGAGGGCTCGGCCATGTACGGGGCCACGGACCTAGCGACCATCCTGGACCGGCGCAGGAGCTTCGATCCGCACCTTTGCATCTACTGCGTGGACCAGCGCCAGGCGGACCACTTCGAGCAGGTGTTCCGGGCCGCCTACCTGGCCGGCTACGCGCCCGAGGACACGCTGGAGCACATCGGCTTCGGCACCATGAACGGGCCGGACGGACGCCCCTTCAAGACCCGCGAGGGCGGGGTGCTGAAGCTGCACGACCTGATCGCCATGGCCCGCGAGAAGGCCCGCGAGCGGCTGCGCGAGGCGGGGCTGGGCGCCGAATTGTCCGAGGCCGAGTTCGAAGACACCGCCCACAAGGTCGCGGTCGCGGCGCTGAAGTTCGCCGACCTGCAGAATTTCCGCGGCACCAGCTACGTCTTCGACCTGGACCGCTTCACCAGCTTCGAGGGCAAGACCGGGCCCTACCTGCTCTATCAGGCGGTGCGGATCAAATCCCTGCTGAGGAAGGCCGATGAGGCAGGCGCCAAGGCCGGACCGATCACGGTGTCCGAGCCAGCCGAGCGGGACCTCGCCCTGACGCTCGACGGGTTCGATCACGCCCTCGCCGAAGCTTATGAAAAACGGGCGCCGAACGTCCTGGCCGAGCACGCCTTCCGGTTGGCCCAGGCGTTCTCGAAGTTCTACGCCGCCTGCCCAGTGCTGGGGGCGGAGGCGGACGGTCTGGCCGCTTCGCGCCTGTCGCTCGCCAAGGCGAGCCTCGATCAGCTGGAGTTGGTTCTGGACCTCCTCGGCATCGCCGCGCCCGAGCGGATGTAGCGCCGGCGCAACCTGTCGAAAGCTTAAGCATCGGGCGCCTTGCGAGCGCCGCAAGCTGACCGCATATGTCGAGCGCGACCGGCGCGCGGCCGGACCTTCGGCCCGCGCGGACGCCGGGCTTCTAAGGTATGACGGTCTTGAGCTTCAGTCCTTCGCCACAGGCTCGTGCGCGACGGCGGCCGTCGCCGTTGCATCGGGGCGTGCGCGCCGCCTTCACCGGCGCGGGCGTGGTGCTGATGACCGTCTCGGTGCCACTAGCGGTGCTGCCGGGTCACCTGGGCGTGCCGCTGTTCGCGGTCGGCCTGGTGGTGGTGCTGCGCAATTCCTTCATTGCCCGCCGCCGGTTCATCGAGGCCCAGCGCCGTCACCCGAAGCTGCTGTTTCCCCTGCGCCGCCTGATCCGCCGCAATCCCGAAGTGATCCCGGTGATCTGGCAGCAGATGCTGAGGGCGGAACGGCTCGTCCTTCCCCAGCGCATGCGCTTCTGGAAGAGGTTGCGGCGCAAGGTCGCCGCCCGCCGCCCGAACCGGCCCTAGCCGAGTCTTTCCGACAGCTCGCCCAGCGCCTTGTCCACCAGCGGATCGGAGCCCGCGCCCGCCAGCCGGGCGGCCAGCACGGCACCCGCGGCCTCGGCCGCGAGATCGGCGGCGGCGGCCTTCACGTCGGCGGCGGCCTGGGCCTCGGCCTGGGCGATCTTACGGTCGGCCAATTCCGCCCGGCGCTTGATCTGCTCGTCGAGACGCACGCGCGCCTCGCTCTCCATCCGCTTGGCCTCGATCTCGGCGTTGGCCAGCATGTCGGCGGCGTGGCGCTCGGTCTCCTCGCCGCGGGTGCGGATCTGGGCGAGCAGGTCCTCGGCCTCCTTGCGCAGGCGCTCGGCCTCGGCGAGCTCGGCGCGGATCAGGTCGGCGCGGGCGTCCAGGGCCTTCATGGCCATGGCCGGGACCTTCACCCAGACCAGCACGCCCATGAAGATGACCAGGGCGACGCCGACCCAGAATTCGGCGTCCTGCAGGTGTTCTGAAATCCACTCCACCGCGGCGCTCCTATGCCCGGCCCGACGCGGGCGCGCCGACGCGGCCGTCGAGGGCGGCCTGAACCTCCGCCTTGGAGGCCGGCTTGCCGGTCAGCTTGGCGACGATGGATGCGGCGGTATCGGCCGCGATATCGCGCACGTTCGCCATGGCCGCGTCGCGGGAGGCGCGGATGGCCACTTCGGCGGCGGCGAGGGTGTCGGCCAGCTTGGCCTCCTCGGCCGCCTGACGGGCGTCCGCCTCGGCCTTGACGCGGGCGCGGGCGTCCGACGCCAGCTTCTGGGCGCGGGCGCGGCCGGCGGCCAGCTCCTGGTCGGCGGCGGCGGCCTGGGCCTCGGCCTGTTCCTTCAGCCGGCGGGCCTGGCCGATGTCCCCGGCGATGCGGGCCTCCCGCTCGGCGATGGCGCCGCCGACGCGCGGGACGAACACCTTCGCCATCAGTGCGAACAGCACCGCGAAGATGATCAGGAACCAGACCGCCTGGCCCGGCCACCAGGCCGGGTCGAATTGCGGCAGGCCGGCCCCCTCGTGCGGGGGCTCGCTGGTCGAGGTGGTCGGCGTCACCGCCATGAAACGCCTATACGAACAGGATGATGAACGCCAAAACCAGGGCGAAGATGCCCATGGCTTCGGTCAGGGCCATGCCGAGGAACAGCATGGGCTGCTGGCTGGGCGCGGCGGTGGGGTTGCGAAGCGCGCCTTGCAGAAAGCCGCTGAAGAGCACGCCCAAGCCGATGCCGGCGCCGATCACGCCCATGGTGGCGAGGCCCGCGCCGATGTATCTGGCCATTGCGACGTCCATTAGAGAAGCTCCTTCGAGATTGGCTGGACTTGAGGCCGCCTAGTGGCCGTGCCCCAGATTGACGACTTCGTTGAGATAGACGCAGGCCAGCGCCGCGAAGACGAAGGCCTGCAGGAACGCGACGACCAGCTCCAGGCCGGTCAAGGCCACGACCATGGCCAGCGACACGCCCGAACCCAGAAGGCCCAGGGTCGCGATCCCGCCGGTCATGCCCAAGAGGCCGAGCCCGACGACGAAGCTGGCGAAGATGTTCATCACCACGTGGCCGCCGATCATGTTGCCGAACAGCCGCATGGCCAGCGTCAGCGGCCGCACCATGAAGGAGATCACCTCGATCACCACCAGCAGCGGCAGGATGAACACCGGCACGCCGGGCGGCACGAACAGGGTGAAGAACTTCAGCCCGTTCTTCATGAAGCCGATCACCAGAACGCTGAAGAAGGTGAGCAGCGCCAAGGTGGCCGTGACCGCCAGCTGGGCGGTGACGGTGAAGGTCAGCTCCAGCCCGGCCAGATTGCCGACGGCGAGCAGCACCCCCATCATGTTGAAGGTCAGCACCACCATGAAGATGGTGAAGACGAACGGCAGGTAAGGCCGGCCCTTTTCGCCGATGATCGGCCCCACCAAGACGCCGTCCACCAGGCCGTAGACGCTCTCGCCCAGGGATTGCAGGCGGTCCGGCACGATCTGCCGCTTCGCGGACAGCATGAAGAAGGCGCAGATCAGCAAAGCGCCGCTCATCATGGCCACCACGGAGTTGGTGATCGACAGGTCCAGCGCCCCCACCGGGGTGCTGATTGGAGGCAGCTCCACGACCTTGTGAATCAGGAATTGGTGCATCGGGTCGATGGCGGCCATCGGCTCGAAATCCCCTTCTCAGTCCTCGTCATCGAAGGGGTCCGGCTGAACCGGACCCGCTTCCCCAATCGCTCTCTTGCCCATTCGCGCCGCCGTGCGGGCGGCCAAGAAGACCGACAATCCCGCGCCGAGCGCCACGCCGACGGCCATGCCCCAAGGCGCCGTGTGAGCCAACTGGTCGGCAAGCCAACCCAGCCCCACGCCCGCGAGCACCCCGCCGATCAACTCCGCGAGAAGGCGATAGCCTTCCCCGATCGAACGGCTCGCCTCGAAAGAGGCGGACCGCGCCCGTGCGGCTTCGAAGGCTTGGAGCTCTTCGCCGAGGCGTTCGAGCGCCTCATCGGGCCGATCGTCGGGCTGCGGCATCGGTCCTGCGTCGTGGGCGAGCACGACGACAGCCGCGGCCCGGCTTTGGTCGGCGCGGAACCTACTGGGGCGGGGGCGGAGCGTCAAGGTCGCCTTTGTGCGCCACAACCAGCTGAATTTTCGAACTTTCCAAGGTCACTGCGCCTCGGCCGAGTCCGAAGACGCCCGGCTTTCGCGCGCGAGGCGCCCAGCGATTGCGCCTTCGCATCACGCAATAGTGCGCCGCCGTGACCGGTCCTTAACCAGTGGCGGCCTATGGGTGCAATTCTAGGCTGAGTTCACGACGATGACCGACCCCATCAGTTCAATACCCGCCAGCGCCGCGGAGCGCCGAGCCCAGCAGCGTCGCACCGGCGAACGACGAGCGCCGGCGGACGGCTTCGAAGCGCGCCTGCCCATGGTGATCCCCCAGCCGCCCCCCTCGCCGGGCGGCCGAGACGGCGGTTCAACATTCACCGCCCAGCTCTACGGCCAGCGCGGACAGAAGAACGGCCTGAAGGGCGGCCAGCCGGTGCTGAACGAGGCGCGGTCCGCATATCTGGAGGCGGAATTCTCGGGCGTCGACGACCGTCGCGGCGTCATCGGGCGCATCACCAAGAAAGACGTCTGAGGCGAAATCCGCGGGCCGGCGATCGCGCTGGCGCGGCTCTTGCTTGGCGTTCCGGGCCGATCAGCGCCGGAGCTCGCCATGTATTCCATCGCCGCCAAGATCCTCGACCTCACGGTCCTGACGGTGATCTTCCTGGTGATGACCTAACGCTTGAGCTGAACGACAAAGGCCCCGCGCGAACGGGGCCTCCTTCGATCCGAACAGTTTGGACTTGAGCGCCTAGCGCGCCGGCTTCACCGGGGCGGCGATCAGACCCTCGCGTTGCATGCGCTTCCTGGCCAGCTTGCGCGCGCGGCGCACGGCTTCGGCCTTCTGGCGCGCCCGCTTCTCGGAGGGCTTCTCGTAATGGACGTGCCGCTTCATTTCGCGGAACGATCCCTCACGCTGCATCTTCTTCTTCAGGGCCTTGAGCGCCTGGTCGACGTTGTTGTCGCGAACGAAGATCTGAACGATGACTCGGCCCTCCTTTGACCGGCGCGCCCTCCGCCGTGGCGGACGCGGTTTGAACCCATGACCCTACTCGTTAGACGCAGCTAACGCGAGGGCGCGGCTGATACCAGAGGCCTGGAACCTTGTCCATGCGCGGCGGTGGTTCTGGAGCGCCCTTCGCCGCGGGTCTATAGAGACGCCATGACCGAGGCTCCCCACGCGACACCCGACTGGGCCGATCGGGCCGAACAACGCCTGCTGGACGCGGCCCTGCCCAGGGTGCGGGAGTTCGGCTGGACCTCGCGCCTGTTGGCCGCGGCGGCAAAGGACGCGGGCCTGAGCCTGGGGGAGGCCGAGCTGGTCTGCCCCGGCGGGGCGCGGGACCTCGCCGCCCTGCTGTCGCGCCGGCACGACCAGGCCGCGCTGAAGGCCCTGGCGGCGGTCGATCCGGCGACGCTCAAGGTTCGCGAGCGCATCAGGCGAGGCGCCGTCGAGCGGGTCGAGGCGGCCATGGCGGACGAGGCGGCCACGCGGCGGCTGATGGGCTATTTCGCCTTGCCCCAGAACCTGGCGCTGGGCGGGCGGCTCCTGTGGGAAAGCGCGGACGGCCTGTGGCGCTGGGCCGGCGATACGGCCACGGACGAGAACCACTATTCCAAACGGGCGATCCTGGCGGGCCTTCTGGCCTCGACGCTTGCGGTGCGGCTGTCCTCCAGCCCCGCCGAGGCCGAGCGGCATCTGGACCGGGGCATAGAGGCGGTGATGGCCTATGAGAAGGCCAAGGCCAGATGCGCCCCGTCGGACCTTTCCGAGAAGATCGCCGCCGCGCTCGGCAAGCTGCGCCACGGGCGGCCGGCGGCGGAAGCCTCCGCCAGCTAGGACGGCGGCGACGGGGCGGCCTTGAGCCGGCGGGCCCAGGCGACGTGGGCTTCCAGATGGGCGCGGATTCAAAGTTCCCCCTCGCGCGCGGGGGCGGGGGCGGGGGCGCAGAGGTGCGCGCGGAGGCGCGGGCGCGCGTGGGGCGTCGGCGGGCGGGTTGGATAGATTTCCGGGACAGCAGCCATGGCCCCAGTCTGCGCCCGGACGGGGCGGCGCGGATAAGTTCGGCTACTTGGTCTTGGACTTGGGCAGGGGCGACAGGAAGTCCTTGCCGGCGGTGACCGGCGGCTTCTTCTTGTCCTGCTTGGGTTTGCGGACTTCCTTATTGCTCTTCTTCTGACCCTTGGCCACGGGACTCACCTGAGTGTTCGAGGAGGACGGCGCGGCGGGGCGTCTGCGCCCAACCCCGGGATCCGACGACGGATGTCGTCCGCAGACAGATGGTGGGTCGGGGGGCGGAGCGCCAGCGGGAAATCCGCCCCATCCGCTCATCCCGCGAAGGCGAGGTTTTCGTAGAGCCGACGTAGCGCTCCCTTCCCCCCTCGGGACGCGCCGCTGGCGCGGCCCGCCCGAGGGCAGGCTCTGGAGGGGGGAGGGTTCCACTGAACTCAGGCCGCGAAAAAGCCTGGGTCCCGGCCCCGGCCGGGGCCGGGATGAGCGGATGACAAATGACAATCTAGAGTATCCAATGACACTTTGGGCACACGCGCTGGCACAATTATGGCTGATACGCAGGACCAATTCGGTCGACGGGCGACTCAATCTGAGTTGTCCAACTGGTCCTGGAGACTGGGCGGTTGGGCGACTCCAATCGAGTTTGCAGCCGCAGTAGAAGCCATGGCCGACCAACTCGGCGACCATGCGATTGATCAGGCAGGCAGCTGCTTTCGGGATGCTTGGATGGGCAGCCAGTGCGCGCGGCTCCGCCAATCCGATGGTGTCAGATTGGGGGCCGATCCACCGGACTTTGAACTGAAGTTCAAAGAGAAGATCATCCGATGCGAAGCTGTCGAAGTCCTGGCACCGGGCCGCAAGCGTGGTGACGAATTGAACGCAGCCCGACAACTGTCCCCAGCTGAGCGCAGCAAGAGCCGCGGCGATCCGGAGGAAGGGTGGTTGTCAACCGAGCATGCCTTAGCTCAACTGACCCGGAGGATCATCGCTAAAGCAGCTAAGGGGTATGACGAAGACACAGTGCTCGCGGCTTACTTGAACGTCGGCTTCGTAACCGACAGGCGATCACTGGACGAAGGATTGCGGCAAGCGATTCAGATCGGTTTCATGTCTTTTTCCGAAATCTGGATTCTCTGGGGCAGCAAACTCAAGCGCTTCAATCCCTAAGGAGGCGGGTGAAGCTCGCCCTCACCCCTTCTCCACGAACGTGTCGATCACCTTCTTCTCGCCGGCCTTGTCGAAGCTGACGGTGAAGCAATCACGTTGGGAGGTCCGTTTCAAAGTCCAGTCACCTTGCGCAGAGCAGCATTGATGCGACTCTGCCAGCCCGGCCCGGCGGCGCGGAAGCGGTCGAGGACTTCGCTATCGAGGCGGAGGGTGACTTGGCGCTTGGGCGCGTCCAGTCGCGGCCGGCCCGGTTTGGTCAGAGTGCCGGACGCCGGACGCAGGAGCTTGCCGCCTCTCCGGATCTCGGCGCGCTCAAAGACCTCGTCGGTCCACTCAGGAGCGTCGTCGGGATCGATCCAGGCGCTCTTGGAATCTTTGACGTTCCCGCTCATTGCACCGCCTCATCGAGATCACGTGGCGGACGCGGCCACGTGGCGTCCACACCACCATCACCGTCACATCGCCGAGCCGGCCTATGGTTTGCAGCGGAGTCTCGCCGTAGTCCTTGCGGTCGTCCACGAGGGTCATCGTGAAGCCCGCGAAAACCTCGGCCGCATCGGTGAAATCCAGGCCCCTGCGTTCCAGAGTGAGGGCGCGTTTCTCGTCGTGCCAAGTGATCTGCATTTATGTAGCTACATAAATTGTTGCCCGCAAGACCTCACGCCCGCTCCACGAACGTATCGATCACCTTCTTCTCGCCCGCCTTGTCGAAGCTGACGGTGAGTTTGTTGCCTTCCACGGCGCGGATGCGGCCGTAGCCGAACTTCTGGTGGAAGACGCGCTCGCCGGTCTTGTAGGCGCTGGCGCCGGGCTCGGAGACGGCGAGCAGGCGGCCCTCGCCTTCGATGACGTCGGTGCGACCCCTCATCCGGCCTTTCGCGGCCACCCCCGCCTTCGCGGGGGCAGGCTCTTCTCCCGCAAGGGGAGAAGGATTCCCCGCGCGCGCCTGCGCCCTCTGCCAGCCGGGGGAGGAATAGCCGGAGCCGCCGAAGGACGACTGAGTGTCCCAGCGGCTGGCGGCGGCCTCCTGCATGCCCGGCCCGCCGCCGTAGTAGCCGGTCTCGCGGACCGCCTCGACGTGGTCCACCGGCAGCTCGTCCACGAAGCGGCTGGGGAGCTGGCTGGTCCAGCGGCCATAGACCTGGCGGTTGGCGGCGAAGGAGATGCGGGCCTCCTCGCGCGCCCGGGTGATGCCGACGTAGGCGAGCCGCCGCTCCTCCTCCAGGCCCTTCTCGCCCTTCTCGTCCATGCTGCGCTGGCTGGGGAAGACCCCCTCCTCCCAGCCCGGCAGGAACACCAGCGGGAACTCCAGCCCCTTGGCCGAGTGCAGCGTCATGATCTGGACGGAGTCGTCGCCGGACTCCCGGTCCAGGTCCATCACCAGGGAGACGTGCTCCAGATAGGCGCCGAGCGTATCGAAGGCGGCCATGGACTGGACCAGCTCCTTCAGGTTGTCGAGCCGGCCCTGGCTCTGCGGCCCCTTCTCGGCGCGCAGGGCGTCGGTGTAGCCGGACTCCTCCAGGATGGTTTCCAGCAGGTGCGCGTGGGGCGTGCCGGCCGCCAGCCCCCGCCAGCGATCGAGGTCGCGCAGGAAGTTGGAGAGCGCCGTGCGGGTGCGCGCCGGCAGCTCGTCCGTGCCGACCACCGCGCGGGCGGCCACGGAGCAGGACAGCCCCTGCAGCCGGGCGAGCTGCAAGAGCTTGGTCACGGTGGTGTCGCCGATGCCCCGGCGCGGGGTGTTGACGATCCGCTCGAAGGCCAGGTCGTCGTCCTCGGACTGGATCAGGCGCAGGTATGCGTGGGCGTCGCGGATCTCGGCGCGCTCGAAGAAGCGCGGGCCGCCGACCACCTTGTAGGGGATCTGGAGCATGACGAACCGCTCCTCGAACGCCCGCATCTGGAAGGAGGCGCGCACCAGGATGGCGCATTCCTTGTAGAGTCGCGGACCGGGGCCGTCGGCGCGGTCCGAGCCGCGCTTCCAGCGCTCGATGTCGTCGGCGATCAGGCGGGATTCGGCTTCCCCGTCCCAGACGCCGCGCACCTTGATCTTCTCGCCGCCCTCCGCCTGGGTCCACAGCGTCTTGCCGAGCCGGCCCTTGTTGGCGGCGATCAGCCCGGAGGCCGCGCCGAGGATGTGGGGGGTGGAGCGGTAGTTGCGCTCCAGCCGGACGACCTTGGCGCCGGGGAAGTCGCGTTCGAAGCGCAGGATGTTGTCCACCTCCGCCCCGCGCCAGCCGTAGATCGACTGGTCGTCGTCGCCCACGCAGCAGATGTTCTGGCGGCCGGCGGCCAAGAGGCGCAGCCACAGGTACTGGGCGACGTTGGAGTCCTGGTACTCGTCCACCAGCACGTAGCGGAACCGCTCCTGGTAGTCCTTCAGCACGTCGGCGTGGCTGGTGAAGATGGTCAGGTTGTGCAGCAAGAGGTCGCCGAAGTCGCAGGCGTTCAGCACCCGCAGCCGATCCTGATAGAGTTTGTAGAGCGCCTGGCCGCGGTTGTTGGCGAAGCTCGCCCCCTCGGCGGCGGGTAGCTTGTCCGGCGTCCAGCCCCGGTTCTTCCAGTGGTCGATCAGCCCGGCCAGATGCTTGGCGGTCCAGCGCTTGGAGTCGATGTTCTCGGCTTCCAAGAGCTGCTTGATCAGCCGCTCCTGATCGTCGGTGTCCAGGATGGTGTAGCTGGACTTCAAGCCGACGAGCTCGGCGTGGCGGCGCAGGATCTGGGCGGCGATGGCGTGGAAGGTGCCCAGCCACCTGAGGCCCTCCGCCGAGGGGCCGATGATCGCGGCGATCCGCTCGCGCATCTCGCGCGCGGCCTTGTTGGTGAAGGTGACGCAGAGCAGCTCCCACGGCTTCGCCTTGCCCTGGGCCAGGATGTGCGCGAGCCGCGTTGTGAGCACCCGGGTCTTGCCCGTGCCCGCGCCGGCCAGCACCAGCACCGGACCCTCGATCGCCTGCACGGCCTGGAGTTGCTCGGGGTTCAGGCCGCGCAGATAGACTTCGCCGGCGTCGACACGGGCGAGGTCGGAGGTGCGTGGAGAGGGAAGCTGTTCGGACACGATGGGACTCGGATTCGAAAGAGCGGGTGTAGCACGCGCCGCGGGCCGGCGCTTAGGGGCGGGCGGCCAGCGCCGCCACGCGGCAGGCCGAGGCCAGGGGTCGGCCGGCCCGCCCCGCGTCGATCCGCCCGATCAAGGCCGCGAGGCTGATCCCCGCCCCCGCCGCCATGGCCTCCAGCGCCGCCCAGAACTCCGGCTCCAACGCCAGGGAGGTGGCGTGGCCCGCCAGGGTGATGGAGCGCTTGGTCAGCACGGCCGCTCAGGAGTCCGGCTCGGATGTCGAGTCCCGCCGGCCGGCGTCGAGATCGCGGACGGCCTTGTCCTCGCGCGCCTCGTGCAGGCTCCGCTCGGCCTTGGTGCGCCCGAAGCGCACGCGGTTCTGCGACGCCTGGGCTTCGGCGTCGGCGCGGGCGCGGGCCTTGCGCGCGCGATTCAGGTTGATGGGTTCGGCCATGCCGGGAACAATAGAAGAACGCTTAGCCCCGTCAACGCCGTGCGCCTCAATTCAGCCGCCAGCGGAAGACCCAATGCGCGCGCTGCGAAGGAGCGATCCGTGAAGACTGCCGTCCTGGCCTCGATCGGCCTTGTCCTTTCCACCGGAGCGGCGCTGGCCCAGGACGGACCCACGTCGGTCCAGTGCGCCGCCGCCTATGGCGCCCTGTCCCGGCTGCAACAGGGGATCGGCGCGCAGAACGCCCTGATGACCGAGCGCTATCCCGCGTTCGCCTCCATAGACTTTTCCGACCGCGTCGTTCGCCTGGCCGGCAAGGCCGAGATGGGCGTTACGGACCTGAAGACCCAGGCGGGGGACGAGCAGGCCGGCTTCTACGCCGCCCTGATCGACGCGGAGACCGAGGGGGACATGGACGTCAAGGCCGTGGCGGACCTGGTCCGGCGCTCGGACGGCTGCGACCTCGCCTACGGCCTGGTCCCTTCGCTGGGCCAATAGCGCCGCCTCAGTCGATGAGGCGCAGGATGTCGTTCATCAGCTTGACGTCGATCTCGTCGCGATAGAGCGCCGGCGCCCGGGTCAGACCCCAGTGGGCGTTGAAGGTCATCACCTCGGCGATCTGTTGCTCCATGGCGTAGAGCTGCTCGTCGCTCAAGGCGCACAGGCGGCGCACCTCGGCATAGGCCATGTCGAACCGGCGGCGCGGATCGGCCTCCTGGTCGTAGCTCTCGTCGAAATAGCCGTCGTAGGTCTGGAACCCCAGCTCGCGGATCAGCTCCAAGGACCGCTCGGTGCCGATCATCAGGGTGGGATGGAAGTTGAGCATCGACTTGAACGGCTTTTCGGTGACGCGCCGCGCGCCGGAGAACTCCGTTTCGGTGACTACGGTGAACCAGGACTGATCGCGCTCGGGCAGCGGCGGATCCTCGATGGTGGCGTTGTTCAGCACGTGGCCCTCATCGGCGCCCTCGTCCACGCCCAGGACGATGGACCCCTTGGCGTGGAGCGCGGGGATATGGGGAACCAGTTCGGCCGCGAGGTCCTCGAACCCCGGCTCCGCCAGCATCTCGTCGCCCAGCTTGTGGCGGGACTTGGCGTAGGGGTTGAACGTCTTGTCGAAGCCCGAGAAGGAGATGAAGCCGCGGTCCCACAGGCCGTCGCGGACCAGGCTGAGCAGAAAGAACAGCTTGTTGTGGCGGGGCGCGCGGTTCAGGCAGATGAACGCCCGCTCGCGCCGCGCGGGCCGCGCCCGGAAGCGGGCCAGGCGCTCCTCGAACAGGTCCTCGCCGCCGGTTTCGAACTCCTGGAAGAAGCGCTTGGTGAAGTAGTCGTAGACCAGCACCGTCATGGGGGGGCCGAGCCCGGCCTCGGCGCAATGCGCCTCATAGGGAACCTGATAGGTGCGGTCCTCGGTGATGTAGACGGCCCGGGCGGGCGGAACGCCCATGTCCCTCAAAAAGCCGTGCAGCATGTCCGTGCGCTCGGGCGTGTGGACCACGGCCTCGGGCGAATGGTCGAACACCACCACCGCCTTGCCCTCGGCGACCCGCGCCCAGGCCTCGGGCGGCAGCGAGGTGCGAGCCTCCGCCAGAGCGTCGTCGGTGTTCTGCAGCGAAATGACGATGATGTCCGGTGGACCCTTGAGCCCCTTCTCGGACCGGCGGCAGACGATCTTCGGGCCGCCGAGGATCGGAAACAGGTGCTTGCCACGGCAGGCGGACGTGACGTTGATCGTCCGCGACCCGCCGGATTCCTTCAACACTCAAGCTCTCCTGTCCGCGCCGACGCGGCGGTCAGATACCCCAAGACGCCGCGCCTGTCGCCCAGAGGCGGACCGAAGGCGCTGGCCGAATCGCGAGCTCGCCGACGCTCACCGAGGCCCGATCATGTCTTCCGGGCGGACCAGGGCGTCGAACTCCGCGTCCGTCACATAGCCGCCGCCCACGGCCTCTTCGCGCAGGGTCGTGCCGTTCTTGTGGGCGGTCTTGGCGATCTTGGCGGCGTTGTCGTAGCCGATCTTGGGCGCGAGCGCGGTGACCAGCATCAGCGAGCGTTCCAGCGCCGCCTTGATGTTGTCCTCCCGCGCCGTGATGCCCAGCACGCAGTTG
>Ga0299912_10000999_pt1 | contig 22887 bp, 23 predicted proteins | sample RVTome_2_FD_207667 | JGI IMG/M metagenome (GOLD analysis project Ga0299912, IMG submission 207667) | Soil microbial communities from uranium-contaminated site in the Upper Colorado River Basin, Wyoming, United States - RVT95D214 (version 2) ... | reverse complement strand
GCTCGGAAAGAACGCGGGAGTCCTCTTCTGCCAACGCAATGAGTTCCTCAAGGTTATTTTCAGATACATAACCTTGTACCTTTTCCCTCGAAAATTTTTCAGAACGCAATCTCTTTTTTTCTGAAACTGGCATGGCAGTCCCGATTCGTTTTTTTACTTTTTCCCCGGCGATTTCCTGAAATTCCTGAATGAGTTTGACAAAGAGTAGAACTCCTCTGATATATCTATCTTCATAAGTTTTTTCGGATAAGATTTTATGGGTAATGATGTCGTATGGGCCAATAACAGCGTCTATATAGTCTTCTCCATATGAAAGTGAAAAAGCCAGGAAATCATCGTAATTACATGCAAGCAGCAAGGTCTCAATAAATGCAGAACCCATGTTGTGCCCTGTAGCATCGCAAGCATAAACCGCGCCGCAATGCCCGCAGACCCCAAGAGGAAATTCAACAGGTTTTCTTTCTCTTAGTTCCTTCGGCTGCTCGATTTTGTGGTAACAAAAAGGGCAGCGGGGTTCTTCTGATACAGTAGTCATCGTTGCTCCTTAAACAAGAACTTCTCTATTATAGCTTAACTTTCCGGATTATCGGGAGAAACAATTTTTTCAGGAGAAATAAAAATGCACATCATGTCATGGAATCTCACACCTTTCGTCATTTCCTGGAAAAACAGGTGAGGTGGCCATCCGTATAAAAAATGGAGAATCGGCTGTCCAGAAATTCGGCAAGGCAATCAGCTACGCTGAAGATGATAATCGGTTTCTTAATCGCACCGAGTCTGCCTGCAATAGTTTTGTAAACCTCTACTCCGCCCTCGAGGGGCTTTGCCGGGAGATAGATATAAATGAGATCAGCTTCTCCAATAGAAACGTTCATAACGTCGTCGTGAATCCACTCCACACGATCGCCCTTGACCCCGAGCGCCCGTTGAAAAATTCGACCGATGCGAATCAACTCAGAGGAAATCTCAATCTGGATTGTTTTCCGGTGCGGACATATATCTTGTAACAGCAAACCCTGCAGTCCATTTCCTGCGCCGAGATCGGCGATGATTGAATCGGGTCTGATGAACTCAACTGCCTTAATAAGCGGCGAAAGACCGCCGGGGTGGCAGGTGTATCCTTTTCTTTTTAAAAGCAAGTCCCTTTCGCACGGAGAATAGACGGATCCCGCTCTGTGCAATCGGATATATAAGTCGAGCAGTGGATTTTCGAGTGCGTTGAAATCGGCATCTTTCAAGGCATTCCTAAGATTTATTACATGCCGATCAAGATTCGGCACTTCCGCCTGAACAGCAGTATTACCGGCAAGTTTGAGCAGTGATCTTGTGACGGCAAATACCTGTTTCTCCAAGCTTTTATTTTCAAAAAGGTTTACCATAGTTAAGCCATGCCTATTTTATGATTTTTTTGAGCTTTCTGTACATAACATTAGTATTAAGTCTGTAACCCTTCGGTGACGGGTGGAACAAATCCCCTCCTTAATATCTATCAAAACCCCACTATCCCTCCCCTTGTAGAGGGGAGGATCTACAATTATTCCCTCGTCACTGGATCATTACTTAAGTCTCATGGACTTCGCAGGTTCATCAATTTCTACGCGCCGGAGACGCCGAGAATTTGGCTTCTTGACTTTTAGCTCACAGGACATTTAATGTATGAAAATATCTTTGAGAACCTTGTTCCGCGGGTTTATTTGAAAGGAGTTTTTTATGCCTATCTATGAATTTCGCTGTCTCGGCTGCGGCCATGTATTTGAGTTCTTAAAACTCAAGAAAGAGGGCGAAGGGATGAAGTGTCCGAAATGCAGTTCCACTGAAGTAGAAAGAGTCCTGAGCACGATAAATGTAGGCAGGACGAGCAGCGGTAAGACCACGAGTACTGTTAAAAACTGCGGTGGCGGTACCTGTGCTTCCATTGAGGTCCCCGGCCCGAAAAGATGATCCATTGCCCAAGGCTTACAATTGCAGGTCTTGGCGGAGATACGGGCAAAACTTCTATTAGTGTAGGGTTATGCCGGGCCTGGCAGAAAAAGGGGTACAAGGTCATACCCTTTAAAAAAGGCCCGGATTATATCGATATGGGATGGCTGAGTCGCGGAGCGGGGCATCCCTGTTATAATTTTGACCTTTTCTTAATGAGTAAGGATCAGGTGCTTTCCTCATTCGCCCTGAATACGAAGCAAGCAGAAATAGCCGTTATTGAAGGCAATCGCGGTCTCTATGACGGTATGGATATCGAAGGGAGCGTAAGCACAGCCGAATTAGCGAAACTTCTTCAATCCCCTGTTGTCCTTATTGTTGATTGCACAAAAGTCACTCGCACAGTTGCTGCACTGGTGCTGGGATGTCAACTTTTTGATCCTGACGTACCGATTAAGGGTGTAATTCTCAATAGGTTAGGTGGTGGCCGTCATGAGGCTCTCATTCGCAAAAGTATTGAACGTTTCTGCCGTCTGCCGGTAGTCGGTGCGATCCCCAGACTATCACATATCACTTTCCCGGGAAGACATCTTGGTTTGGTTCCCCCCCAGGAGCATCCCGAAGCTGAAGATGCGATAGCCACTGCAGCAGAAATAGTCAAAAAATATCTGGACCTGAGGACATTATGGGAGATCGCAAGGGAGGCATCCCCTTTAGAAGTTACCCCCCCACCCACCCCTCCCCCTCGAGGGGGGAGGGCAAGGGAGGGGGTGAGAATCGGTATTATTCGTGATACGGCCTTCCAATTTTATTATCAAGAAAATATAGAGGCTTTAAAAAGAGCCGGAGCGGAGTTGATCGAATTCAGTGCCTTAACCGATGACCTGCCGTCTCAAATTGATGTTTTATACATTGGTGGTGGTTTTCCTGAAACACATGCCGCAGCCCTGTCTGCCAACGAAAAATTAAGACAGGCCATAAAAAAGGCTGCAGAAGACGGACTGCCGATTTATGCTGAATGTGGCGGCCTGATGTATCTTAGTGATGAGCTGACCTGGGAAGGAAAAACTTACCCTATGGCGGGTGTTCTGCCTATTTCAGTCGGAGTAAGCAAAAAACCGCAGGGACATGGCTATACCATTATAGAGGTTGATGCTCCCAATCCTTATTTCAAGACCGGACAAATTCTGTATGGCCATGAATTTCATTATTCCCATATTCTCAACATGGTTGAGAAGGATGGTGTCCATTTTGCTTTTAAAATGAAAAGGGGACAGGGGGTGATTAATAAAATGGATGGACTCTGTTATAAGAATGTCCTTGCTACTTACACCCATCTGCACGCGCTTGGCACAAGGGAATGGGTAGATGGCATTATTAATATGGCGGCGGCTTACAAAAGAAAATAACGAAGATTTAATAACAAATATAACTTTATCTTATAATTTCAACTTTAAGTTGACTTTTCTTGACGACCGAGGTACCATAATTCGCAATCCTTAAAAAAGTAAGAAAATAAAATAATTAATGTGGACAGAAGATATAAATTATGTCTGAATTGCGGGAAGAAAAAAACTTATCAATTAATAAGTTTTTTTTATTTGACCATAGTTATGACTTTGTATTATCTTTGACCACTCGTTTATGAAAAATCATCATTTCTTGATTGAAAATAATGTGGGTATTTATGATATATAATAGGACTCAGCTTGATGGGAGATTTCTTCTATCAGTAAATTAACTCAAATTTAAGATTAAGGAGGTAGAGAGATGCCAAAATGGACGTTTGAGGGAAAAGAATTTGATTTAGACGAAGATGGTTATCTTCAAAACTGGGAGGATTGGCAGGAAGGTATGGCAGCCGCTATGGCAACAGAGGACGGTCTTGAGCTTACCGAGAATCACAGGACTATAATAAAATTCCTGAGGGATTACTTTATTAAGTTCCAGATTGCTCCTATGATAAAGATTCTTGTCAAGGAGCTTGGCAAGGCTTTCGGACCGGAAATGGGTAATACAAAATATTTGTATACGCTCTTTCCAGCAGGACCAGCAAAGCAGGCATGTAGGTATGCAGGACTTCCAAAACCAACTGGCTGCGTATAAAAAATAAAAAGCAAGAGGTGGGAAGTTAGAAGTTTTTTTCTTCTTACTTCTTGCTGTCCATTTTGTATTTTAGCTTAATTAAGTAGACTAAATTTCATAAAATAAAAAACAGTTTATTTGAAGATGTAATAGTTTTAAAATGTAAGTATTTTAAAACATAAAGGAGAAGCGCTCTGGATATTAATCTTAAGGATCTCCTGTTAGAAAAAAAATCCACTATCTTGAAAAGATGGTTTAACATGATATTGGAGACTTATGCATCTGATACTTCAAATTTTTTAAAAAAGCAAAAGAACTGTTTTGCTAATCCTGTTGGATACAATATTTCAGAAGGAATAAATGGTATCTTCGATGAACTCCTCAATGAAGTGGATACTGATAAGGTTTCTCCCTTTCTCGACAATATAATCAGAATAAAAGCGGTTCAGGATTTTTTTCCTTCCCAGGCTATGTCATTTATTTTTCTCCTGAAGAAGGCAATTAGAGAAAGTCTGGGGAATAAGATTCATGAAACCCATATCTCTGAGGAGTTGTTATTATTAGACTCAAAGATAGACGATCTTGCCCTTCTTTCCTTTGACATATATATGAAATGTCGGGAGAGAGTTTACGAAATTAAAGCGGATGAAGTGAGAAGAATGACATTCAGGCTTTTGCAGAGGGCAAATCTTATATGCGAAATCCAGGATCAGGAACAGGATTCTGGGCCAGAAACCGTATTAACTCAAAATATAAAGGGGTAAGAACATGGGACTTTTATTTTCATTCTTCACAGTTATAACACTCGGTGTAATTGTCTTTGCAGGAGTGAAGGCTGCACATCTGCACTTCTTATTCGGAGTTATTATACCCTATGCGGCTTTTATCACATTTATTGTTGGAGTTATTTATCGCATTGTAAAATGGGGAAGTTCACCTGTCCCATTTCGAATCCCCACGACAGGCGGGCAAGAGAAAAGTTTCCCATGGATCAAATATAGCAAACTGGACAACCCCTTTACTACTCTTGGCGTTATCGGAAGGATGGCACTTGAGGTGCTTCTTTTTCGTTCCCTGTTCAGGAATACAAAGGCTGGATTAAGAGAAGGACCAAATCTGACTTATGGCTCGGCTAAGTGGCTTTGGTTGGGTGGTTTAGCATTCCACTGGACTTTTCTTATTATTCTCCTCAGGCATCTAAGGTTATTTACAGAGCCGATACCTTACTTTGTGACTCTGCTGGAAAGCCTGGATGGATTTTTCCAGGTGGCTGCTCCGGTACTTTACTTAAGCGACATCATCTTTTTAATTGCTGTATCATATCTTTTTCTCAGGAGGGTTATCATTCCGCAGATACGCTACATTTCCCTTGCTGCTGATTACTTCCCTCTTTTTCTGATAGGCGCCATAGGTGTTTCCGGTGTTTTAATGCGCTATTTCTTAAAGACAGATGTTGTTGGTATAAAACAATTAACCATGGGCTTGATCACCTTTAACCCTGTCGTTCCTCAAACTGTAGGTACTATATTTTATATACATCTGTTCCTCGTCAGCGCTCTGTTCGCATACGTTCCAATGAGTAAACTGATGCACATGGCAGGGGTTTTTCTCAGTCCTACACGAAACCTGGCAAATAATAACCGTGCAGAAAGACATGTGAATCCATGGAATTACCCGGTAAAGGTTCATACTTATGAGGAATATGAGGAAGAATTCAGAGAAAAAATGAAATCAGTCGGATTACCAGTGGAAAAGGAGTAAGCATGGCAAAAACACCTACACAAGAAGAATTATCAAAGATAAGTTATACCCCTCCTTCAAAGGGGTGGATGGATACCAAAACTGAAATTAAACCAGGCATTTTTTGCTGGGGCGCAAAAGCTAAAAGTTTGAAGTATGTAGATTTACCTAACGCAAGAGACTGGAATCCTACAGAGGAAGATTGGAAAATTCCTGAAAATTGGAAAGAGATATTCCTTGAGACCATGGGAGACCTGCTTAAGAAGTACCGTTCTTTCCGGCTATTTATGGATATCTGCGTAAGATGTGGTGCTTGCGCTGATAAATGCCACTTTTTCATCGGCGGAGGAGACCCTAAGAATATGCCTGTTCTCAGGGCAGAGCTTCTCAGGTCTATTTATAGGAAGTATTTTACAGTGTCAGGGAAGGCCCTCGGAAAGATTGCCGGGGCAAGAGAACTTAATATTAATGTACTTAAAGAATTGTGGTATTATGCTTTTCAATGCAGTGAATGCCGCCGCTGTTCTCTTTACTGTCCATACGGTATTGACACTGCTGAAATTACAATGATGGCGAGGGAACTCCTCAATAAATTTGGCTTAAATATTGAGTGGGTTGCCGGCCCTGTCGCGAATTGCTACAGGACAGGAAATCATCTTGGTCTTCAGCCCCATACAATCAAGGATTCGTTTGATATGTTCTGTGATGATATAGAAACAATCACAGGGATAAGAGTAAACCCCTCCTTTAACAGAAAGGGAGCTGAAATTCTTGTCGTTATTCCTTCCGGAGATATGTTTGCAGATCCCGGCACTTACACAACCATGGGTGAACTGCTTCTTTTCCATGAACTTGGACTTGATTATACCTTCACTACTTATGCTTCTGAGGGTGGAGACTTCGGATTCTTCACATCCAATGAGATGGCAAAGAGACTTCATACTAAAATTTACGCTGAAGCAAAAAGGTTGAAGGTGAAGTGGATACTCGGTGGGGAGTGTGGCCACATGTGGAGGGTATGGCATCAGTATCATAATACATGGTATGGACCTGTAGATTTTCTTGAAGAACCTGTTTCTCCAATAACAGGCACGAAATTCGAAAATACAAAATCCAATAAGACTGTTCATATCTGCGAATTTACTGCTGATTTAATCAAACACGGCAAACTGAACCTGGATCCGGGCAGGAACGACAACTTGATAGTAACATATCATGACTCCTGTAACACTGCGAGGGGAATGGGATTCCTTGAGGAACCAAGATATGTCATTAAGAGTGTATGTAATAACTTCTATGAAATGCCTGAGAACACTATCAGGGAACATACTTTCTGCTGTGGAAGCGGGTCCGGCTTGAATGCTGGAGAAAATATGGAAACAAGGCTCAGAGGAGGTCTCCCCAGGGCAAATGCGGTAAAGCATGTTCACCAGAAATACGGGGTAAATATGCTGGCCTGCATCTGCGCCATTGACAGGGCAGCCCTTACTACGGCGGTTGATTATTGGGTTCCAGGTGTGCGTGTAACCGGTGTTCATGAAATGGTTGGGAATGCCCTTGTGGCGAAGGGAGAGAAGAAGAGAACAACAGACTTACGGGGTGATCCACTTCCAGGAATGGAGGGTGAAAAAAATGTATAACGGAGGTAAGATAATTATTGGACTTATTATCTTTGTCGGGTTAGTGACATATCCATTGTGGAATAATATGGGGAAAGCTACTGTTAAACCGGATCCAAAAATAGATACTCCTGAAATTCTGAAATTACCAGAGATTGATAGGAAATGCGTAGAGGCTAAGTCATACATGAAGACCGAGCATATGAAGTTGTTGAACGAATGGAGAGATACAGTAGTCCGCAATGGTGAGGGAACTTATATAGGTGCCGATGGGAAGAAGTATAATATGAGTCTTCAGAATACCTGCATGAAGTGTCATTCAAACAAGAAAAAGTTTTGTGATGAGTGCCATAACTATGCAGCTGTAAAACCTTACTGCTGGGATTGTCATATTGCACCGAAGGAGAAAGAAACATGAGTATTAATAGAAGAGAATTTTTAAAGGTAGCTGGAATCTCTACCATATTGGGCTTTGGGGGCATATCTGCTGTTAATAGCCTCAGGAGAAATTGTGTCGAGGCCTCACAAGTTATGCCAAATCCGGAAGCTTTAGTAGCAAAAAGATGGGCCATGGTCGTTGATATGAGTAAGTTCAAAACAGAGGAAGACTATCAAAGGTGCATTGACGCATGCCATCATGTCCACAATGTACCGAATGTTACTGCCAACCCGAAACATGAGGTCAAGTGGTTATGGAAAGAAACATTTGAGCATGCATTCGTAGGTAATGAAGATGAATACCTCTCAGAGGAGATAAAACATTTGCCATTCCTTGTGTTGTGTAACCACTGTGATAATCCCCCTTGCGTAAGGGTTTGCCCAACTCAGGCTACCTTTAAGAGAAAAAGTGACGGGATTGTCATGATGGATATGCATCGCTGTATCGGATGCAGGTTCTGTATGGCTGCTTGTCCCTATGGAGCAAGGAGTTTCAATTACAGGGACCCGAGGCCATTTATTAGTGAGAAGGAAGAAAATCTCGAATTCCCTACAAGGATGAAAGGTGTAGTTGAAAAGTGTACACTCTGCTACGAGAGGCTTGCTAAAGGGCTTAAGCCGGCCTGTGTAGAGGCATCCAAGGGTTCATTGATTTTTGGCGACCTGGAAGACCCAAATTCCGAGGTCAGGAAGATTCTCAGTTCACGCTATAGCTTTAGACGTAGACCTGAGCTTGGGACACGGCCCAGTGTTTACTATATATTTTAGGAGGAGATAATCATGCTTGAAAAGGCGATAAAAGGTGGTTCAAGATACTGGGTATGGATATTCTGTTTGCTGTCTGTTATTGGTATAGGATTTATTGCTTATCTTTACCAATTTAAATATGGCTTGGGTGTAACAGGCATGAGCAGGGATGTTTCATGGGGTTTATATATTGGCCAGTTTACATTCCTTGTTGGTGTCGCAGCATCGGGTGTTATGGTTGTCCTACCGTATTACCTGCATAATTATAAGAAATTCGGAAGGCTTACCATTTTGGGTGAATTTCTGGCCATTTCTGCGGTTATCATGTGTATGTTATTCATCTTTGTTGACATGGGCCAACCACTTCGTGTCCTCAATGTTATTCTTCACCCTTCCCCGAACTCAGTGATGTTTTTTGATATGCTTGTTTTGAGTGGTTATCTCATACTTAACCTGTTGATCGGCTGGACAGTTTTAGGCGCAGAACGTAAAGAAGTTCCACCTCCAAAGTGGGTAAAACCCATCATATACCTCTCAATTGCATGGGCCCCTTCAATTCATACTGTTACAGCTTTTCTTTATGCTGGACTCCCGGGAAGACATTTTTGGTTATCTGCAATCATGGCAGCTCGATTCTTAGCCTCAGCGTTTGCAGGTGGTCCGGCACTTCTTATCATCCTTGCCTTAATTGTAAGGAAATACACTAAGTTTGATCCAGGGAAGGAGGCCATTCAGTCATTAGGAAAGATTGTTACTTACTGTATGATTATCAATGTATTCTTCCTCGGTCTTGAGTTCTTTACTGCGTTCTATAGCCAAATACCAGGGCATATGAACTCTTTCCTATATCTTTACACGGGTTTAGAGGGACATACAAAACTTGTTCCCGTGATGTGGTTATCCAGCATCCTTGCTGTAGTGGCCCTTGCAATGTTAATTTTCCCACAAATAAGAAAAAATGAGGCTCTATTGGCAATTGCTTCTATATCAACATTTCTTTCTTTGTGGATTGATAAGGGGTTTGGTTTAATTGTGGGCGGATTTGTACCAAATCCTTTTGAAAGGGTAACCGAGTACTGGCCTACTTTGCCTGAGACGTTAATAACCCTTGCAGTTTGGGCAATCGGCTTTCTGGTATTGACCATACTTTATAAGATCGCTGTCTCGGTTAAAGAAGAAGTAGTCTTTGATAAATATGGTGAAAAGCAGGTTCAAACCGAGTAGAAAAGGTTTTAATCATTAAAGAATATTTTATTGTTTTGATTATATAAAAGACAAACAAATTAAAGAGGTGATTTGAAGTGGCGGTGCAACCTGTATCAGTGTTTGTTCAACTGGCGCAGTGACACTAAAAGAGATGTAATAATTATGTTTCAATAACATAAAAAAGGGAGATGCTGGAATTTCCAGCATCTCCCTTTTTTATGTCTTATACCCTTGGCATAAAATATTTGCTTATATACTGATAAGGTCATAAGTATGAAGACATTGATTATAAAATCCCTCCTAACCTCCCTTTGCCAAAAGGAGGGAAATTACCCCTCTTTGGCAAAGAGGGGCGAGGGGAGATTTTTCAATAATGTCGTCTTACTAATAACCGCCTTAGTAAATCAGGCGAAGGGGGCGAGATGGTGAAAGGAGATGTCTCCATATCACAGCTTTTTCATGTCACCTTTTACCGTGTCATGTTTTTTTGATGTATATCTCCCAGTAACCCTTATCTTCAAGCTTGACAGTTTCTAACTGATATCCATGCATTTCAGCAAACCTCGGGATTGTTTCCTCAACGAATGCAGGTAAGTCACAGATTATCTTTAATATTGCTCCGCTGGGCAGTTTTTCCACCACCTTTTTTGTAGTGATTATGGGATAAGGACAAACTCTTCCGAGAAAGTCGAGGGTTTCTGTCGGTGTCTTTGATTTCAAATCAGTCATTATTTTAAATCTCCTTTATTTTACTAAAATAGCACAGATATGGTTTGAATTTTTTTCTCAGGCGCTAAATACACCTATTATAGGAATTTATACATTTTTACCGGTTCATTCGTCAATATAAAAATGTTGAAGCTTTATTAGAAGGTAATTCTCAAGTTTGATATAATGGGAAAAAGGGGGATGGATTTAACTAATATCGAGAAAAGAAAGGAGATAAAAATGGGTCAAGAGAAGGAGAAAAACGAAACTGCTGCGTTCATAACATCCAGGGATACACTTGATGGAGCTTATCCAGGTCTTATTTTAGGTATTAATGCAAGACGTCTGGGAATGCAGTGCAAGGTATTTTATACATTTATGGGGATAAATGTTATCCGCAAAGGGTGGGCGGAAAATGCAAAATTTCAGCCTCCAGGCTTTATGGGAGCCATACCTGGAATGGCAGCCATTGCCACATGGATGATGAAAGGGAAGATCGAAAAAGCTAAAATCCCGGCCCTTCCAGACCTCTTGGAAATGGCTCAGCTGGAAGGAGTGGAATTTATTGCATGCAGGATGACCATAGACATGATGGGACTTAAAAAAGGTGATTTTATTGAAGGTGTAACGATACAAACTGCTGAGGAATTTTTAAAGTATGCCAAGGATTGTAAAATATGCTTGTTTACATAATGTTTTTTACTGATAAGTGATAAAAATCGAGGATTTAAGATTCTATGAGCTGCATATTTTGTGATATTATAGAGAAAAAGAGACCTGCTAAAATAATTTACGAAGATGAACTTGTCATTGTCTTTGAGGACATTAATCCACAGGCCCCTGTACATGTACTTGTGATACCTAAAAAGCATATTCCAACAAGTATTGATATTAAAGAAGAAGATAATGCCCTTATCGGCTATTTATTTCAGATTGCAAATAAGGTTGCAAGAGATAAGGGTATAGCAGGGCTTGGATTCAGGCTTGTTATGAACTGCAACAGGGAGGCAGGACAGACGATTTTTCATCTTCACCTTCATGTATTCGGAGGACGCATAATGCACTGGCCACCAGGATAGTAAAGGGAGACGAAGAAAGATGGCGAAGGATAAAAATATAACTACCGTTTCCCCGTTCAGAGATTTAAAGATGAAGACAACAGAATGGTCTTTCACTCCATTTAAAGGACTTAAAGAAGTTCTCGAAAGTAATAAGTATACCTTTAGTAAGAAAAATACTGTTGATAACAAGACAGACAAAGAGGTATTTCTCGATGCCATGGCTGATGTTAGAGAGATAATGGAATTCAGGGAGATTCCTTTTAATAAGCCTTCGAAGATTAAGTTAAGCCCCGTACAGAAAGATGATACCCTTGATATCTTAAGGCAGATAGTAAATGGAAAAAGAAAAATAAGACTGTCTGATACAGGTGAATATATTGAGTGGATAAGTCCCAACATAAGAAAAGATATTGCTCTAAGACTTCATCAGGGAGAATTTTCTGTACAAGATTACGTTGACCTTCATGGAATGACCCTCAAAGAGGCTGAGGAAGCTCTATGTTTGTTCTTCAAAGAAGCTATAAAAAAACGACTGTTTTGTGTTAAGGTGATACACGGCAGAGGGCTCAGATCTCCCAGAGGTCCTGTTCTTAAGGAGGCATTTAAAAAATGGCTTCATGGGGCATTTAAAAAATGGGTCCTGGCTTACTCTACTGCTAAGGACTGTGACGGCGGATTAGGGGCTACGTATATAATCCTCAAATCAAAGTAAGGGCGGGAGGCAAAGATAGCTCATCGTATTAAAATAAAGATTTATTATGAAGACACCGATGCTGGAAGCGTTGTTTACTATGCCAATTACCTTCGCTATTTGGAGCGTGCAAGAACCGAGTTTCTTTTGGACAAAGGAATAGATGTTGCAGAATATCACAATAATGGTTATTTGTTCGCTGTAATCCATGTGGATGCAGATTACAAGCGTCCAGCAAGGCTTGGTGAGATCATCGAAGTAACTACTGAGATAATAGAAATAACAAATGCTACTATAAATTTAAAACATCAGATTCTTAGAAATAGCACCTTACTTGTCGAGGCAAATGTGAGAGTTGCATGTATAGATAAAGATGGAAAACCAAGAAGAATACCGGATAGTTTTAAAAATGCAATAAATGTCAAATAGTACAAGCGCATTAAATGAAGTGTCATTGCGGGTGAAGCAATCCCGATTTAAGAGACAGCAAGCTCAGCCTCGTTGACTGCGTGAGTTTTGAGATAATGCGCACATTAGGAATTAAGACGGTCTTTGCTTTTGACCCTCATTTCGCAGAACAGGGGGTTAAATGTATTCCATGAACTTTCTTTATCGCCCCTTCTTTTATTTAAAGTGGAATGTGGAGACCTGACCCTTCTAACGCTCTCTAACTCTCTCATAATTAAGCTAATCACATTTAACCTCCTGTCGTCAATGCAAAATCTCTTTCCGGTTAGGACATCAGCTACAAGGTTATTTTGACACGTCTTCTTTATCAAGGGTATAATTCAATAATGCGACTGAAACTTATTTTTATCTTCACTGCCTTCTCAATTATAGTTGGAACCTTTGCTGGGGGCTATCTGGCAATTAGCAGAGGGATTCCTTCTATTGAGGAGATGAAGCAATACAGGCCTGTGGCAGGCACAAAGATATATGCTGACGACGATGTTCTTATAGGGGAACTTAAGGTAGAAAAAGGTGTATTTGTCCCGATAAATAAAATACCGGAACATATGATAAATTCTGTTATAGCGGTTGAAGATTCGAGGTTCTGGAAGCATAAAGGTATTGATTATCTTGCCATAGCAAGGGCAGTTATAAAGGACATTCTTTATGTAGGACTCAAGGAGGGCGGAAGCACAATAACCCAGCAGCTCGCAAAGGTGATGTTCCTTACCCCTGAGAAAACTCTTAAAAGAAAGCTCAGGGAGGCGGCACTTGCTATAAAGATTGAAAAGAGCCTCGATAAAAAAGAGATACTCGAACTCTACCTGAATAAGATTTATTTCGGCCATGGTGCGTATGGTGTTGAGATGGCCGCTATGATATATTTTGGAAAATCAGTAAAGGATATAACACTGCCTGAGGCTGCACTTATTGCAGGTCTCATAAAAGCGCCTTCATTATATTCTCCATACAACGACCTGACAAAGGCAAAAGAGAGACAGCGGATTGTGCTTTTGCGCATGGAAGAAGAAGGTTTGATCAAAAGGTCTGAGAAAGATAATGCATTAAGACAGCCTGTTTATCTTTCAAGCATGAGGAAAGGTATAGAGGCAAACAACTACTTCACAGAATACATAAGAAGATATCTTGAAGAGAGATACGGTGAAGAGACCGTATATAAAGAGGGGTTAAAGGTATATACAACATTAGATAGAAGGGCACAAATACTGGCAGCGAAGGCACTGCAGGAAGGGCTCAGGGAATTCGATAAAAGAAGAGGGTGGCGTGGACCGTTAGAACATAAAATAGACATAGATATTGAGAAAGAAATGAAGAGTAAAGAGATCACAACTTCGGTTGTTACAACTCCCGGATATAACGCTTCAGGACTTGTCCTAAAGGTTAGCAACACGGAAGCCCTTATAAAGACAAGAGGTATTATGGGGAAGCTTTCGATCGGGGATGCAAAATGGGCTTCAAACGTTATTGGCCCCAAAAAGGGCACGGGCAAGGTACTGAAAGATTTTAAGTTGACGCAGATACTTAAGCCTGGAGATGTAGTGAAGGTGAGCATAAAAAGTATACGCGGCAACGATGTCCGCCTTTCGCTTGAACAGGAACCTGGTGTAGAAGGAGCATTGGTCGCTTTAGAGCCTGATACCGGATTCATCAGGGCAATTATTGGCGGGTACGATTTTGTGAAAAGCGACTTTAACAGGGCTTTATATGCAAAAAGACAGCCAGGTTCTGCATTTAAACCGATTATATATGCAGCTGCTCTGAACCACGGCTTTACCCCTGCAAGCACCATAGTAGATGAACCTGTTACGTATCAAGGAGGACCAAAGGGTGAATGGAGCCCTGAAAACTATGACCACAAATTTTATGGACCTACGCGTCTGAGAGAGGCATTGACATATTCAAGAAATGTAGTCACAGTAAAATTGGTCGAGGCATTGGGAGTAAATAACGTGATTGATTTTGCAAGGACTATAGGCATCCAGGGAGATATGCCGGCAGACCTGACCCTTGCACTTGGTTCGCTGAGTATTAGTCCATTTGACCTTGCCTTATGTTATAACGTATTTGCAAGTAATGGTATGAAGGTAAAACCTATTGCAATAAAATATATCACGGATTCCAAAGGCAGGGTTCTTGAAAACAATGAACCAGAAGCTGAAGAGGTTATAAGCCCCCAGACTGCATTCTTGATAACCTCGATGATGGAAGACGTTGTAAAAAATGGCACAGGATGGAGGGCTAAGGCTCTTGGCAGGCCTGTTGCCGGGAAGACAGGTACAACAAACGAATACAAAGATGCATGGTTTGTAGGTTATACCCCTGATTTAGTTTCTGCTGTCTGGGTTGGTTTTGACGATATGAAACCCCTTGGTCCTCAGGAAACAGGTGCACGCGCAGCATCTCCTATCTGGGTGTCTTTCATGAAGAATTTTCTGAGTGGAGAAATCGAAGATTTTACTGTCCCTGAAGGCATAGTCAGTTATACGATAGATTCCGCAACAGGACTTTTATCAAAGGACGAATCTATGGGTGTTAAAGAATATTTTAAGGAAGGTACAGAGCCAAAAAAATATGCACCATCTACTTCTATTCGGGAACCAAAAGAAAGTCCCGTAAACCTTAATTTTGATTAGGAAGATTGCTATATGTCCTCGCCCAAAATTTTGCCTTGACACAATCTATTTTATCCTCTTGACATTTTAGGATTGCCTGTGTAATATAACACTGATTTTTTCCAGAGGAGGTACCCATGGGACACGAAGTTCTTTTAATGGACGCTATTATCAATTCGGAAGTAATACCGCACAATGTTAGTTATGCCGTCCTTGCATCAATAATTTTAATAGTTTCGGCTTTTGCAGTAAAAGGATCTATGCGTTTAGTGCCTGTAGGCTTTCAGAATTTCATAGAGACAATTGTCGAGACATTCCTAAACTTAGCCGAGGAAAATATAGGCCACCACTGGGGTAAAACCCTATTCCCTCTCATCGGTACACTATTTATGTTTATCCTCATTTGTAACATTATGGGTCTTATACCTGGATTTGCTTCTCCGACTAGTAATATAAATACAAATATACCTATGGCACTTATTGTCTTTATAACATACCAATTTTATGGAATCAGGGTTCATGGTATTAAGTACATAAACCAATTTGTTGGCCCTATCCGTTCTATAGTGGCACTCCCCCTTATGATACTAATGTTTATAATAGAATTCATCGGTCATCTTGTAAGGCCTGTTACACTTTCAGTCAGGCTTTTTGGAAACATGGTAGCAAAACATATAATCCTTCTTGTACTCGCTTCGCTGGCTCCATTGATTGTTCCGACTCTTATATTAGCATTAGGAACCCTTGTTAGTGTTATACAGGCATTTGTCTTTACTCTGTTAGCCACATTGTATTTAGCTGGTGCCGTTGGAGAGGCACATTAATTTAAGAATTTGCAGGAAAGGAGGAAAAGAAATGAAGAAAGGCATTTCTGTATTATTGTTAGCATTTGCTCTCATTTGTCTGCTTGTACCTTTTGTTCTCGCAGAAGAAGCTGCAGCACCTGAAGCTGGAGCAGCAGCAACAAGCGGCAAACCACTTGCTGCTATAGCAGCTGGTCTAGCCATCGGTATTGCTGCTCTTGGTACCGGTATCGGTCAGGGAATCGGCTTGAGCAAGGCTTGCGAGGGAGTTGCCAGAAATCCCGGTGCATCAGGTAAGATAACCACAACCCTCATCATCGGTCTGGCTATGATCGAGTCTCTCGCAATTTATGCTCTGTTGGTATCGCTGGGTATTCTTATAAACCAGAAAATGTTCTTCTAATTTCACTGAATAAACGGAGCACGTTTTTTAAAAAGGGCAGGGTTACCTGCCCTTTTTATTTTTTAATTTTCACACAACTATTTCCCAAAATAAAATGGCCTTGACATCATGGGGTATTTACTGTAAAAGTTAAATAGAATGATAGCGGAGCAGACTATTTACTTAAGACTAAGACAGACGGCTGTTAGAACAGCGGAGGTACTTGGAGAGCCATCTTTTTATCACAACCATAAAGTCGAATTAGAGATATCCCGTGAATCGTTTAAAACAGACATGCTCATAAAAAAATGCATGTCTTATATTGATGAGGCATCTATGAATGCCGGACACGGTCTGCCCCATGCCGAGGCTGTGGCGCTTGATGCTGGTATGGTCATACAAGTCGAAGGCAGGCTTCAGGACATAGACAGCAGGATGATACACGAGCTTGTCGTTTATGTGCAGATAGCAGCTCTGCTGCACGATATAAAACGTAAAGAGAAAGACCACACCATCGCTGGAAGCAATGAGGCGAGGAGGATACTGAATGATTTTCTGATAGATGACAGCTATAAACGATATATAGTCGCTGCCATCAGAAATCATGAGGCATTTAAAGGGGTTTTAGAATCCGAAGATGAGATGGCAGAACTAATCAGCAACTCGTTGTATGATGCAGATAAGTTCAGGTGGGGACCTGATAACTTTACAACCACCCTATGGCTGATGCTGAATTCTAATGATATGCCTGTGGAAAAGCTATACGAAAAATTTCCAGGAAACTTACAATATATAGAAAGCGTTAAAGCAACTTTCAGAACCCGGACCGGCAAAAAGTACGGCCCGGAATTTATTGATATGGGTATTATTATTGGTCAGGCCATTTATAAAGAGATGTCAAATATATTAGGCCTGAAATAGAATAGGATATGCCTGCTTTGGTCATTAGCTAAATGCAGTTTTCGGGTTAATGTATTACTTCCTAAATAGTTTTTTTGAAAGTAAATGCCTTAAGAGTGATGCAATAAGGTCTCTATGCCAGTCAAAGTTGGACTTCCTTATAATTGGTAAGATTCCGTCTCTCTTAGCAATATCCATGAGGAGATCAATCTGATGGTCAGAAAGCCTTGAAAAGATATTCCTCAGCACCAACCCTGCCTTTAATTCAGACTCTATCTTGCTTCTCCAGATTGTCTCGTATTCTTTAAATACCTTTTCACTATAGTTTCCACTCTTTAATGCCTTTATAATCGTCCTGACCGCAATCTCTGAGCAAAGAAGTCCGAAGTAGATTCCTCCACCTGTTGTAGTCTTAACCTGACCTGCTGCCTCACCAACTATAACGAGTCTTTCTGCATAACTCTTCGGAATCCTCCCGAGTGGTATAGGGCTGCACCTTGTCTGATTATCCCGCATATCCAGTCTGTGTGTAACAAGTGGATTCTGGAGGAATCTCTTTAAAAACTCTGCTGCATTTTCTTTTGTGATAAGCCCGACCCTTACAGATTTACCATTTGTTGGAACAATCCATCCAAAAGAGCCAGGTGCAATCTTTTTACCAAAATAGACCTCGATATCACTGACGCCTTCCATTTTGACATCAGTCTGTATACCGTACAAAAAATCCTTAGGTCTCTTAAATACTCCTTTAAAAAAATTTAATTCAAACCCGGTAGCAATTACCCCTATCTTTGAACTAAATTCCCTTTCTTTTTCTTCTGTTTTAACTTTAAAAGTACCATCTGAAATATTAATCTCTTTTACTCTTGTATTAAGATAAGTGGTCGCGCCGGCTCTTACAGCCTTGCTGTTCATTTCATGGTCAAAAAGACCCCGATTGATAACATATGCCAAAGGGGATGCGGATTCGTATCTTAGATAGTTCCCGGAAGGAGAAAAAGCCTTTATGGAATTTACTGGCCTTAGTATTACCTTATCAGGAAGATCAAAGTTTTTAAGGCATTCAGCGCTGACAATACCGGTACAGTTTACATCCTTACCGATGACTGGATTTTTTTCAAATATTCCCACATCCAATCCTTCTACTGCTAACAGGTATGCAGTATAACTGCCAATTGGACCAGCCCCAACTACTATAACATCATGTGTTTCAGTTCTCATTATCGGTCAACCTTCTATAGCCATCAAATTGAACATAATTATAACATTCTCTTAAAAATAATCTCCATTCCAACCATTTTGCTTCACTTCCCCTCTGCAATAAGACAGATTATAGTATTTTTGTCAGACTTGTTTGATTCGCTGAGGCGAACACGACAGCCCTCAATTCTTTATTGCAAAATTGGGTCTATTATGATAAAGTTATCTACAGTTTAAGGGCGCTGGGGTTGCTTTTTCCCTTGTGAGCCTTAAGTTTACCCTCTTATCAAATATAATAGTTAATAAATTAGAATGGAGTTCCCTATAGATACGGATATTTTGATCCAGCCTCCCCAGATTATGGGGAAAAGCCCAAAGATGCTTAAAGTTTTCAAGGGTATCGGGCGGGTTGCCATAAAAGACCTGGCAGTTCTTATATCGGGGGAGAATGGAACATATAAAGAACTGGTTGCAAAGGTGATACACTATAATAGCCTGCGACTCAATGGTCCTTTTGTTGCGATTAGTTTCACATCTATCCCTAAAGATCTAACCGAGGCAGAGTTATTTGGATATGAGAAAGGTGCATTCTCAGGGGCTACCGGGAAAAAAATTGGTAAAATAGAAGAGGCAAATGGAGGCACACTCTTTATCGATGAGATATCAGAGATAGACACAAAGCTCCAGTTAAAGCTCCTCCGTTTTATATTGGATAAGGAATTCAGCCCCCTCAACAGTAATAATTCATTTAAGGCAGATGTAAGGATAATTGTTGCAACCAGCAAAGACCTGAAAAAGGCTGTGGCTAATGGAAAATTTATAGAAGACCTTTACAACAGTTTCAAGCATTTACATATAAAGCTACCTCCTCTCAGAGAAAGGAAAGAGGATATACTGCCCCTTGCAAAACATTTCCTGAAAGAAGCTATCAGGAAATATGAAACAGAACCGAAGGAACTTTCTAAAGATGCAAAGGATTTTCTTACAAGATACGACTGGCCCGGTAATGTGCGTGAGCTGGAAAATACTATAAAAAGAGCTACCGTGCTTTCAAAGGGTGCAGTTATAGAAAAAAAAGACCTCTTGCTTGAAGACATCGGTTCTTACTCGATTAAGGAGTTTCTTGAGGAAAAACTTAGACGTTATTTAAAAGAAATGACAAAACTTGAAAACTGTTATCTCTATGAGACTGTGCTTTCGGAGGTAGAAAGTTCGCTTATTACGATAGTCCTTAAAGAGACTGGAGGCAACCAGCTCAAGGCTGCAAAGACTCTTGGTATAAATAGAAATACCTTAAGGGCAAAGATAAAAGAATACAAGATCCGCATATAGGTAGTGTCGTGTCTTTATCATTTCTGTAATTCAGATCCCTGTGCATTTGGTCATTCTGAGCGGAGTGAAGAATCTCGCTTCTCAATCTCTACCTGACTTTCTAATGATTCATAGGATGACCACCAATTATCATTAATCTTCAGAGCATCTTCAACTTGAAGCTTTGGAAGAAGTTTTAATGTACTCGAAAAAATGCGCTGATTATTTAGTGTCTGTCCATAAAGTCGGTTGTTTGTCATTCCGGACTTGATCCGGAATCCAGAACCTATTGAAAACACTGGATTCCCTCCGTCATCCGTCTTAAGTACTGACGGACGTAAGACGAATTCGCGAGAATGACGACTTTTTATGGAAATGACAGTTTATAAACAGACTCTATTTAATAATAATTTTATGCCCCTCAAATTCAACAAGTTGCCCTTTGCGTACTTTACAGCGCTTACGTAATTCCACATTACCATTAACCCTGACACGACCCTCAGCGATCACAGTTTTTGCTATACCTCCGCTGTCGCATAGCCCCATGACTTTCAAAAGGTTATTTAATTCGATAAATTCGTTGTTTCCCAAATTAAACTCTTCCATCGATTATCCCTGCAATATTATTCGGCACACCTCTCGTTACTCTTTTAAGATAGCGATTATCACTTGTACTTAGCACAATTATATCATGGTTGATAGATGTGGAAGAAAGTGAGTGAAAGAAGTGCGTGCTCGCCGTTGAGGTACCATTTTACTTGTTACACCTGCTAAGACGCATACTGAGCACACAATGAGAAACGATAATTTTCATTTGTAACAGTGCGTCTCTCAGGGATTTCTGTCACCTGAAGTACTTCCTGGACTCCACACTGTAGCGTTTCTGATACAGACGCAAGGTTTCTCTTGGAAATAATTGGTCAAGGGGAATCTGAGCGATGAAGGTTTACGTGTAGTTATCCGCAGATGGCTGATTGAAATATCGCGCTCTCTCCTAACAATTGCACCTCCTTACATCAGAAGTTGCAATAGTCTATCACTTTCTCAAATGGCTATAAACTATTTTCTGTAAGAGTTTTTCAACAGCATGTTTTTTATTGACCCGAGGGGAAATGGCCCAGAAAAGCCATCTCAGAACGGTTGTGACAGGCAAAAAACATTTTTGATGACCCTCTATTGAGAAATGAACTCCCATTTATCCTCAAGCACCTTCCATTCCCCCTGCTCATTAAGCATCTTAACGTTTCCTGTGGCCTTCTCCCCTTGCCGTGACCTCCCGATAACGGTAAACGAAATCTGGCTGCCGGAAACAGATGGCTTGCTAATCTTCACTTCATCAGGCCGCGTCTTGCAGAGTTCGGCAATTATATTGAGAGTGTCTTTGTCGTAAGATTCAAATTCCTTCCATACCTTGCTGGACAGAAACGTGAGCATCTTCCCGGTATCGCCAGCAAGGCATGCCCTGTAGTATTCGGCATAAACCTTTGCCGGCCGACTGGCCTCACCTGTCACTGAGATTTTTTTTTGAGAGGTTCGGCCTTCGCATTTGACTTCCCCCGATTCACCTTAAACGACGCCTCACAAGATAGAGTGATCTCGTAAAAATCATCGACGATAGGCTTGGAGGTGCTAATCTTCCCTTCGATTTTACTGTTGTCGATTTTATCAAGAGTGAGCGCCAACTTATCTGCTATGGCAACATAATGTATCTTTTTTCCGGGAAAGTAAAGGGCACCGAGACCTCCCGTCGCCAGTTTTTTCTCTTTTGGCGATATTTCGAAGATTAAGACATGCACTTTGTTCTTTTTGATAAATTTGTCGCTGAGTATACCGATACTAAAGTCACCTTGCAAGGGTTTGTCCGATAGGGCTACAATCGGGGAATCAGGATTGACCTCATCGATATAGGCATGAAGCAATTTAATTTTTACCTTGTTCAGAGTCAAAGAACCTGATACGCTGTTCCCTGCATAGCTCAATCCAGCACAGGCTATAAGCATCCCTACACATAAAATCACAAGCACACTAATAAATGAGTGTCTTCCCATAGCAGCCTCCATAAGGTTTGAAAATATGTGATTATCCCCAAGGTTTGAGAGTTATTTTTAACTATAACCTCTGTAATGGACTTTGTCAACGAGGCCATGAAAGAATTGTTTACCGAAAATGCATATTGACAATAGAAATCAACCTATAAAATAACCACTTAAGAACGTTGGCTTTAGGAAGTTATTGAGTCCGGCCTACCTGATCCCGCTCTTGTACGTATTTCGACATGTACTCAGCAAACTCAGATCCCTAAGAACAGTAAAAGGTTTAATTGGTAATTGTTACCTTGCCCAAATAGTGCCAGTGTTGGTTCGTAGGTGCAGGTAACACGCCGATTGAATCAACTGCTGTGCGTATTTGATGAAGGAACAATCCGCATTATTAGCATGCGAAGAATCGTTTGTTTCTGTGAGAAAGTGAGATATTTCTGAAACCTCTCAAATTGCTCTTTTTGGTATTTGCCTTAACGCCCAAATTTCCCGTTTTATCTCTTTCGATGTTTGTTATAATTTACAAAACTGATATCCTTGTTTTTAATACCTATATCCTTATAATTTACAAAAACTTATTAGTTTTTAAATAATATTAAAGAGGAATATGAAATTTAACATTATTAAAACTGACAGGAGTGCACGTGTATGTCTCATAGAGACAGAGAGAGGGAAAATAAACACGCCTGTATTTATGCCTGTTGGAACAGTTGGTACAGTTAAGGCCATGTCTCCTGAAGAATTAAAAGAGATGGGTGCTGAGATAATACTATGCAATACTTATCATCTCTACCTGAGGCCGGGACATGAGGTAGTCTCATCTCTTGGTGGTATTCACAAATTTATGAACTGGGATCGAACTATACTTTCAGATAGTGGTGGTTTTCAAGTCTTCAGCCTCTCTGCCCTCAGAAAGATAGAGGAAAACGGAGTGCATTTCAAATCCCATCTTGA
>Ga0299912_10000998_pt1 | contig 22889 bp, 20 predicted proteins | sample RVTome_2_FD_207667 | JGI IMG/M metagenome (GOLD analysis project Ga0299912, IMG submission 207667) | Soil microbial communities from uranium-contaminated site in the Upper Colorado River Basin, Wyoming, United States - RVT95D214 (version 2) ... | reverse complement strand
CGGGGTCCTGATAAATATAGCCAAGGCTTATCATCTGTCGGGTAATAGTTCCGAAGGGCTCAACATCCTTCAAAATGCCTTAAAGCTCGATTCAAAACTTAGCGGATCAATCTATTTCAACATGGCCGAGGTTTTGGGATCGCAAGGCAAGAAAGAAGAAGCCATCGAATTTTTCAAGAAATCTTTAGATAGCGAGGTCGTGCAGAGCCTGGTTTATTGCATGATTGGTTCTACTTATTACGAAATGAAGCAATATGAAAATGCGCGCTTGGCCCTCGAGAGGGCCCTGCAACTCCAAACCGCCCCGGAAACTCCTTACATGAATATGATAAGGCAGAATCTACCTCTTTTGGAAAACGATAATAAGAACCTGGCCGTTCTTGAAAAAATGCTCAAGGAAGGTGCTGATGAAGGGAAATTGAAAAATTATGATTTGGAGATAATCGCCAAAATTGAAGGCAGCGATCCAGAAGTGGCCAAAACTCACAATCTTCTTGGTGCGGTCTATGCGTCGATGGGCAATATCGATAAGGCCATTGAGCACTTTCAGCAATCGCAGCAAATCTGGCCCGGCAATATCGATGCCACGAAAAATCTTCAAATACTTATGAATATGAAAAATAAGAATCCAGCGGCTCCGCCGGGTTAGATCGTCAAATCGAAAACACCCTTATTGTCCAAATTTTAGACAATATCACATAATTCAATTTACCAAAATTATTAAGGCCACTCCAATATTTCAGGATAGCCATTTATTTTATTATGGTAAGGAACAATATGACTTTTCCGTAATTATCGTCAAAGCCTTTTGACAAAATTGCTGTCATGATTTTATGATATTAGCTTATTCAATTCATAGGAGGAATATATATTGGGGAGTTTATCGCGACTATTTTAATGGCAGCGTTCTCCATGTCATCACATTTTGACCGGCAATTAGAAAACAGAAATAAGCCCCTGTGGCCACAACATCATCGTTCTGATTTATACCATTCCAGACGAAATCGTGGCTTCCGGAACTCAATAATCCGTCTGCCAATCTTTTCAACAAGCGACCCTGTATATCGAATATTTCAAGATAAGTGTTGAAATCGGAAGGCAGAAAGATGCTGATCATCCTGGATGAGTTAAAGGGGTCGGGCGTTGCCTGAAAAAGCTGGGGAAAATGTTCCGGTCCCGGACTGAGAACGCGGCCGTTACGGAAAAAGGGGAATAAATGAGCCTGGTAATATCAAAGGTTGAAAAATAGTCCGGTCGTCATGACGGAACTCGTTGGAAGACTGTCAAGTATTGTCACGCCGATCGTCAAGCTTGGATTTGCCATATGCTGCACTGGTCCTGATGGATTACCAGGAGAGGCGGGCGCGGGAAGTTGCGCCGGGCTACCGCCAAATTGTGACCGTTCCTTCTATTCGTCCAGCCGCATTGTCACCGGCGGACGACCTGCAGAGCAAGCGATCCGCATATCGCCCAGTGCGTAACTTTTTGCATCGCCTGGACGTCTCTCAAAGACAAAGCGGTTCATAATAAAAAATGGTCCAGATTATGTGTGAAGGAGGTGCCTGTTGAAAAGAAAAGCAACATTCCGCGCCGTGATTTCTGCGGTCGTCCTGGTCGTAGTTGGTTTCATTTGCAGTATAACGATCATTCAGGCAGAAACAATGCAGCCTCAGGATGTTGCCGTGGCGACCCCAAAGACTACAGGCTTTGGTCCGTCTGAACCGAAGGAGTTAGAGGCCTTCTTGGATGAGTTTTTCAAGGAAAAGATGGACAAATTGAACATCCCAGGTTTAGTCCTTGTGCTGGTCAGGGATGGCGATATCTTTTTTTCCAAAGGGTACGGCTATGCTGACTTGGAAAGGAAGAAAGCCGTTATACCCGACCAGACGCTTTTTCGAGTCGCCTCAATCGCGAAATTATTCACGGCTACGGCGGTTATGCAATTGTCCGAGCAGGGGCTCCTTCATCTGGACACTGACGTAAACAAATATTTAAGCCATTTTCAACTGGACGCCGATTATCCGGAGCCGATTACCATCGCCAACCTGCTGACTCATACGGCAGGTTTTCGCGGAGGCTCCATCGGGAGCATAACGAGGGACGAATCTGAAGTGATGCCGCTAAAAGACTATGTGGTGCTGAAAAAACAACCCCGGGCTCTGCCACCGGGGCAGGTGATCAACTATTCCAATTACGGGTACAATCTGGCCGGCTACCTGGTAGAGGAAATATCCGGCATGCCTTTCGCCGAATACGTTGATAGGAATATTCTGCATCCTCTTGGCATGGAGCAAAGCAGCTTTGATTGGACAGCAAATCAAGCTCCGGAGCTGACCAAGAGCTATATCTTTGAAAAAGATAACTACAAAGTCATACCCTATGAATATGGTCTTAGCAAACCGGCGCCATGTGGTTCGCTGATAAGCACAGCTGCTGATATGGCACGATTTATGATTGCCCATCTGCAGGATGGCCGTTGCGGAGACGATCAGATTCTTGGTGCGCAAACTGTCCGCGAAATGCATCAACAACATTTCACAAACCACGTTAAACTGCCCGGTACCTGCTACGGTTTCTATGAGTACTATGGAAATGACCTGCGAGCGATTTTTCACGACGGAGATTTATCAGGTTTTTGCAGTCGGTTTTTTCTGATGCCTGATCACGATCTTGGCTTCTTTGTCTGTAATAATGGAAATTCGTCAGGTTTTCGGATGCAGTTCACGACTGCGTTTCTTAATCGCTATTTTCCCTCCGCAGTTGAGCCTACCCCTCCTCTGACACCGGCTGATTTTGCAAATCGAGCCGAGCTTTTCATCGGCGGCTATAGATCTGCGGCGCAGGACATAAATTCTCTCGCCAAATTGCGAACGGTTTCCGATCTCTACCATATGGCCGCCGATGAAAAAGGTCTTATCTGGACCGAAACAGAAACCCGGTGGGTAGAAGTCGAGCCGCTGCTGTTTCAATATGTCGAGGGCAAAACCCCCGCATGGCGTTTCGTGAAAACAGCGAAGGCGCTATTACGCATATGTTCCTGGATTTTCAGCAGATGCCGTTAGCCTATGAACGAGTGGCCTGGTATGACATGCCCACATTCACGTGGGGTACACTTTACTTCTTCTGTTTTGTATTTTTGTCATCATTTGTAATCTGGCCAATAATGCGTCGAATACGAGGCAAGCGAAAGGATGTGGCCGAGGGCAAACAATCCCCACGCCTTCCGCGGTTACTGGCCATTTCCACCGTCGCTCCGAATTCATTCTACATCCTTGGCTTTGCCTTGTTCATGTTTTTGTTTGTCGACGAGTTAGAGTATGGTGTACCATTTGCGCTCACGGTGTTGTTTGTAATCCCGATAGTAACCACGATTCTCACTGTGGCTTTGCTTCTATTCACCGTGCTCGCCTGGAGACATAGGTACTGGAGTTTGTTTGAGCGGCCGCATTATTCGCTGGTTGCGTTGACCTGCACGGCATTAGTAATTTGGTCCTACCATTGGAACCTATTGGGCTTCTACTATTAGATCCTGTTTGGAAGTAAAGTGGGATAATCTGCCCAGCCAGATAAGCAATATGGTGAAGGTGGGAGGCAATCGTCGCAAACGTGAGTCTTGCAAAGCAATCCCCGACGCACATCGGGACTTCAAAATCTATGGCGGCCCAGCCACACTCTCCCCAGACTTCGGTGTGCTTCCAAGTCCCGATCCGGTTGCACTATGCCCGAATTGGAGGAACGCGTTGGAAAGTAATATCTTAGGGTGTCGATTCGGGCTATACGTGAAGGATTAGCAGCTGGCCACAAACTCGAAATCAACCGATTCCGATTGACCTTTTGTCGCAGAAGTCGTAAAGTATCTGCGATGATACTTAATTAAAGGATTTGCTGTGACCGATTCGAAAGTGCAGGCCCGTATCTTCAAGGTTTTATCTGTCGAAACCCGGGTGCGGATGATCGACCTGCTGAAGCATCGTTCGCTGTGCGTCAATGCTCTGGCACGAGCTTTGGAGATCACTCCAGCAGCAGTATCACAGCATCTTCGCATCCTGCGGGACGCCGACGCGGTTATTGCCGAGAAAAAAGGCTATTATGTTCATTACCGGGCGAATATAAAGACGCTGGTCAAATGGTGTAAAACGACAAAGAATCTGCTTGAGACCGATGGATGAAAGCTCTCTTTTTTTGACATTGAAAAGAGTGTCTGCGCGGTAACTTAAGCAAACGAGATCAAACATGTGTGAAAAAGAAAATTGCTGCCAGAAACCGAAAAAACTGAAGGGCAAACCACAGGAGTGTTCACCGGAACAGATCCAGGAATGCCATGGCGACTCCAGGAAACATCCTTGCGTGCCCAAAAAGAAGAAGAAATGACTTATGCCATTGCGGTCGCGGGGCTGAGGAAGTATTTTAAGGATGTTGAAGCTGTTTTTGACATCTCCTTTGACATTCGCCAGGGGGAATTGTTTGGATTTCTCGGCCCGAACGGTGCGGGTAAGACTACAACCATCAATATGCTCACCGGCCTGGCGCGACCCGACGCGGGGTCGATCAGGATCGGCGGTATCGACTGCACGAGCAATCCCAGGGCTGCCCAGCATCTCGTTGGCGTAGTCCCGGACGAAAGCAATCTCTATCCGGAGCTCACCGGGTTCGATAATCTCTGTTTCTGCGCGTCGCTCTATGGCCTGAGAAAAGCCGAACGACAAGCCCGGGCTCAAGGACTTCTGGACACTTTCGGACTCACCAAAGCAGCAAACCGCAAATTCGCAGGCTATTCCAAGGGAATGAAGCGCAAGCTCACTATCGCCGCCGGTATCATCCACCGGCCGGAAATACTATTCTTGGACGAACCGACCACTGGCATCGACGTTGCCAGCGCCCGGCAACTGAGACAGCTCATAGCAGATCTTCATAAGGGCGGTACCACTATTTTCCTGACTACTCATTACATCGAGGAGGCGGAACGGCTTTGCGACCGCGTAGCTTTTATCGTGTCCGGTCGGATTATCCAGATAGACACGGTCGAACACATGGTCCAGCCGGTCCAGGCGAAACACGTAGTCCGGATCACCTGCGCAAACTCTTTGAATGATATCAAAGGCAAGCTCTCGGCATCTTTTCCCGACCTTGACTTCACCCTCCCGGAGCACAGTTTGGTTCGAGTGGAAGCCGACGAGCCTGTTCGCGTGGGGCCAATCATCCGCTTTTTGGAAGATCAAGGGGCTGAGGTCAGAGAGGCCCGAAGAATACGGCCTTCCCTTGAAGATGTTTTCGTGCATATCACCGGTATTGAGGCTGACGCCATGCGCAAAGAGAAGGAAAAGCTTGGAGGCGGCCAATGAAGCTCTGGATCGCCTTCTGGAACATTCTGGTCAAGGACATGCGGACCTATTACCTGAAGCCACCAAACATCAGTTGGGGCCTGATCTTCCCCCTCGCATGGACCGGAATGTTCTTCATCAAATCTGGAAGTGGTCCGGGCAGCATTTCCACATTGCTTCCGGGAGTTGTGGCCATCTCCATTCTGTTCGGCACCACATCCATGCTGTCTGTGACGGTAACCTTCGAGAAGAAAAACCGCTCCTTTGAGCGACTGCTGCTCGCCCCCATTCCATTTGAGATCTTGATGCTGGCTAAAACCAGTGGGGCTATCCTCTTCGGCGTGGCCAACGCCTTCGTGCCTGTCATTATGGCGGCGTTTATTGTGGACCTGTCTCAAGTGGCATGGGGCGCGTTCGTTCCTGCTGTCTTTATGATCGCCGTGGCCTCGGCCTTTCTGGGCCTTTTCATCGCCGTGGCAGTCAGCGAAGTGTTCGAGGCCCAAACCTTTTCCAACTTTTTCCGCTTTCCCATGATTTTCCTGTGCGGACTTTTCTTTCCCGTGGAAAAGCTGCCGATCTTTCTGAAGCCCCTCTCATACGCGTTACCCTTGACTTATGGAGCCGATGTGCTTCATGGGACCGTGCATGGCGGTCATGTCATGCCCTTTTCCCTCGACCTGGCCATCCTTGGCGCCTTCTGCGTCGGTTTATTTATGGTGAGCCTCCGCAACATCAGGAGACGGTGGATTGTCTGATTCCATGATCAGTAACGAATCGTTGATGCAGGCCACCAGCAAAGGCGATCTCGAGGCCTTCGAGGAAATTGTCCGGCGACATCAAACTTGGGCTTGGAATCTCGCCTATCGGTTCCTCGGGCAGCGGGACGAAACTGAGGACGTGGTGCAGGAGGCTTTCATGCGGCTTCTGGATACCACGAACCGCTATCAACCCTCCGCTTCGTTCAAGACGTACTTTCACCAAATCGTGGCGCGCCTCTGCCTGGATCGGGCAAAGAAGAAACAACCGCTTTTCATGGAAGCTGTTCCGGAAACTCCTGATCCTGGCCCCGACGCGGATGAGGTTATGATTCGCAATGAGGCCGCTGTGGCAGTGCGGGCCGCGCTCGATGCCTTACCCCCCAACCAGCGCATGGCCATCGTTTTGCGTTATTACGACCATCTAAATTACGAGGAGATCGCGGCCGCCCTGGAGACAAGCCCGAAGGCGGTGGAGCGCCTGTTGGCTCGGGGCCGAGAACGTCTGCGGGCTACTCTTGCGGCCCGGGCAGATTTTTCTTGATTCCGAGCGGGGGTTTTTGGGAAGTCGTTCGTTTAATTATGTGAGAGGTGAATGAAATGTGGTCGTGTGTCAAAAACCGAAAGCGCTTGGGAGCCTACTTAGATGGTGAGCTCTCACGGCGAGAACAGGAATCTGTCGAGCGGCATTTGCAGAGGTGCGACTCATGTCGTCTGGCTTTGTCAGGTCTGAAAAAGCTCGAGCCGGCTCTGACCGCATTTGATGTTCCCCCCGTTCCTTCGTGGCTGACTGCCAGGGTCATGGCAGCCGCGCGTAATCGTCAACGCGAGGTGATTGCAGCCGACTGGAGCCCTCTGAAATGGTGGCGGATTGCCTCGGCACCTATACAGGCAGCGGCCATAGGGATGCTAATTGTTGGTCTGAGCCTGGGTCTCGTTCTGGGTTGGACGTCTGCGCCTTCATCCAAGCAAGTCACCGTTACTGCGCAGCCCGATCCGCTTGATATCTACCAGCTTGATTATTTGTCCGACTTGCCTTCGGGATCGATTGCCAGTAGTTACATGACGCTTATCGCGGCTACAAACGAGGCGGGGCGCTGACTATGTGGAAGAAGATCACCCCATTGCTGATAATCCTTTCGGTATCCCTCAACGTTGCAGTCATGGGCGTCTGGGTTGTCCGGGCTGCCCAAGAACACTCTACCAGTCCAGAGCGGTGCGGTCAAACTAGCGAGAGTGGCTTATGCCCGTTGCACCGAAGTCTTGAAGTCACCGATGAACAGTGGGAAAGACTGGAACCTCGCCTGACCCAGTTTCGATTGGAGTCAGAAATCCTCTGTCAAAACATTCAACGCCTGAGAGGCGAACTGATCGACCTGATCGCCTCACCTCAGCCCGACAGTGAAGCGATCGCCGCGAAACAGGATGAGATTCTGACCGGCCAAGGCAAAATGCAGGAACGCGTGATCGCTCACTTATTGTCGGAGAAGCAAACTCTGACCAAAGAGCAACAAGCCAAGCTCTTTAACATGATAAGAGAAAGGACAGGATGCACCGATCGCAATACGATGTTGTGTCCAGTCTCAATTCCTGTGGGTCAGTCCCAACTCCAAACAGATGACAAGACTGAACCATGAAGTGACCTTTGAAGAGGTTTAACGTCCGCAGAAACTTGTAACACGAAGGAGGTAAAAAGTTGAGAAAACTATCGCTGCTACTGCTGGTCGCCGTAGTATTGGCAGGCGGCATCTATGCTGTCCAGGCTTATGCTGATAAGGGCGGCAACGGAACGGTTGATGTGACGACGGCAGCAACAGTCCAGGGCGCGGACCAGAGCTCCAATCCAAACGCCCAATGTCCAAAGCATCGTGACTGCCCTGCCGATTGTGGGCATACGGGCAAATGCACTTCCGGCTGCCCTAATTTTGTCGATGAGGACAAGGACGGAAAGTGCGATCAGCACGGAACGCACCACGCCGCCGCTACGGGGCAGGGCTGCCCGGGCCATACTGGTGGTGGCTGCGGCGGGCGCCGCTGAGACTACTTTCGTCGATAACTACAAACTCCTGTAAATAGTATTGCAGGAAAGGTTTGGCACATCTTGGCTGAGCTCAGGGTGTGCTTTTTAATGTGTGTATCTTGCCAAGAGGCGGTGCAGGCACCGGCCATTGATGGCAGGTTTCGGAGGCTGTATTGCACTTTCATGTTGCGGGCATCGAAGTTGAACTCTGGATTCCCCCTTTGGTCGCTTTCGTTATTTCATTCTTCACTTCTATGGGTGGCGTATCGGGTGCATTCCTTCTACTCCCCTTCCAGATGTCGTTTCTTGGCTATACCAACCCTTCGGTCAGCGCCACGAACCAATTATTCAATATCGTTGCCATCCCAAGCGGCGTGTACCGCTACTGGCGTGAGGGACGCATGGTGTGGCCCTTGACCTGGATTGTGATTGCCGGCACCCTGCCGGGTGTTTTCATCGGGGCCATCGTGCGCGTGGCTTACCTGCCCGACCCAAGACATTTTAAGCTGTTCGCAGCCGCAGTCCTGCTCTACATCGGCATCAGGATGGTCCGGGATCTATTGAGAAATAGCTCCGCCAACACGGCCAAAGGCGACAGCGAGAGGAAATTCCAGGAACTCATCCGCAGACACCGGGCGATGGGCAGTAACCGTGAGGCCACTGCTGGAAACCAGCTGCCGGCAGTAACGATAACGCACTTCAATTTCAAACGCATGGGCTATACCTTTTACGATCAAGCCTTTGATGTCTCGTTCTGGGGCGTTTTCGCGCTGAGCTTCATCGTTGGCATCGTAGGCGGCATTTATGGTATCGGTGGCGGAGCCATTATCGCCCCGTTCTTTGTTACCTTTTTCGGACTACCGATCTATACTGTCGCCGGGGCAGCCCTGATGGGAACCTTTATCACCTCTATTGCCGGCGTCGTGTTCTATCAGGTTATCGCGCCATTGTTTCCGGACAGATCTGTGGCGCCGGATTGGCTTCTCGGTGTATTGTTCGGCACAGGTGGAATGGTCGGCATGTATCTTGGGGCGCGTTGTCAGAAATTCGTCCCAGCCAAAGCGATCAAATGGATGCTATCAGGCATCATCACATTTACGGCCGTGAAATATATCGCTTCTTTCTTTGGCTACTAAGACCATGTCGGCTGGTGATTGAAATGCAACTTAGGGACACAGAGACTTTCACCTCGGAACAGGAAAAAGCTTTGCTCGACGTGATACACCGACAGTGCAAGTGTGGCCATCACGGCTGTTCCGCCGGTGCGGGCATCGGCCGTATGCTTATTTACGACAGCCTGGCCCACGGGAATAACGAAGAATGACAGCACTGGGTCAATGCCATATGAGTACAAAAGGATAACAGATTTGAAAAAGAAATGGATAGCCCTTCTTGCTTTAGTTGTCATCGGCGCAGTATCGGTTGTCGTAATAGCGACCCTGCGAAGAAGTGATGACGATGCGGCGGCAAGCGAAACGGCGCAAGTCGCAAGGCGGGATATTGGCTCTACGGTGCTCGCGACAGGAATCATCAAGCCGAAGGTCGGGGCCGAGGTTAAGGTCGGATCACGAATTTCGGGTGTGGTCAAGCGATTGCGCGCCAATATTGGAGATTATGTTACAGCTGGCCAAATTATCGCCGAGTTGGAAGATTCTGAGCTTCAGGCAAGAGTCAATCAGAACTTCGCGGCCGTTGAGAAAGCGCGAGCCGATCTCCAGTATGCGCAGACCGCATACGGACGGGATCAATCACTCTTAGAAAAGGCTCTAATCTCTCAACAGCAAATTGACCAATCAGAGACCTCATTAAAAGTGGCCGAAGCGCTGCTCAAACAGGCCGAAGCAAACCTCGATTATGCAAGGGTGCAATTAAGTTACGCAACAATCCATAGCCCGATCTCAGGGGTGATCGCGTCTGTCTCCACACAGGAAGGCGAAGCAGTATCGGCCAGTCTCGCCGCACCCACGTTTGTGAGCATTATTGACCTGACTCGACTAGAGGTGCAGGTGTTTGTGGATGAGACGGATATCGGGAAAATACAGATCGGACAGGAGGCGCGTTTCACAGTCGATACCTATGCCGATAGTGATTTCAGAGGTGCAGTTACCGCCATTTATCCCAAGGCAGTCATTCAAGATAACGTAGTGAACTACGTCGTTACGCTGACCATCACCGATTTTCAGGAAAAGACGCTCCGGCCTGAGATGACGACCAATGTGACTATCCGGCTTGGGACCAGGATGAACGTGTTGGCGGTGCCGACAACTGCGATTCTCCGGGAGCAGGGAGAGCGTTATGTGACTGTGATGGACAGCGGGAGGGCATCGCAACGCAAAGTAAAGACCGGATGGAAAGACAACGGTTTCACCGAAATAGTTGCCGGTCTTGAAGAGGGAGAGACAATTCTGGTCACGCCAACTAATCAGGAGAACAAGTGATGAGCAGTGCAGTCATTCAATCAACGAACTTGACGAAGGTGTACAATAAGGGAGCCAGCGGCGAGGTATATGCCATCCGGGATATTTCCGTTGCTATCCATAGCGGGGAGTACGTCGCAATAATGGGAGCCTCCGGTTCCGGCAAGTCAACACTCATGAATATCCTCGGCTGTCTGGACAAGCCGACGAGTGGCATGCTGCAGCTGGACGGAGTCGAAGTGAGCACGCTCAGCGACGAATCGCTGGCCCGGATACGTAACCAGAAGATCGGTTTTGTATTTCAGTCATTTAACTTACTCGCGCGTACCAATGCCTTGGAGAATGTAGAGCTTCCCCTTATTTACTCAGAGAAATCCGACATTAGCCGCCTCGCCCGCAGCGCGTTGGAAGCGGTCGGACTGGCGGACCGCATTCATCACAATCCGAATGAACTCTCCGGTGGGCAACAACAGCGAGTCGCCATTGCGCGAGCACTCGTTACCGATCCCGAAATCATCTTTGCCGACGAACCGACTGGGAATCTCGACAGCACCTCAAGCCTTGAGATTATGACCCTACTTCAGCAATTGCATGGAAAGGGCCGGACGATTGTTCTCGTAACCCATGAGAACGATATTGCCGAATATGCCCGACGCATCATTAAGATCGCTGATGGCACAATAGTCAGTGATGACATCAATAATCGGCCGCGGATTGCTGCAAATGAGACGGCTACAAACCCTTCAAAGGATTCTTCCAATGAAAACAAGTAGAGTGCTGAAAGTTGCCTTCAAGGGATTGGGTAGAAACAAGCTCAGATCATTCTTGATGATGATTGGCGTGGTTATCGGTATTGCAGCCGTCACTATGATTGTATCAGTGGGCCTCGGAGCACAAAACCGGGTGCTGGAACGTGTGAAAAAATTTGGACTGGAAAGCCTGATGCTGCGTGCCGGAGGCGGGCGCGAAATGGGCCGGCCGACTAGCGGTCAGCCCGTAACAACCCTTACGCTCGAGGATGCGACCGCGCTTAAGCAAGAGATAAGGGCAATCGCTGACATAGCCCCTTTCAGCGTGAAGGGCCAGGCGGAAGTGATTTATCAGGATAAGTCAACCACTACCGGGGTCTTCGGTGTGACGCCATCATGGGCTTCCGTCTGGAATTGGGACGCGAAGGAAGGCGAATTTATTAGCGATGAAGACATCGCCAGCCTTAACCGCGTGTGCGTCCTCGGCCCGACAGTGCGGAAGGAGTTGTTCGGCGATGCCAATCCCATCGGACAGCAACTCCGTATTGGCAGCGTGCAGTTCGAAATAGTAGGGGTCTCTCAGGAGAAGGGCACTAGTCCGGCGGGCGGCGATATGGATAACCGCATCTTTATTCCGCTAAGCACGATGATGCGGCGTATCGCGAATGTGGATTACATTTCCTCGGTCAAAATCCTTCTCGCCATGGCAGAGGACATGGACAAGACCGTAGCGAGTATTCAATCGCTCCTCCGTGAACGTCACCAATTGGCTCCTGGGACACCCGATGACTTCACGGTCACGACTCCGACCGAGGTCACGAGGATGGCAGAAAAGGTGTCGGGTACTTTCAATATATTCCTTGTCCTCGTTGCAGGCATCTCGCTCCTGGCCGGCGGAGTGGTCGTAGCCAACATCATGCTCATTTCGGTTAATGAGCGCCGCAAAGAAATCGGACTTCGTAAGGCAGTGGGGGCACAACGCAAAGATATCATGCTACAATTCCTATATGAGGCGGCAGCCGTGACGCTGACGGGTGGTGTGATCGGCATAGTGTTAGGGACAATTGGGGCCAAGATTCTGGAGGCCTTCACCCAGATGCCAACATCAGTCTCATGGCAAAGTGTTGCGCTCGGCGTTGCGCTTTCAAGTCTGGTTGGCATCATCGCGGGAGTGCAACCGGCAAAGAGGGCCGCGGCACTCCAACCCATTGAAGCTCTGAGGGCTTAGAGAAGCTGTGAAGATAACCAAAAGTGCCCGTATTTCGCGCAAACAGCTAGCGGCTCATCCACTCAGAACAGCTCTCGCGCTGACGGGCATTATTATCGGCGTCTCCACCGTAATCATCATGGTTGCAATCGGTAACGGAGCACAGCAGGAGGTACTATCAATGATCGACGCAATGGGTACCGACTTGCTTGTCGTCAGCGCGGGGCAGGTGCAAAAGAGCGCCGGACGCCAGCAGATCCGGGGCACAGCCACGACGCTCGTCCTCGAGGATGTTGAGGCGATTGCCCGGGAGTGCCGTGCTGTAAAAGCCGCCGCGCCTGTGCAGAGCAGAAAAATGCAGGTTAAGTACGGCAGCTTCAGCATTAACACAACGGTGGTCGGAACGACACCTGAATTTCAGAAAGTAAAAAGTTTCCGGGCTACTAAGGGAACGTTCTTCAGCGATGAAGAAAACCTCGCGTCGCGCCGTGTAGCGGTTATCGGAACAACTGTTGTGAGAAATCTATTTGAGGGGCACAATCCGGTTGGAGAGACTATTCGCATAGGCAAGGTTTCCTTCGAGGTTATCGGGGTAATGCAATCTAAAGGCACCGACTTAAATGGTGTTGACCAAGATGATCAGATCTTCATACCCATCCGGACGGCACTGCGGCGCGTGTTCAATCTCGCCTATATTAACACGATCAATATTCAAGCCGTGAATGTCGAACAGATGGGTCCGGCTGTCAAGCAGATCACTGAGCTCTTGCGTGAACGGCATCGTCTGGATCGACGCAATGTCCCTGACGATTTTACTATCCAGAATCAGGCCGATATCATCGAAGCACAGCGTGAGACCACCGACACGTTCACATTGCTTATCGGTAGCATCGCGGGCATTTCATTGCTCGTGGGCGGGATCGGCATCCTCGCCATCATGCTCATCGCTATACGAGAGCGCACGAACGAAATCGGGCTGCGAATGGCGGTTGGCGCCAGCCGCAAGGATATCATGACTCAGTTTGTTATCGAAGCGTCGATGTTGGGGGTGAGTGGCGGTATGGCAGGGATCGTTCTAGGAATTCTTGGCTCGATTTCCGTACGCATCGGAACATCGTGGGCAATCAGTATCTCGCCTACATCTGTCATGCTCGCTTTTGGCTTTTCATTGTTGGTTGGGCTCTTCTTTGGCGTATATCCGGCACGCCGCGCTTCGCTGCTCGACCCGATTGATGCGTTACGCAGCGAGTAACGTCAGAGGTCTCTGACAATTGAGCCAGAATAGCATGGTCCATTTAGATGGAATCAGCATTGGAATTCTCCCTGCCATTCAAAATCAATACTAGTACTGGGGCAGTGATATTGGCCATCCAGTAGTTACTATAACTTATTACGCTTCAGTGGCTTACAATGGCGGGGTCGACGAGACTCGAACTCGCGACCTCCTGCGTGACAGGCAGGCGTTCTAACCAAACTGAACTACGACCCCGGAGACTTTAAGTGTAAAATATGTTGACCATTGCCGAGGGCCAACTCCCGGTTGCCTCAATTATCGGCTGTGGCCCCGCTCGCTGAAGGCTGTTTATCCTGCCCCGTGGCTGCCTCCAGCGGTTCTTTTTTGGACCGGCCGTGGATTAATATCGCCGCCGGCAGGACTGCACAATAGCCGATCACCAGCAAGATCGGCGCGGCGGTGATATCGCCGGTCGCCAGAAAGACATAGCCCAGGATTATCATCCCCAGGCCAACGGCCATCAGGACGTAATTAAGTTTTCCGAACCCCAGGCTATCCTCAGCCTTCTTTACCTTTTTCGCCATCTTCTTGCTCCAGCCTTAGTTATAGCCGAACCAAACGCAAAACAGCATATTAAATTATAATCTTGAAAAGTCAAGCTAAATTTAGCCAGGAATTACCCCGATGTTTCGATTAAGACGTTATCGTCGGTGGATGACCGAGTTCGAAAAGTATCTCAAGTCGGCCGGATTCAATCCGCCGCTGATCGCCAGGATAAATAAAAATATCACTCCTGCCAGAACTGCCCGCGGCGCTACCAGCATGTCCTCTGACAGTTTGACGGCAATGATCATCGCCGAAAGTGCGGGCAGCAACCGTATTGACCAGCGAATCAAGTTTTTAAAAGGCAATACGTCTCTCGAGACGATGAAATACCCCGCGCCGGCCACCAATTCGGAGACGACGGTAGCTGCAGCCGCTCCCTTGAAACTATAGGGCGGGATTAATACCAGATTCAAGATAATATTGATCAATGCGGCAATGCCCGTCAGGTACATCAACTGCCGGTTTTTGTCCTGAGCCACCAGGTGCGCGCTTTGCAGTGAATTGACAAACATGAACGCCAGAGCCCAGATCAAAATGCTCAATGCACCCGCGCCGGGGAGATAGGATTCGGGGTAAATCAATTCGAAAATCGGGCCGGCCAGCATCGTGGCGCCAACCGCCATCGCCAGCCCCAGATAAAACATATATTTAAAAGCCGTAGAATAAAGGCTGGCCAATTTGATTTTATCCGTATTGAAATACCCGGCCATCCGGGGTAACATGGTAGCCGAAAAAGTCGTGGAAACAAGGAGAAGCCCGTTGATCAGAGCATAGGCAGAATTGAAATACCCCACCGCCGTGTCCCCCTTAATCAGCGATAACATGATAAAATCAGCGCGATAATTTACGGTCAGCAGAAATCCGGTGACACACAGTGGCGCGGCCTGCCTGAGAATGACCAGAGCGCTTTGCAGGCTGCCTTTCATGTAAAATTTGCCGATGTTTCGATAAACTACGGCCCCAATGGCTGTGGCGGAAACCAGGACTGTCACCATATGAGCAATGCCGATGCCAACCAAACCTGATCCGGCGGCCAGCGCGGCAAAGCCCAAACACGTGGTTAAGGCCTGCGTCCCCATTGCCAGTAAGCTGTAAAGCCGGAATTTTTCGTAGCCGAGCAGAGTACTGGCGAAACTACCCGCCAGAAAATTGATAATCATGGTGATGGATAATAGGCCCAGGAAAATTTTCAATGAAATCGGTTTATCGATGGTAAGGCAAATCGCCAGAATAATCAGCGCCGATAAGGCCCCTATCAATAACCGCGCGATAAAAGCTTCACCGATAAGCGCATTGGTTGCCTCATGCTTAGCGATAATGGCCGTCTGCCGGATTTGGTAGGTATTAAGGCCGAAATCCGATATCACATTGAAGAAAGCGACCAGTGCCAGCGCAAAACCATACTGCCCGAACTGCTCCACCCCCAGAATCCGCGCGGCATACAGGGTAAAAAAAAACTGAGAATTTTTATAACGATCTGCGACAGCAGCATGACTATAGAGCTTCGGGCGAGATTAACCCGAGGGGCCTGGTCAGACACGCTTGACGATCTCCCGTTCGATCAGCCCGATGATGATATGCCCGATAGTGATATGTGCCTCCTGAATTCGCTGCACATCGTCTGAGGGGACCTGCAAAGATCGGTCAGCGATTTCGGCCAGCCTGCCGCCTTTTTTGCCTGTTAAGCCAATGGTCTTGATGCGCCTTTTGCGGGCGGTAGTAATAGCCTTAATGACATTTGGCGAATTTCCGGAAGTGGATATACCGATCAAAACGTCGCCGGCGCACCCCAAAGCCTCCACCTGCCGCGAAAAGACATGTTCAAAACCGTAATCGTTGGAACAGGCCGTTAAGATCGAGCTATCGGTGGTGAGGGCCAGGGCGGGCAAAGCCTGCCTCTCGCTTTCGACGGTCAAACGAACCACCAGCTCCGTCGCCAGATGCTGGCTATCGGCCGCCGACCCGCCATTGCCGCAGAACATGAGCTTGCCGCCGCCCTTGATCGCATCGGCACAGGTTTTAGCGATACCAGCGATTTCCTCGATATATTTTTCGGCCAGGGAGTTTTTGATCTCAGCCGATTCAAGCAGATGTTTTTTTATATAATCCTGCATAATTTACTTTCGCCTGATTTTCCTGGCAAATTGCGCCACCATTTCGGGAGCTTCCTCAAGGGCGTTGCCGATTATTATAAACGATGCGCCGGCTTTCGCCACTTTCGCGGCATAGTCAACATCCCGTATTCCGCCGCCGACGATCACCGGCAGATCCACGTAATTGCTGACTCGCCTGACCATCTCGGTAGGCACCGGTTTTTCCGCCCCCGAACCGGCCTCTAAATAAATCAATTTCATCCCCAGATACTGGCCGGCCAGAGCGTGAGCGCAGGCGATATCCGGTTTGTTGCGCGGGATGGGAAGCGTGTTTGACATATAGGAAACCGACGTGAGCACGCCCGATTCGATCAGCATGTAGGCCGTCGGGATCACCTCCAGTTTCATTCTCTTGAGAATCGGGGCGGCCCGCACGTGCTCATCGATCAGCAGATTGGGATTTCTTCCCGATATTAGCGATAAAAACAAGATTGCGTCCGCCCGCTCGGAGATCATAGAAGACGACCCGGGGAATATAATCACCGGCTTGCGGGTGGCTTTTTTTATGGCCTTTAGGGTATTTTCGAAATGGTTGGCGATCATTATCGATGACCCGAATAAAAAGGCATCGACACCGGCTGCTTCGCATTTGCGCGCGTAATCGGCTAAGGCTTTCGGCGAGCGGCGGTCGGGGTCGAGCAGGACCAGAAAACCGCACCCTTTTTTAGCCTTGATAGCCAGCAATTTATCGTAAACCGACCGCATTTGGGCCCGTTCGGGTTTCAATGCGATTTCTCCCGCAGCGCGTCTATTGCGGCTTCAATTTTATCAGCAGGCATCGCGCCCCTTATCGTCGGCTTGCCGCCGCCGCGAGCGCCCACAGCCTCCGCCATTGTCTTCATGATGCGGGAGGCGGATTCCGGTGAAGGCGAGGTGATCGCGAATTTGCCGTCGCTTATCGAAAAGGTCAGCACGGTCTTGTCAGGGTAACTTATCTTAAATCTATCCACGTAAGCCATCATATCGCCAACCGCTGAATCGAGTTTGAATATGACGACTTCGCCGTTGGACGACTGCAGAATAAAATCCGGTTCTTTGCCGGCCGCCTGCTGTGAAATCTCCTTTTCGGCCGATCTTAATTTCTCCCTTTCGATTTTTTTGATCCGGCCCAGGTAATCATTCAGTCTAACATCGAGTTTTCCCATCGCCAGCAAACGGGGGTGGATACCGTTCTGCAGGTCTTTGATTGCTGTCAGTGTGTCTTCACCGGCCTTGTCGGGCGGAGTAGCCAGGCATTTCTTCAGCTCGCCGATCATCTCGGCCTGCCCGCGGAAAAATTCGTCGGCTTTAGTGCCGGTAATGGCCTCGATGCGCCGGGTGCCGGCGGCGATTGCGCTTTCGGAGGTGATGAAGAAGCGGCCGATATCAGCAGTATTATTCACGTGCGTGCCGCCGCATAGCTCCATCGTGAAATCACCGGTTTTGACCACCCTGACGGTTTCGCCATATTTTTCGCCAAACAATGCCATCGCCCCCATCTGTTTGGCCTGTTCCAGCGTAAGGTTTTTCAGCGAATCATCGTTTTCGGGAGTTTTGACAGGCAAATCGGCTTTGATTTTATCATTGACGATCTTTTCGACTGCCTGCAATTCGTCCTCCGTCATCGCCTTGAAATGCGAAAAATCGAAACGCAGGCGATCCGGCGCAACTAAAGAGCCCTGCTGGAAGACATGATCGCCCAGCGTCATGCGCAAAGCCTTGTGCAAAAGATGGGTGGCCGTATGATTACGCTTAATATCGGCCCGGCGCGCGTGGTCGATATCGGCGGTGACTGGGAATTTTGCTCCAACGGTTCTTTCCAGAACATTCCGATTATCTTTGATTATTTTGCCGATATGAATTATTGAATCAGCAAATTTTTGGGTATCATCAACCTCAAATTCAAAATCATCGGCAAAGATTTTGCCTTTATCGCCAATCTGCCCGCCCGATTCGGCGTAAAACGGTGTATCTTTTAAAACAAGAAATGGCCTATTATCAATATGATTTTCGGATATTAGCTCCGTTAAGAGTGTTTCGACTTCATAGCTGAATTTTGATTTTGGCAATGCAGCGTTAAAACTAATATTAATAATGCCGGATGCTCCCTTCGACCGCTCCCGCTGCTTTTCCATCTCCTTATTAAATCCGTCCCAATCGATTTCCAGTCCATATTCCCTCATGATTATTTCGGTTAAATCGGGTGGGAAGCCATAGGTATCATATAATTCAAACACTTTTTTCCCAGGCACGACTTTTGATCCACTGGATATTGTTTCTTCTGCAATGTCACGCGAACGGGCAATTCCTATTTCTAGCGTGCGATCGAACTGTTCCTCTTCGGTCTTGATAACCAGTTCGATATGGCCGCGCTGCGCCTTTATTTCCGGATATACGTCCGCCATGTAATCGCCGAGAGGCTGCACAAGCTTGTAGATAAAGGGTTCATCGAGGCCAAGCTGATGGCCATATCTCGCGGCGCGGCGCAATATCCGCCTGAGCACATAGCCGCGCCCTTCGTTCGATATGCCAGCGTTATCGGCCAGGGCAAATGCCAGCGCCCGCACGTGGTCAGCGATCACCCTGTGAGGCACGCCCGGCGGTCCGGGATCGTATTCCTTGCCGGATAGCTCCGCAACTCTGGCGATAAGCGGGGCAAATAGATCGGTCGAATAATTGGAATCCACTCCCTGCAGAACCATGCTGAGGCGTTCCAGGCCCGCGCCGGTATCGACCGAGGGCCTCGGCAGTGGCTTTATATCGCCTGATTCATCGCGATTGAATTGCATGAACACCAAATTCCAGATCTCCATGAAACGGTCGCCCTCGCCGTTCAGCTCGCCGGGGACCTCCGGCCCGCGATCGTAATGGATTTCCGAACAGGGGCCGCAGGGGCCGGTTTCACCCATCGCCCAGAAATTATCTTTCGCGCCGAATCTTAAAACGCGCTGCCCCAGTTCGGGGGCTATCTTTTTCCAGAACCGTTCGGCGTCATCATCCTCAGTGAAAACTGTAGCATATAGCCTTTTCGGGTCCAGGCCGAGCGTTTTGGTGACGTATTCCCAGGCGAAAAATATCACCTCCTCTTTGAAATAATCGCCAAACGAAAAATTACCCAGCATCTCGAAAAATGTCTGGTGCCGCGCCGTGAAACCGACATTATCCAGGTCGTTATGTTTGCCGCCCGCCCGGATGCATTTTTGCGATGAGGCTGCTCTCGTGTAATCTCTTTTTTCCAGGCCCAGAAACGTATTTTTAAACTGCACCATGCCGGCGTTGGTAAATAGCAGCGTGGGGTCATCGAGCGGCACCACCGGTGACGAAGCCACGATTTGATGGCCATTTTTCTTGAAATAATCCAGGAATGATTGTCGTATTTGCTGCGATTTCATAAACTTAATAAATAAGCTATTTTGGTTTAAAAATCAAGTTCGGCATGAGTCAGGTTCTCCCGTCCCTTACCCGCCCAGTATTTCCAGCGCCGCATATTTCGGCATTATCTTTTTCGTGCCGCTTTTAAATTTAATCGTCAAGATCATATCTTCGCCGCTGCCCTCCCGATCGATAATCCTGCCCGTTCCGAATGTGTTATGTGATACCGCCATGCCGATTTTGATGATCTCATCCGGCGTCATCTCGGCTGCCAGGTCATAATCAGGCTCATGATTTTTCCGGGTCGGTCTTTGTGACGCTGCTCGTGAATAGTGAGGCTTGGTCCTGGCTGGCGAAAAGAGGTAGTTATCATAATAATTATGCCGCTCCACCTCGAGGAGTTTCTCTGGAATATCCTGCAAAAAGCAGGATGGTGACGTGATATTGGATCCATCGTAACGCCTGCGGAATCCCGCCAGGGAAAGAAACAGCTTCTTCCTGGCCCGCGTGACCCCGACATAGCAGAGCCGGCGTTCTTCGTCTAAACTATCGCCCGAAGGCCGGCTGACCTCATCTCTTACAATAGGGAAAAGCCCCTGTTCCATACCGGTCATAAAGACCGTGTCAAATTCGAGCCCCTTGGCGGCGTGAAGCGTCATCAGGACGACCGCCTCGTCATTTTCGCCCAAGGCATCGACTTCGCTGATTAAGGCAACTTCTTCGAGAAATCCCTGCAAAGTCGGAGTAATATTTGGCGTCGCTTCTTCATTGCCCTCTTCTTTGTCAGCTGCTGCTTCTTCTTCAGCTTCTTCGATTCTTTCCATATAAGCGATTATCGCGCTGACGAGCTCTTTGACATTATCGATCCGCACGTCGGCCTCCGGCGTGCCCTCATTTTCGAGCATCCTGATGTAACCGATCGAATCTATCAGGCGAACGGCTATTTCATTAATCGGCAGCTTATCCATTCTTGCCGTCAGGCCTTTCAAGATAGACTGCAGTTTTCGCAATTCGTCGGCTGCTTGCCCTTTCAAGCCGAAAGAGTCGGGTCTGCCCATCAATTCAAAGGCGGACATGCTTACTTGCGCCGAGGCGGCCAAGAGCTTATCGATAGTGACCTTGCCGATTTTGCGTTTGGGCATGTTGATGATGCGCAGCAGCGATTCGGTATCGTCGGGATTGATCAGCAGCCGCAAATAGGCTATGACATCCTTGACCTCCTTGCGGTCATAAAATTTGGTCCCGCCGATAATTTTATAGGGTATGCCGGCATCCCGCAGGGCGTCTTCCAGAGCCCGCGACTGCGCATGCGTGCGATACATGATCGCGAAATCTTTGGGGCTATTATCGAACGACAGACCGGTCTTAATCCGGCCGACCACAGCTTCGGCCTCATCACGGTCGTCACCGCAAAGCATCAACGTGATGATATCGCCGCCGATTCTATCGGTGAACAGTTTCTTGGCTTTGCGGCCGGCGATTTTGCGGATAACCTCATGGGCCGCATCCAGCACGATGCTCGTGGAACGATAATTCTGTTCCAGCTTGATGACCTTGCAGCCGGCAAAATCCGCTTCGAAATTAAGGATATTTTTGATATCGGCGCCGCGCCAGCCATAGATCGATTGATCGTCATCGCCGACAACGCAGATATTTTTATGTTCGCCGGCCAGCATTTTCACCAGGCGGTATTGAGCATGGTTGGTATCCTGGTATTCATCGACAAGCAAATAAGGAAACTTGTTTTGGTAAAAAGCCAGCACTTCCGGAAATTTATCCAGCAACCCGACCGTCGCAAACAGTAGATCGTCGAAATCGAAAGCGTTATTCTTTTTGAGCTGAGCCTGGTATTTTCGATAAATCGCCGCAACATTTTTTAATATGTATTCGTCAATAGCATCCGCCTGCGCGATTTGCTCGACAAACTCCTCGGGCCCGATCAGCCGGTCCTTAGCCCGCGATATAACCTCAAGCGCCCCACCCGGGGAGGGCTGCCCCTCCGGTATCGCCAGGCCTTTGACAATGCGCTTGGCCAGGGCGGCGCTATCGGCGCTGTCATATATCGTGAAGCTGCGGGTGAATCCCAGTTTATCGGCATGGTCGCGCAGAAGCCTCGCGCAAAACGAATGAAAAGTCGATAGTCGCACCCAGCGTCCGGCCAGCCCTAACAACTTGATAACCCGTTCCTTCATTTCGCCGGCGGCTTTGTTGGTGAAAGTCACCCCCAGTATCCGGTCGGGCGGCACGACCCGGTTGGCGATAAGGTGCGCTATTCGGTGAGTGATCACCCTGGTTTTGCCGGTGCCGGCGCCGGCCAGAACCAAAAGCGGCCCCTCGATATGCCGCACCGCCTCTAATTGCGGCTCGTTCAAATCCTGTAAGTGACGTTGATCCATGGACCATAAATATAAACAATTTTCACGATGGGTGGAATGGATTTTCCGGCCGATATAAGCGAAAGTTAGCGCCCGATTTAGACGATATGACCTGAGGTAAAGTATATCTTGACAATTGGGGACGGGCAGCTAAATTTGCCATCCGAGGCCGCATTTGGTCACTTGACTCAAATGAGGCCCAGATGGGCGGCGTAGCTCAGTTGGTCAGAGCAGAGGAATCATAATCCTCGTGTCCGGGGTTCGAGTCCCTGCGCCGCTATTTGTGTTTCAAGGAGTAACGGGGGGTCGCAAAAGACATAGTTATATCCGCGTCAACGATGCGCCAATATGAAAAGGCCGCTCGGGGAGTGTGCCGATACTGCGGCCAGTCAGAACCTACCGTGCCAAAATGGCATATTAACAAATAGTCGATTTTAACTTGAAAACAGCAAAACTACCTGTTAACTTTTAATGAAAAAGCCCCAGCGGTACTGAAGACGTACATAATAAACTGATAATAAAATGTCCTTTTAAATCCATATTCTCCTTGACAAGTTTAATAATAGTCGCCAAATTCTTAGCCAAGAGCTTCTTTTAAGCTGTTTTGGAGATATCTGATCTCCAACTAATTTTCGCTATTTTTTGAAAACTTATTTTGAGCGCCAATTGCATTCATTCTCATTTAATTAATTCGAAAGGTT
>Ga0299912_10000997_pt1 | contig 22897 bp, 21 predicted proteins | sample RVTome_2_FD_207667 | JGI IMG/M metagenome (GOLD analysis project Ga0299912, IMG submission 207667) | Soil microbial communities from uranium-contaminated site in the Upper Colorado River Basin, Wyoming, United States - RVT95D214 (version 2) ... | reverse complement strand
TTTTCGCTCGGTGATATCGGAGAACACACCGTCAGCGTATCTTTTGCCATCTTTTTCGTAGGTGTGAATACTTCTATCGTGGAGCCAAATCCAAACCCCATCTTTTCGTTGGATGCGGTATTCGATATCAAACTTCTTGTTCTCTGTGAAAAGCGCCTGAAAGGCCTTTATCACCCGCTCTATATCATCAGGATGAACTCGGCCCAGCCATAACCCGTGGTCTGAATAAATTTCTTCCGGAGTGTACCCGTACAGATCTCCAACAACGGGACTTATAAAGATGGTGTTGCCTTCTCTATCGGTTGTCCAAGTGATATCTGGAATAGGAGTAACCAGCGTAGGATATTTCATCTCGCTTTGACGCAGCAACTCCTCTGTCCGCTTGTGCTCGGTGATTTCCTGCAGAAGTCGCTCATTTGCTATTTTCATATCGGCGGTTCGTTCTTCGATGAGTTCCTCGAGGGGCTCGCGCTATCTCCTCAACACTTCCTCCGCCCTTAAGAGTTCAGCCATCTGCCTGCACTTAAAGTCCTTTCTGAGATAGACTACGGCGAGGGTAAATATGAATGCCCAGGGCTTCCTATACCAGGGATAACGGATCTCCGTTTTTCTCACTGCATCTCCCATCTTCACCCGTCAGTTCAATAGAAATGAGAACTTTTCAATGTCAAATATTTTCATTTTCAGAACTTGAGTCTGTCTTTCTTGCTCTCCATTTAGGATTCTGAATCAATCCTTTGAAAACCTCAGGGATTCTTTCAAATTCAGTCGATTTATCAAAAAAGAAATCCGCCCCGGCTTCCATGCACTTTTTTCGGTATTGGGGGTAGGGATAATTCGTCAGGATAATGACCGTAGAAACCAACTTATCTTTCTTGATATCTACCAGGACATCAATTCCACTTCCCCCTGGCATCCGAAGGTCTAATATGACCGCATCAGGTTTCAGTTTTCGGATGCCGCTCATGGCCTCAAGAGGGTTTCGGGCTTGACCGATGATCTCGATCTCTTTGAGCTCAGAAAGCATCGCTTGTAACCGTTCAATGACGACCTCTGAATCATCAACAATATATACCTTCACAACTCCTCCTCTAACCCAGTCCAATGATTCAATCCCTCCATATCTTGGCGCCCTTATATAATAAGGCTTAGAGGTTTTAGTGGACAATCGGTAAGATTCTGATTCTTTTGTAGGATCGAAGAGGACATTTCCGTCGGTTTTCTCCCTACACATTCCTCTGCCTTCTTCTGCTCTTACTTTCGACATCCTCCCCACTGATGAATGATCACAGTTCACTGCCCACGTCATATTATAGTGAAAGGCTTAATAGAGGTGTCGTTGCAAGGAGCGGTGCGACGACGCAATCCCCTGAGATTGCTTCGCTTCGCCCTGTACACCATGCAGTGCAGGGCTTCGCTCGCAATGACAGCTTAGGAGATGTCAATTCATTGAGGCCGTTCACTATAGTCCAACAGTCTGTTTTTAAAAACGTAATAGGTCAGATCCGCATTGCCCTTCATTCCCATTTTTTCTAGAATGCGCGCCCGATAGGTGCTGACCGTTTTCACACTCAACGACATCTCTTCGGCAATCGCACCGGTCCTTTTCCCTGAAGCGATCATCAACATCACCTGGTACTCACGATTAGATAGACTGTCGTGGAGCGGCTTTTCGGTTTCAGCTTCCAGATGAAAGGCCAATTTTTCGGCAAGCGTCGAACTCACGTATTTCCCACCATGAAGTATCTTCCTGATCGCCTGGACCAACTCCTCGGGTGCGCTCTCTTTGGTCATATACCCAGCGGCACCCGCCTTTAAAGTCCGCACCGCATATTGATCTTCAGGATGCACACTCAACATCAGGACAGGGAGCTTGGGTCGTTCATGTCTTACCTCCTTTAATACATCCAACCCTCCTCTGCCCGGCATGGTAATATCCAGCACTACGATATCCCAATCCTGATTGTGAACAAGCTCAAGCACTTCCTGAGAATTTTGTGCTTCCCCCAACACCGCCATATCAGGTTCCTCCGACAGGATTTGCTTCAACCCTTGCCGCACAATGGGATGGTCGTCTACGACGAGGACCTTAATCATAAGATTTCTCGCATGAGGCTACCTTAATGTTTCATTGAATCTATATAAATGTTAGAAGAAAATTCTCAGATTCAACAGACAACAACCCAATTTAATCTAAAACTCAATAGGTTACGAAGATATCAGTAAATTTCTCTTTTTTTTGTAGGATTTTGATTCACTTTTTTGTCGGTATTTTCCCTACATGGGAAAAGGGGGGACCAGACACAAGGTAGAAGGCAGATGGCAGAAAGCAGTAGGCAGTAGGTAGTAGGCACAAGGTAGAAGGCAGAATGCAGAAAGCAGAAGGCGGAGAAAAAGAGGCAGTGATTATATCTGTGATTCAGACATTAGACCTTAGACTCGAGACATTAGACTAAAGGGGAGGAAATGGTAAAAGATCACATCAATAATATTTCAGATTTACGATTACCGATTTGCGATTTAAAAATCTAAGATCGAAAATTATCTTTAATAGAGTCAATTCTCTATACTGGAAAAGTCTGGTGTCTGAAGTCCAGTGTCTGAATTGCAGGTTCTGTTAGCCGACTTCCTCCTTTCAATCGATCAGATTATTCTTAATCACGTAGTAAGTGAGATCCGCATTGCTCTTCATTTTCATCTTTTCCAGAATGCGCGCCCGGTAGGTGCTGACCGTTTTAATGCTCAACGACATCTCTTCGGCAATCGCGCTGGTCGTTTTTCCTGAGGCGATCATCAACATCACCTGGTACTCACGATCAGAAAGGGCCTCATGGAGCGGTTTTTCCGCCTCCGTCTCTAAACTAAAGGCCATTTTCTCGGCAAGTGTCGAACTCACATATTTTCCACCGCGAAGTATCTTCCTGATCGCCCGGACCAACTCCTCTGGTGCGCTCTCTTTGGTTAAATAGCCAGAGGCACCCGCCTTTAAAGCCCGCACCGCATACTGATCTTCAGGATGAATACTCAATATCAGGACAGGAAGCTTTGGCTGTTCATGTTTTATTTCCTTTAATACATCCAGCCCTCCTCTGCCCGGCATGCTAATATCCAGCACCACGATATCCCAATCCTGTTTACGAATCAGCTCAAGCACTTCCTGAGAATTTTGTGCTTCCCCAAACATCGCCATATCCGGCTCCTCAGAAAGGACCTGCTTCAGACCTTGCCGCACAATAGGATGGTCATCGACAATGATAATATTAGTCATAAAACCTCCCACTTATAATTTTCGATTTTGGATTGCCGATTTTCGATTGCCAATTTGCGGTTGAAATTCCCATTTTAAATGCCGTTGAAATCGCAAATCTAAAATCTAAAATTTATTTCTGTAGAGGTATTCTTAACATGACCGTTGTTCCTTTTCCTGGCGCACCGCTGATCGTTACCTCCCCCCCAAAAATGAGAGCCCGCTCCCGCATTCCAAGAAGCCCAAGGGATTTCGGATCCGAAATCTCCCTCTCTTTGATCCCCCTACCATTGTCCTCCACGATCAACACAAGGCCAGCTGCCTCCTCGTTCAAGCAGATATTAACCCGGGTTGCGCTTGCATGACGAGCCACATTCGTCAACGTCTCCTGAAAGATCCGAAACACCGTCGTCGAACGATCCCGATCTAAATCAATCTCCCTCAGATTCGCATTAAATTCACATTGAATCCCCGTCCGAGTCTGAAAATCCTGGGCCTGCCACTCAATGGCAGCAGTAAGACCGAGGTCATCCAACACCCCTGGCCTCAACTTTGTTGAAATTCTTCGCACCGATTGGATGGTCGTATCAACGAGCTTTGACATCGATTCTACCTTCTTCACGTCTAACTCCTGATTCTTCGGAAGCCTCTTGATCAACCACGAAAGATCCATCTTTAAACCTGTCAAGTCCTGACCCAACTCATCATGAATCTCACGGGAAATCAGGGTCCTCTCTTCTTCTCGAATGGATTGGAGGTGTGCAGAGAGAGCCCGTAACTGTTCCCTTGAACTTCTCAGCGCCTCCTCTGCCCGCTTGCGCTCGGTGATGTCGTGTACCACGCTCACCCAGCTCACACGTCTTCCCTGTTCGTCTTCGAGCGGCATCACATAGTGCTCGGTGGAAAAGATGGTCCCATCCTTCCGCTTCATCTTGAACTCGAGATGGCTCAGAAAGCCTTCCTCTGCGATGGCTGAATTTAGATACCTTCTGAACTCCTCGAGCGCCGCCTCGTCAATGTGCAGGAAGGCGGTCTTACGACCCAGCATCTCCTCACGACTATAGCCGAATATCTCCGAAGCTGCAGGATTGCAATCAATAATCTCCACCGTGTCGGCGGCGATGATGAAAACAGCCTCACGGAGGCTGGAAAACGTCTTCGCCAATAATTGCTGGGATTTCCGCAGTTGCTCTTCCGCCTGCTTGCGCTCGGTTATGTCACGGATGATGCCCTGATATCCCAAAATGCTCCCGGCATTTGCTCGCTGCACAATCGCGGTGACCAGACAGTCAATCACTATTCCATTCTTCCTGCGAAACTTTATCTCATAGTCTCCTACAAATCCCTTTCGCTCTATTTCCTGCTGAAACTTGGGCCGATCATTAGGATCAACATATAAGTCCGGGACGTTCAACCTTATCATCTCTTCTTTGGTATAGCCAAAGAGTTCCAACCCCGATTTGTTGATATCAATAAACTTGCCCTCTCGGGTGGTAATGTAGATAACGTCTCTGGACTCCTCGAAAAGGGTACGATATCTCTCCTCGCTCTCGTGAAGCGCCTCTTCCGCCCGCTTGCGTTCGGTGATGTCCTGAATGGCCCCCTCATGGTAAAGGATTTGGCCATCGCCATGCCGTACGGCACGGCAGGTATTTCGTATCCAGATCACCGTGTTGTCATATCGGCGAAACTGCGCCTCAAAATCGTGCACAACCCCTCTACTCTCCATCAGGGCCTCCCACCGTTTACAATCCTCAGGATTCACATACATGTCAACGAGGTTGACCACCAGCAGGGACTCCCGGTCTGGATAGCCCACCATCTCCACCAAGGCCAGGTTGGTGTCCAGGATCTCTCCACCCGGCATGGTTCGGTAGAGCCCTACAGGAACCCCTTCAAATAGGCTGCGGTACAATTCTTGGCTTTCCCTCAGTGTCTCCTCCGCCCGCTTACGCTCGGTGATATCCTGCGAAAAACCTATTAAACCGACCGGAATACCATTTTTGTCACAAATCGGAATCTTATCTGTCTGCACACATCTTATGCCGCTTGCAGATTCATATTGTTCTATTATGTTAAGTTTAGGATGAACTGATTTCAAAACCTCATGGTCATCGTCGGTCATGCCTTGTGCAATTTTGGCGGAATAAAGGTCAAAGACTGTTTTTCCCATAAAATCTTCTTCAGGCATTTTAAGCGCTTCGGTAAATGCCTTATTGACGCGTATAAATTTCCCTTCTTTATCTTTATAGAAAATTATGATTGGTGAGGTATCAATAATGAGCTTAAGCTCCTGCCGCTCTTTTTCCAGAATTTTTTCTAATCTCTTCCGCTCGGTGACGTCTGTAGCGATATGGATGATTCTCTGGAGAGCACCTTTTTCGTCGAACGCTGGAGTACACGAAACAAGGAACCAGCCCCCAAGGGCTCCCATCTCTATTTCAATTGTTTCTAAATGACCGGAGACAGACATCTTCTCGAGCGGACAACCTTCGGGAGGCTGGTCAGTGCCATGGAAGATCTCGTAGCATTTCTTGCTGCGCAGGTCTTCCTCTGTGATTCCAGAAGCCTTTACCGCAGCACGGTTGGCCGCTATCACTTTGTGTTCTGGATCAAGTATCAATGTTGGGTGGCCAATAGCTTGAAAGATGTTCTCCCAATCTGCTTGAGCGCGAAGAAGTTCCTCCTCCGCTGATTTACCCTCGCTTATTTCCCGTTGAAGCTCTTCAACCGTCATTCTTAGCTCTGTAGTTCGCTCTTCAACCAGTTTCTCGAGGCTCTGCTCATATCTTTCCAATTCCTCATCTTTACGCTTATGTTCGGTCAGATCGTCAACAAGGGCAAAAAATCCTTTGACTTGTCTTTGTTCGCCAAAATGGGGAACGTACGTGGCACCAACATACCGATTCCCTCCATCCTTATAGGGTACCCAGTTTTCGAAACCGACTTCCTGTCCTGATAATGCCACCTCAACATATGGTCGGATCACCTCATAAGCCGACTCCCCCAGAACTTCCTTAACGTGCTTTCCATAGACTTCTTCGCGAAGATATCCAAACCATCGTTCGTACGCCCTATTATTGAAGCGATAGCGCTGCTCCGAATCCACATAGGAAATGAGCACGGGCAGTGAATCCGTGATAAGCCGAAGTTGTTCTTCGCTTTCTCTTGGTGCCCCCTCTTTCTGTCTATGCTCCTTTTCCAATGCTTCCAATTCATCAACCCGTTGGTGTAATGCGGTTAATTCATTTATAAGTTGTTTCTTCGTCTTGTTTTGATCTTTCATTTTGTTGCCCTCATGAGAAATTGGGAGCCGAAGCCCCGGCGCCGCCGAAGGATCAATAGTAGCGCAGGAGGTACTCAACAACAGAAAAAGAAACAAAAAAGCCCTCATAGCTCAAAATATCAAGGGTCAATTCAGACACTGGACTTCAGTCCCGCCAAGGCGGGATTAGACATCAGACTCCTCTAATATAAGAAATTAACTCTATTTCACTCTTTTGGAATTCTTTCGGATATACCACGAGTGCCAGTTCCTCTGCTATCTGCCAGGCCTTTATCTTTGTGTAATCTCTGGCTATTTCTCCTCTTCAGTCTAATGTCTGAGGTTTACAGTCTTACTGTCTGAATCACAGTATCAAGGGTAGATTCCCCTAAGTCTGGTAGCCTCAGCCACCCTCCCGATCCCCAGCACAAGGGCTGCTGTTCTCATCGGGATCTTCTTCGAAAGAGAGATTTCCAATACCTCTTTGAATCCCCGTTGCATGATCCGCGTCAATCGCTCCAATACCTCCTCTTCACTCCAGATCAGTTCCTGAAGGTTCTGAACCCATTCGAAATAGGAGACTGTCACTCCCCCTGCGTTGGCCAGGATATCAGGAACAAGGAATATTCCCTTGTCATTCAAAATCTCATCTGCCTCTGGCGTTGTAGGCCCATTGGCCCCCTCGACAATAATCTTGGCTTTGATGCGAGAGGCATTCCTCTCTGTGATCTGGCTTTCGATGGCAGCCGGAACCAGAATATCGCAATCCAGCTCCAACAATTCCTGATTGGTGATCTCCGACTCCTCTTTTTTCTCGCAGGCAAGACATTGATATTTCGCTTTGTAATCTAAGACCCTCTGCAGATCAAGCCCCCTTTCATTATAAATCCCTTTCTTAGAATCGCTGAGGGCAATGACCTTCGCCCCCAAACGATCGAAATGTTTTGCAGCGACTCCCCCTACGTTACCACACCCCTGAATGGCAACCCTCGTCCCTTCGATTGGCTTATTCAAGTATTTTAAAGCCTCAAGAGCGGTGATGACTGCCCCCCTGCCTGTAGCCTCGAACCTTCCAAGAGAACCTCCCAATTCAACCGGCTTACCCGTCACCACGCCTGGGACAGAGTAGCCCTTTAGAATGCTGTAGGTATCCATGATCCAGGCCATTACCTGGGGATTGGTGTACACATCCGGAGCAGGAATATCCTGTTCCGGGCCTAACATTATGAAGATCTCCCAGGTGAACCTTCGTGTCAAATGTTCGATCTCGCGGAGCGACATCTCTTTAGGATTACATTGAACCCCTCCTTTGGCACCTCCAAAAGGGATGTTGACCACGGCTGACTTCCAGGTCATCCACATCGCCAAGGCCCTCATCTCATCGAGCTCGAGATCAGGATAGTATCTTATCCCTCCTTTAGCAGGCCCTCTCGAGATATTATGTTGGACCCGATATCCTGTGAAGACCCTGACCGATTCATCGTCCATCTTCACAGGAAAGTGGACGATCAGCTCCCTCTTTGTGTGTTTCAATTTCTCCACCGATCCGGGATCCACATTCAGATACTTTGAGGCAATATCCACTTGCCTCTTCGCCATCTCGAAAGAATTAATCTTCTTATTCTCAGCATTCATGGTCATCCTCCTTGCTTCAAGATTCCCTTTCCTAAGTAAATCATCATGACCGAGCGTCGCCCGTGAACCATGAAAATTCTCATACTTTTTGCGTAAAGGTTACGGTTACGAGGCCCGTTTGGTTTAACGTCAAGGGGTTACGGGAGATATTTAAGACGAACAACATAACCCAACGACGAAACAGGCTTCTTTACCGTTGCCATTAGACGAAACCTCTATTTTCTAAGTAAAGTCTCTCACATTCTCCTTTTAGCTTTCAAGCAAAACTTTTTATTCAAATCTCACCCGAAAACCCCGTTCTGTAGACGGGGGTGAAAGGTACTCTGCCAAAGGCAGAAAGATATCTTCAATACACAGAGATGCTGAAACAAGTTCAGCATGACATCCAAAGAAAGGGCTTCGTTTCTCTCTTGTCATCCCGAACTCGTTTCGGGATCTCGTTTTTTGGCTTTGGACGGAGTTCTTTACTATTACGTTATCCGGCCCCGGTTAAGATCTCTCAGGACAATCTTGTCGAGTTGCTCGCCAAGATTGTCGAAATTTATTAACAAATGAAATCTAACAGGAAATCTTATTCGCTCCAACAACTATCGACAAACCTTTCCTGTTTGAACGGAATGTTCAGGCAAAAAATTGGTATCAATTTTTTCTAAAGTAGCCTAATTAACTTTTAGCTGAAGTCCTGCCAACTTGTCAATAATTCAAGAGAATCAAGCTGCGACCTTTCCCGTGACAAGGATTTTTTTACAACTTTCGCAACAGTTGGCACAGCCTTTGCTCTTCCGTAAGATCAATAATTAAAATTAGAATAGAAAGGAGGTGAGACAGATGAGAAAGCTGATGATCGCATTAGGATTGGTAGCCATCATGCTTCTAGGTGTGGCTTATTCTTATGCTCAAGGACCGGGCATGGGTCCTGGACATAAAGGAATGCACGAATCTTGGGCTCCTGAAAAAGACCATTTCTTGACTCCAGAACAGAAGACTCAGTTTCAGGAATTGCGCCGGAAGTTCAGAGGGGAGAATGCCCAACTCATAGGGACGATCGTGGCCAAAAGGCTCGAGCTCCAGTCTTTATGGACTGACCCAAAGGCTGATCCAAAGGCTATTCTGGATAAGGAAAAAGAGATGACAGGGCTTCAAAATCAGATGAAGGATAAAGTTGTCCAAATGAAGCTGGAAGCTCGCAAATTCCTCACACCAGAACAGATCGCCAATTGGAAACCAGGCTGGGGAATGGGGCGTGGCAAGATGATGGCCGGCCGTGGCCACATGATGGGCTCCGGCCAAGGAATGGGCCGTGGTTACGGAATGTGTTATTAATCGTAACCTCTGTAAATAAGTTCAGGAGGGGAAGGGATTGGCCACCTTCCCCTTTTATTTTGACCGTTCGGCTGCGCCCAAGGCTTTGGCGTCAACCCTGCCGAACGCCTTGGGCCGAAGAGCTGGCAATTCTCGGTGAGTTTAAAAAGTCTTGAGATTCTTCGCTTCGCTCAGAATGACAACTGGGCAGTTCCGTAATGTCATTCTGAAGGAGCGTTAGTGACTGAAGAATCTGGCGGTATTTTCACCGAGAATTGCTGCCGAAGAGCCGAAGGGTTTGACTTTTTGAAACCGTTTCGATATGTTTTAATACTAATCAGAGATTGTCTTTCGGGTGATAAGCTATTCCAATATAACTATGAGATTGAAAACAGTTCTAATTTTCTTTTTTCTCTTCCTGCTTCAAATACCTCACTCTTCTGCGCAACCACCGGGAATGAAGGATGGTCCAGGGATAGGAATGAGGCAGTGGAGGGGAAAAGACCAGTGCTGGAAGGCATCGGATCTCAACCTCTCTGCCGATCAGGTGAAGGGATTGGAAGCGATCCAGCAAAATTACCAGCGCGAAACTCAGCTCCTCCGTGCTGATCTTTTCTTAAAACGTCTGGAACTTCGGGAATTCCTCACCAGCCCTACCACAAAGATTGAGTCTATTCGTTCGAAGTACTCTGAGATCAACGAACTTCGGTCCAGGCTTGAAGAGAAGATCATCGAATACCTCATCAAGGTGAGAAACCTTCTGACTCAGGAACAACTGAAGATTTGGTGTCCGGAACAGGAGTTTCCCCTCTTTCGGGGAACGATGCACGGACCTGGCCCGTTGGGACCCCTCCATCCCAGACGACCTCCTCCCCCAGAAGGACCAGGAGAAGATTAGGCAATTACAAAACCCGCTCTTTCGTCTTGGCTACAGGGGAAGGACATATTTTGTTCAAGCATAAGGATAAGATCAAACGAAGTTTCTCACCCATCTCCCTGGCGATCTTCTCCGGAATCATTCTCATTATCCTCATCATCAATGGACTTCTGGAAATCAACCGGACCAAGAAGGGATTCTATCTCTTGCTGGAGAGGGAAGCGATCGTCCTTTTACAGCACTATGAAAAGAATGTCCAAGAGACCATGGCCTCTCTTCAACTGTTGGAAGGCGGGCCAGGCAAGCATCAGTCTACTGCACCTATCTCTGGATTCTTCCTCGGTCTGGAAGATTCCATTGCCGAATACCTTTTGGAAGCCCTCCATCGTTTGGATCAAATCGACGGAGAAAGACCTTTGACCCCCTCTGACTTCCAATCGCTCATCGACCAATATCTCGTCACCTCGATCGAAATCTATGACACCAAAGGGAACCTCCTCCGAGGTGGGTCTTCTCCGTTTTCTTCCATCGAAACGGGGCCCCTTCTTCGGGAACTCTTTGAGAAGAAACGTTCGGTGGCTATTGACCTTTTTACCAAACCCCTGTCAGAAGACCGTCTCTTCTCTGTTGCCATCTGGAGAAAGTCGACCCCTGGGATGATCGCTCTCCACCTCAGCGGAGAGCAGGTCAAAAGGCTCTTCCGCCAGTTTGCAATTCAAAGGGCGATCTCCGACATCGGCCTCAGAGATGGCATCCTCTATATCTCTGCTCAGGATGACCATTTCAACACCCTCGCCCACACCGATCCAAGCCTCATTGGAAGGAGGGAAGAAGACCCCTTTTTAAGAAGTTGTCTTCAGGCCAACCGGCCTCTTTCTCGTCTTTACCAATCGAAAAAAGGAGAGGAAATTTTTGAAGTGGTGAAATCCTTCTCCTTCAAAGAGAAGACCATGGGTTTGATTCGCATTGGATACTCCCCAAAACAAATGCATCCTGTCCTTAGCCAGATCAAGAAAAGTGTGGCCCTCTCGATTTTCTTCTTTCTCATCTTAGGGATTTCTGCCATTGCCTTAATATGGGTGAACCAGAACCGTCACCTCAGAAAAATGAAAGAGATGGAAGACCGGGTCCAACTGGCGGAGAGGCTTTCCTCTCTTGGTCATTTGGCTGCCGGGGTGGCCCATGAGATTCGAAACCCCCTCAATGCCATAGGCATGGGGCTCCAGAGACTCAAGAGGGAATTTCTGCCCCAGGATGCATTGAAGAGAGAGGAGTATTCCTCCTTTACAGCGTTGATCCTCAATGAGATCAGAAGGATGAACGAAATCATTGAACAGTTTCTCACCCTCTCCAGACCTTTTCAACTCAATCTGAGGGAATCTTCCCTCCAAGATCTTCTGAAAAATCTGGTTACCTTTTTCCAGGAGGAGGCTTCTTCTCTGGGGATCACCCTTCAGACACAAATTCCTTCAGATCTGCCTCTCATCAAAATGGATCCTGAAAGGTTGACACAGGCCTTCATCAATATTATGAAGAATGGAATGCAGGCCCTGGGACAGGGAGGGATTCTTCGTATTGAGACCAAATCCTTAAGGGACGGCATAGAGGTAATTATTTCAGATGCAGGCCCTGGGATTCCGCCGGGACAGATGGAGAAGATCTTCAATTATTACTATACGACAAAAGAGAAAGGAGTTGGGTTGGGGCTTCCCATTGCCCATCGGATTATCGAAGCCCATGGTGGCCAACTTATGGTTGAAAGCCGAGTTGGGGTTGGAACAAAAGTGACGGTGATACTGCCCACTGAGAAAAAGGAAGAAGTAGGCAGTAGCCAGTAAGCAGAAGTCAGTACACAAAAATCTAGCCAAATATATTTGAAATTTCTCTAACCTTACCCCTCCCCCTTTGACGGGGGAGGGCGAGGGTGGGGGTGGACAAAAGAAACTGAATTCCCCCCTCCCCTGTGTCCCCTCCTATCACGCCAAGGCGTGAAGGGGAGATTTTTTTGAGGGTTTTTTCTGAATGTTAGAAGAAAATTCTCAGATTCATATATGTTAGAATCTAATACAAATCATAATCATTTAAGAAGAAATGGATAAAGCAAAGATTTTAATCGCTGAGGATGAGAAGGCCCAAAGGGATCTCCTGGAGGGTTTCTTGAAAAAGGAAGGATTCTCCGTTGAGGCCGTCGCCAGTGGAAGGGAGGCTCTTCAGAAACTTGAAGGAGATCTTTTTGATATCGCCTTGATCGACTATAGAATGCCCGGACTTGATGGACTGCAAACACTCCGGGAGATTCGAAGGCTGTACTCCGATATCTCTGTAGTGATGATGACCGCATATGGAACGGTGGAGACAGCCGTGACTTCGATGAAGGAAGGAGCACTGGATTATCTGACAAAACCCATAGACTTGGAAGAACTCCTTCTCATTCTCCAGAAAGTGATGGAAAGGTCCAATCTCATTCGTGAGAATAGGGAGTTAAGGGCTCAACTTCAAGAACGTTACACCCTTGACAATATCGTCTACGGGAGCACCAAAATGGAGGAGGTGATGGGACTCGTTGCTCGTGCCGCACCGAGTCACGCCACCATTCTTATCAGGGGAGAGAGCGGGACGGGAAAAGAACTGGTTGCCAATGCAATCCATTATGCGAGTCCTCGATCCGGAAAACCCTTGGTGAAGGTGAGTTGTTCTGCCCTGCCTGAAACCCTTTTGGAAAGTGAACTCTTCGGCCATGAGAAGGGTGCCTTCACTGGCGCAATTCAGAAAAGGATTGGCCGCTTTGAAGAGGCCGACGGTGGAACGATTTTTCTGGATGAAATTGGGGATCTCTCACCGGGTATCCAGGTGAAGCTTCTGAGAATTCTCCAGGATAAGGAATTTCAACGGTTGGGATTGAACCTCACTCTTAAGACCGATGTGAGGGTCATCGCTGCCACCCACCGAAATCTCGAAGAGGCAATGAAAAGCGGAAATTTTAGAGAGGATCTCTACTACCGGCTCAATGTCATCTCGATCCATCTCCCCCCTTTGAGAGATAGGAGGGAGGACATTCCTCTTCTGATCGACTATTTCTTAAAAAAATATTCGAAAGAGAATCAGAAGTCAATCAGTGATATTTCTAAAGAGGTGAGGGCGGTTCTCCTCCGGTACCCCTTCCCCGGAAATGTTAGGGAACTGGAGAATCTCATCGAGCGGGCTGTGGTGCTCTGCAGGGAAGAGATGATCACCACACCGGACCTCCCTTTCCACCTGCGAGAGGAGAAATCTGAAAAGGAATGGGGTTTCCCTAAAAAAGAAAAGAGCCTGCCCGAATCTTTGGAAGAGGTTGAAAGAGACCTGATCATCAAGGCCCTCCATCAGCATCATGGAATTCAGACCAAGGCCGCTGAGAGCCTTGGCATCAGCGAGAGGGTGCTTCGATATAAGATGAAGAAATATAGAATCCGTCTGAATGAGGTGAAAGAATAATGACCTACTACCGCTATTCTTTTGGATATGGTTTGACACCTGTTGTCAAGAATCTGATGATCAGCATGGGAGTGGTTTTTCTCCTACAAATGCTCATCAACGGGTGGTTCAACTTTTACCTTGGACTTGTTCCCATCTTGGTTTGGAAGAAATATTATTTGTGGCAACTTGCCACCTATATCTTTCTTCATGGAGGGATCACCCATCTTCTCTTCAACCTTCTGGCTCTTTGGATGTTTGGGGGTGAGTTAGAAAGCTATTGGGGATCGAGGAAATTCTTGGGATATTTTCTCTTTTGTGGAATTGGGGCTGGGATCTGCACAGTCGTCTTTTCTCCATATCAGTTTATTCCCGTGATCGGTGCCTCGGGATCGATCTATGGGTTACTTCTCGCTTTCGGGTGGCTCTTCCCTAATCGGCCTATTTACATCTATTTTCTCTTTCCCATTCCTGCCAAATACATGGTGATCATCTTCGGGCTGATTGAACTCTTCTCTTCCGCCGAGGGCACAGGAGGTGGCATTGCTCATCTCACCCATTTAGGCGGTCTCTTCTTCGGTCTTCTCTATATGGTTTTTCCAACGGTCAGGCAAAAAATTCGCCGTGAATATTACAAGCGAAAGTGGTCTCAAAGGGGCCCCGGAGGCGGGGGTTACTACCATTAAAATCAACTGCCATCCCGGCAAGTCGGGATGGTTTGAGGATTCATGGATTCAAGGGGTCAAGGGTTCGAGTAAACCCTTTTTCTTTTATTTAAATGGTCCTCTCAAATTCCGCAATCAGCAATCTACAATCTGCAATGAGGGTTCCCATGATTTTCATCGGTACGAGCGGTTATAATTATCCTCATTGGTGGAACGACGTCATCTATCCCTCCCATCTTCCACAGAGAAGGTGGCTCGAATTTTATGCCCAATATTTTGACACGGTGGAGTTGAATGTCTCCTTTTATCGTCTGCCCAAGAAAGAGGTCTTTGACAGTTGGTGTAAACGGACACCTAAGAGGTTCTCCTTTGCCGTCAAAGGAAGCCGATTCATCACCCATATCAAACGCCTTAAGAATTGCAGAGAACCCCTATCCCTCTTTTTTGACCATGCATCACCTTTGAAAGAAAAATTAGGAGCAGTGCTCTGGCAACTTCCCCCACGGTTTAAATTTCAGAAGGAGAGATTGGAGGAATTCGGCGTCCTTCTCTCAACACTTCCTCGCTCTAAACTCCTTCGCCATGCGTTTGAGTTCAGGGATGAATCCTGGGTCTGTCAGGAAGCTTTTCGGATATTGGAAGAATTTAATTTTGCCTTTTGCATTGCCCATGGTTCAGGTCTCCCTTTGACTGAAAAGGTGACATCTGATTTCATTTATCTCCGTCTTCACGGAGGCGAAGTGCTCTACGGCTCTAATTATTCTGATATAGAATTAAACCAATGGGCTGGAAAAATTGAAGATTGGAAAGGGACAGGTAAAATGGTATTTGTCTACTTCAACAATGATGCCTATGGTTTTGCTGTCAAGAACGCCCTCACCCTGAAGAAAATCGTCCACAGTGATTCAATCATTTGACTAATCATGACTAATCAAACCCTGAGTTTTCCAACTGGGACTGCCTATTATAATAGGCAACTGTCAAAAAAATAGGCAATTTTGACTCCAAAAAAAATGTTGTATTTTTGAAAAATGTATCATTTTCAATACGTTACAAAAGTAGCCCATTTGGTACGTTTTTTGCTAACTAACTTAAGCAAGTAGAGGTGTATCTCAGGGGGACCTATTAAAAACGAGAAGCTTGACCTCAGCGAATTTAGGGAAATTAAGATCATTAGCACGGGGTATACCCGACCGGGGATCCACAATGCTGAGGATGAGGTTAACAGACTCTTCAGAGAAGGATGGATACTGCTCGAAACCTATACCACATGTTATAGCAACACACCTCCCCTCACATCTCAGCAGGAAGTCCACTTAGTATTGGGGAGAAAGGAAGCATCTGAACAAGAGCAACAGGTAAATGCCTTTTCGGCCTGATATCTTAAAGACTGTTCACCAAATCATAACTCCCCATTGCCCACCAAAATAAGGTTAACTCCCCATTTTAGGTGGAGTGAATTCAAAGAGAGGTGTAAAAGGCCAAAAAGGGTGGTTGGCTCTGCGTTTGCAGAGAAGTCCTCCCCCTTGATGACAACAACCTTAGCCCTCGCAGCTTAAACAAGGCAGAGTCTTTTGGCCAATTCTTTTCCGGTAGCTGTCCTGAAGACCCTCCCGATCAATTCCTCAACTTTCTCTCGATCTCTTGAAAGCCCTTCCTCTTCAATGTTGACCAGCCAATCTGCCTCATGGAGGATCTGGAAGTTTAGCGTCTCTTCATCCCTTGGGCTATGATGATGGCCTATGATGTCACAGATCTCGTTCATAACCTCTTTCTCGACACCCAATCTTTCCAAAATCTCCTTGGCAATGGCAGGTCCTTCCATCTCTTGATAATGACCTGATGAACTCTTATATTTCCTCTTAGCTTCGTGAATGCCGATGTCATGAAGATAGGCGGCTCCCAGAACCACCAAAGGGTTCCCACCTTCCATCTTCAGGAACTGCTCTGCATACCGGGCGACTTTGAGGGCATGATTCACGCGCTTGAAATCTTTGCCGAAGTATTTTTTCATTTCCAGAGAGATTCTTTCCCTCAATAAATCCTTCTGCTCTGCCTTCTGCTTCGCCCTCACCTCTTCCGGGACCACTCCTCCACATTGCCCTGCATATTGACACCACTCGGCGCAACCAAAATCCAGTTTGGGATTGACGATCTCGTGGCCACAAGAGCACTTCCGCCTTACATCATCTTTGAAGAACTCCACCTTTCTCCCACATTTTGAGCATTGGGTCTCAAAGATATCCTCTGGTTTCCAGAACCTCATATCCTTACCTGGACATCTCATCTTATTTCTCCCATCCCATATTTTGGTGAATTCGTAAAAAGTCTACCAGCGGCACCTGGCCATTTTGAGTCCCACCCGGGCGGGACGAAGAGTCTAATCAAATCAATGCGGTTTAGACCTTTGACTCCATTGAGAATGACAAAGCGGGACTTTTTACGAATTCATTGCTTAGAAAATCACTTTCAAATCCCCCCACTCCCCCCTTGACTAAAAGGGGGCGAGGAAGGATGACCGATCTTTATTGTTCGAGGGTGATGAACCCGCCAAGCAAAATTACATTGTAATTCTGCTTGATTAACGAAAAAACTTCTTTGACTTAGGTCAAATGAGAAGAGAACTCCGAGGAGTCCCGCCATGGCAGGACGATGTGCCTGCGCGCTGAAGCGCTTCGGCGCGCAAGCGTGGCAATCTCATGAGATTGCTTCATCCCGCAGGGCGGGATTCGCAATGACACCACGCGAACGTCAACTTATTTATGGCGTTCACTATCACACGATCAAAGAACCCTATAGCGGCTCAAAACGGTGACCTCTCCCAGAGGTAAACTCAAAGTTTCTTGCGCACAAGGTTTGAGATTATCGCCCCGGCATTTCCGAGGTAATCCCTCGGTTATGGGCGAAGATCCTATGCCCAGGATCGGGGTGGTCTCTACGGAGAAAACTTGAAGCGGCACCTTTGAGCAATGAGCCAAGGCGCAGATACCCTTAAAACGCTCCCTTCAGCACCACCCGCCGATTCCCCTCTCTCTAATGATCCGCTTTTCAAGGTTTCGGAGGGGAGACCACCCCGATCCAACCGCACCCGAGACTAAGGGATTACTTCCCGAGTAATTTTCCCCTTGCAAAATGCCGAATCATATGTTAACAGAGTCCTATTTAACTTATTGCCATCCAAAGGAGGAGAAACAGTGAAGAAACGGAGGGTTCGATGTCCAATGTAACAATGAAAGAACTTCTGGAGGCAGGGGTTCATTTCGGTCACGAGACGAAACGTTGGGACCCCAAAATGAAGCCATACATTTTCGGGGCAAGGAATGGGATCTACATCATCGATCTCCAGAAGACTGTCCAACTTTTCAAGGAAGCCTATCAATTTGTTCGCGATATCTGCGCCAAAGGGGAGTATATCCTCTTCGTCGGAACGAAGAAACAGGCCCAAGAGACGATCTATGAACAGGCGACTCGCTGCGGCATGTTCTATGTGAATCACCGTTGGCTGGGAGGAATGATGACCAATTTCCAGACCATTAAACGATCCATCGATCGACTCAATAAACTCGAGGCCATGAAAAATGAGGAGATCTACAATCTTCTCCCTAAAAAGGAGGTCCTCGAATTAGAGAAGGAGAGGAGCCGGTTGGAGAGATCCCTGGGAGGAATCAAAAATATGGACCGACTTCCTGGGGCAATCTTCGCCGTGGATCCCAAAAAGGAAACGATCGCTGTCAGGGAGGCAAGGAAGATCGGCATTCCTTCGATTGGCATTGTCGACACCAACTGCAATCCTGAAGAATTAGACTACATCATTCCAGGCAATGACGATGCGATCCGGGCCATCCACCTTTTCGCCTCTAAAATTGCGGATGCCTGCATTGAGGGAAGACAGCTTTATGAAAAGCAACTTCAGACGGAGGGAGCCAAAGAGGAAAAAGAGAGTGTTGAACAGGCTGAACCTCCTGCGGAGATACGGGTGGAAGAAGTGATCGAAGGAGTGGAGGAGGAATAGGACCGAATGGAAATTTCTATCGAATTGGTAAAGGACTTGAGGCAGAGGACGGGTGCTGGGGTGAACGATTGTAAGACAGCGCTCCAGGAGGCCAAGGGAGATGTCGATGCTGCGATCGAATATCTCCGGCGGAAGGGATTGGCCACTGCCGCCAAGAAGGCAGGACGAATTGCCACAGAGGGTTTGGTCTCTTCCTATATCCACGCAGGGGGAAAGATCGGGGTCCTTGTTGAGGTCAACTGCGAGACCGATTTCGTGGCTAAGACAGAAGATTTTCAAACCTTAGTGAAGAATATCGCCATGCAGATCGCTGCCGCCAATCCCCAATACATCAGGAGAGAGGAAATCCCGGCAGAAGTGTTGGAAAGGGAGAGGAGAATCTATCGAACTCAGGCACTGGATTCAGGGAAACCAGAAAAGGTGATCGATAGGATTGTTGAAGGCAAAATGGAGAGGTTCTACTCCGAAGCCTGCCTTCTGGAACAGACCTATATCAAGGATTCTGATCTGACGGTTAAAGATGTTCTTGATGCCATGATCGCTAAGGTTGGGGAGAACATTAACGTTCGTCGGTTCACTCGATTTCAACTGGGTGAAGGGTTAAACTCACGGTCAGAGCCTGCCTGCTCCCCTTCGGTCGAAACTGCTTAACATCCTTGAAAATGATGAATTGGAAAAAGTAAATTGCCGACCCTCCATGAAGAGAACGCAATATAAGAGAATCCTCCTTAAGATCAGCGGTGAGGTGTTAACTGGGAAAAGAGATTACGGAATCGATCCGGTGGTGATCCGGCAGATCGCGCACGAAGTTAAAGAGGTGAAAAACCTGGGAGTTGAGGTGGCCATTGTCATCGGGGGAGGCAATATCTTTCGCGGAGTCGCGGCGAGTTCCAAGGGAATGGACCGGGCCTCCGCAGATGATATGGGCATGCTGGCTACCGTCATCAACGGCCTTGCCCTTCAGGATGCCCTTGAGAAGATGGATGTTCACACTCGAGTCCAAACGGCGATAGAGATGCGGCAGGTGGCAGAGCCCTATATTCGACGCAGGGCGATTCGCCACCTGGAGAAAGGTAGGGTGGTCATCTTTGCCGGAGGAACAGGAAACCCTTACTTCACCACGGATACGACAGCGTCCCTCCGCGCCATGGAGATTGGCGCAGAGGCAATCCTTAAGGGCACAAAAGTCGATGGCGTCTACGATAAAGATCCGCTTCTGAATAAAGGGGCTCGGAAATATAATGAACTCACTTACCTCGATGTCTTGAAGAAGCAGATAAAGGTAATGGATGCCACTGCCATCTCCCTCTGCATGGATCATCAGATCCCCATCATCGTCTTCAGCTTGAAGGAAAAGGGGAATATCAAACGGCTCATGCTGGGAGATCGGGTGGGGACAACAGTGAGGGGATGAACGATGGATGAAAAGATCGTCAAAGAAGTAGAAGCCAAGATGGAGAAAACCCTTTCTGCCCTCAAAACGGACTTCAATAAGGTGAGAACAGGCAGGGCATCCCCAGCCCTCTTTGATGATATTCGCATTGATTATTATGGAACGTCCACTCCCCTTCACCAGGTGGCAACATTGGCAACCCCAGAACCTAGGCTGATCGCCATTCAACCGTGGGATACAAGCATCATCGGTGAGATTGAAAAGGCCATCCTCAAGTCAGAACTTGGGTTGACCCCTGCCAGCGATGGGAAGATCCTTCGGATCGCCATTCCACGGCTGACAGAGGAGCGGCGAAAGGAACTCGTCAAAGTGGTAAAAAAAATGGCTGAAGGGACAAAGGTGGCGATCCGGAACATCCGACGGGAGGCAAATGAGCAACTGAAGGGGTTGGAAAAGAATAAGAAGATCTCTCAGGACCAACTTCGCCAGTGGATGGATAAGGTGCAAGTCTCCACAGACAAATTTATCGAAAGAGTGGATGGGGTGCTCGCGGCCAAGGAGAAAGAGATCCTCGAAATTTAATGACAAAGGGGGTGATGGGAGTGGCTTATGTGATCACCGAAGAATGCGTGGCCTGTGGAACCTGTTCGGAAGAATGTCCTGCAGAAGCGATTGAAGAGGGAGAGCCCTATGTAATTAATGAAGAGAAATGTACGGAATGCGGAAGCTGCTTTGAGGTATGCCCTGTCGAGGCGATTGTTGAAAAATAGGACGGAAGGGGGTCGAGAGTGCTCTCCTCCCCCTTGGCTCTCTCTCGCTCCTTTCTCCTACCGATGAATTCCCCCCTATCAATTCTGCAACTCAGACGCTGGACCTCAGTCCCGCCAAGGCGGGATTAGACACCAGATTTTTCTCTCTCGTAAGAATGCATTTTTCCAGTGAGAGCGTAAAGGACGAGAGCGCAAGGGGTAAACCCCTTACCCCTTACCCCTCGCACCTAACCACCTTTTCAATTCAACATCTGGGTTCAGTCTAATGTCTGAAGTCTAATGCCTGAATTAAAGTTTCCTTATTTCATTGATTGAAAATGAATACCTGATATGGTAACTTTAATAAATATTGACCTAAAACTCTTCTTGGGAGACCTTCTTCGCCCCGTTCTCAAAAAGAGGTCCACGAAACCATGGAACAAACCGATAAGGAAAAACTTCCCCGCCATATCGCGATCATTATGGATGGAAATGGCCGCTGGGCCAAGAAGAAGTCTCTCAGCCGGATCAGTGGTCATATCAAAGGGGTCAATGCCGTCAGGGAGGTTGTCACCGCATGCCGGGAATTAGGCATCAAGGTTTTGACCCTTTATGCCTTCTCCATTCAAAACTGGAGGAGACCAGCGGAGGAGGTGATGGCGTTGATGGGATTGCTGAAGGAGTATCTCCTCAAGGAAGGTGAGGAGATGGTCCAGAATAATATTCGGCTCTATGCCATCGGCAGGGTAGAGGATCTTCCTCTTGATGTCCAGAATACGTTGCAGGAGACGATTAAAAAGACAGAACGGTGTGATGGGATGATTCTCAACCTGGCATTGAGTTACGGTGGCCGTTCGGAGATCCTCCATGCCGTTCAGGGGATGCTCTCCGATTTCCAAAAGGGAAAGATCAAACCGGAGGAGGTCACCATGCAACGTTTCTCTGATTATCTTTGGACCCGGGGAATACCCGACCCGGATCTCCTCATCCGCACGAGTGGTGAATTTCGGATCTCCAACTTCCTTCTTTGGCAGATCGCTTACACAGAGCTGTATGTTACCGAAACCCTCTGGCCGGATTTCGATCGGACAGAACTCCTGAAGGCCATTGCAGACTATCAGTCCCGGGAGAGGAGGTTCGGTCTGACCAGCGAACAACTCAATGGCATGGAACAATAAAAGTTATGAGTTCGGAGTTTAGAGTTTGGAGATTTAAGACCAAGAGGTTATAAGAAAATGACTTCCCCCCTTTCGTTAAGGAGGATTTACAAAAAAATAATTATTTCCGGACAAGTTCTAATACTCCGAACTCCGAACTGATTACTCCGAACTATCAAAGGGTTAAACATGGGAAGAATAGAAAAAGAGAAGATATGGATGGGACTCCTCATTGTCCCTCCGGTCGTCTTTCTCATCGCCATGGGGCCTCCACCCATTCTCTTCCTGATGGTGCTCTTGGCTACGTTTTTCGGGCTCCGTGAATTCTACAACCTTGCCCTCCCCCAGTCCAAACAGGTTGAACGATATGTAGGTATAGCCTTAGGCTTGATCCTTTCCTTGATTCTATCTTACAGTGATGCGAGAGTCGTTCCCCCTTTCATCGTCCTTCTCCTTCTTGTTCTCTCCATTATCTTCATGGGCACCTCAGAGAACCTTTCGTCGACCATCTCCAATATCGGGATCACGCTCTTTGGAATCTTCTACATCGGCTTTCTTCTCTCCCATGTCTCCTTGATTCGGAAAATGGGAGATGGAAGACTTTGGGTCCTCTTCCTAACCACAGCGGTCTGGGCTGGAGATATCTCCGCCTTTCTCATCGGCTCTCTGTTTGGAAGGCATAAACTCTACCCCAAGATCAGTCCAAAGAAGACCTATGAAGGATTGGGGGGAGCGATCGTCGGTACGGTCATCGTGGCACTCGCTTTTGCCCGATTCTTTATCCCTCATTTGCACAGTGGGTCCTGTATCTTGTTAGCCATCGGCCTGGCGATCTTGGGCCAATTGGGTGATTTCACCGAATCAATGTTGAAGCGAAGTGCTCAGGTGAAGGATTCGGGGTCTCTCATCCCGGGCCATGGAGGAATGTTGGATCGCCTCGATAGTTTTCTCTTCTCTGCGCCCTTTCTCCATTACTCCCTCCTCTACCTCTTGAAGGAGACCTCATGAAACGTCTCGCCATCCTGGGCTCCACAGGTTCGATCGGGGTCAATACCCTTGATATTGTCCGTCAATTTCCAGAACGATTTGAGATCGTCGGCCTCTCTGCAGGCCTCAACATCCAGCTTCTCAAACAGCAAATC
>Ga0299912_10000996_pt1 | contig 22919 bp, 25 predicted proteins | sample RVTome_2_FD_207667 | JGI IMG/M metagenome (GOLD analysis project Ga0299912, IMG submission 207667) | Soil microbial communities from uranium-contaminated site in the Upper Colorado River Basin, Wyoming, United States - RVT95D214 (version 2) ... | reverse complement strand
GCTGCCGAGCGCGTTAATGCCTGCTTTGATGCCAAACTGCCTAAAACGGTGACGTTAATCATCGTTTTGCCGGCGGAGGCGATATTACCGCCGATTATGGCGACTCCGAACTGGCTGGCTATTTGAGCCATGCCCTGGTAGAGGCTGGCAATGAAGTCTGTTTCCAGCTCACCGGGCAAAGCCAGGGAAATCAGGGCGTATTTAGGGATGCCGCCCATAGCGGCAATATCGCTCAGATTCACAGCAATACTTTTCCAACCCAACTCCTCCCAGGTGGTAATATTGAGGTCGAAGTGTGTATCTTGAATAAGGCTATCTGTGGTAGCCAGTTGGATGGAGCTGTCTCCCTGCCAGGCAGCGGCATCGTCACCGATGCCGATTAGTAACCGCTGCCAGGAAATGTCTTTAGAATTCTTGGTTCTATCAACAATATCGGCTAAAAGCTCGATTAAGCCAAACTCACCCAGCTCAGATACCTTCATAGCTGCGATTATAACACAAGCTTGTATTTTGCCTAAACTTTATTCATTTTTTCTTTGTAAGTCTTTTAGAAAGTCTTGTGTATGGCAAATACAAGTTATATAATGCGATTAAACAGGTAAGGAGGTGAGTGATATGCAGCATACGGTCACATGCCCTAACTGTGGTGCGATAAGCGCTGCAGGTCAGCGGTTCTGCGGGAAGTGCGGAACGGTATTGGTCGCTGTGCCTCAGCAGGTACCGACTGCACCGGTTCAGCAAATGCCAGCTGCTCCGGTTCAACAAATGCCAGCTGCTCCAGCTCAGGAAATGCCTGCCAAAGTTGCCAGTCCTGTTATCCCTCGCCAACAGGTCGAAGTCAAGCCTACCTGGGGCCTGGCTTGGGGACTATTGTGGCGCATGGTGGTACTGGAGCTGCTAATCGGTGGCATAATCTACTTGATTGTCGCTATGGTGATGGTTCTTGCCTTCAACTATCAGTTCCCTTTTGGTGCTTGATGAGATAGGAGGCTTGATAATATATGCAACAAGTTGTTACGTGTCCTGCCTGTGGTGCTCAGAGTATAGGGGATCTGTTTTGTACTGTCTGTGGAACGAAATTGCCGGTCGCTGTTAAACAGGAAGTTTTAGAGCCGGCGCCAGTGGTTGCCGAACCGACGGCAGTGAAGGTTGTGCCAGCCCGGAAATTTGGAGTCTTAAGGGCTATAGCCACGATTTATAGAATTATTGGCTGGGTGGTAATGGTGGGTGGTACCCTCTTTTCGATTGGTCTGGCTGCGATAGCAGTTCAGGGCGCGGGAGGATTTAGCGAGGTTGTACCCTGGGTTGCCGGTCTGGGAACAGCAGGTATAGCGGCTACGGGCATCATAGTTTCGATATTACTTGGCTTGTTTCTGATAGCCTTTGCTGACCTTTGTTACGTGCTTATTGAGATAGAAAGTAATACCAGGTCAAAAGAATAAGCTCATACTATTTCCCAGTCCCTGTATCCCTGCTGAATGACAGCCAGATATTCGGCAGAAGGTTTTACCTCTTTTGATTGGTCTATCTTGATATAAGTTATGGCTTCTACCGGTTCATTGGTCTCAGTCCACACAATTACTTTTCGCCGGTCGTAAACCGTCGGATAGCCCTCATATCCATCCAGCCGTTTCAGGTCTCTTTCTGATATCTCATAAACAGCACCTAAAACCTTTTCACCTCTATGTGGAGTTATGCTGGCAACTCCACCCTGCCGACCTGCTCGTGCGGTAAAGGTAAGTTTGAAATTAGGCAGGGTGGCGATGAACCTGGGGTTGCTGTCCGGAGCGCGCTCTGTCATCTGCTGCCGATTGAGATTGGAGGCATAAGCAAAATAATACATTTCTTTACCCACCATCCTCAGCCTTTTATCAGCAATATTTTACCGCTTTTCAGTTCTTTATCATATCCTATCATCCAAACTTAACAAATCAACTTGCGGGTGGTATAGTTAGGCGGTATGCGTTATGCAATCATCGGCGATATTCACGGTAATTTAACGGCTTTCGAGGCGGTACTTAGCCATGCTGCTGACAGAGGTGGTTTCGATAAGATATGGTGTCTCGGAGATGTGGTGGGCTATGGTCCTGACCCTCATGAGTGCATTGAGCGGCTGCGACAATTCGAGCATGTGTGTATCGCCGGCAATCATGATTGGGCGGCGATAGGTAAGATAGATACCGCCGAATTTAATCCTGTGGCAGCTCTAGCCTGTCACTGGACAGCACAACAATTAGCTGCCGAGGATATAGATTACCTGCAAAACTTGCCTCTTAAACTTTGTCAGGACAGTTTTACGCTGGCTCACGGCAGCCCACGGGAGCCTATTTGGGAATATCTGCTATCGGTTGAGGCGGCGCAGGATAACTTCGCCTGTTTCGAAACAGCTTACTGCCTTGTGGGACATTCCCACGTCCCAATCATTTTCGAGCTTGCCGGCAACAGTGTAGCCTACAAGATGTTTTCAGATGAGACCGACTTGAAGTTGGGGAAAAAGCGCTTGATTATCAATCCCGGGGGTGTGGGGCAACCTCGTGATGGCGACCCTCGGGCGAGCTATGCCCTTTATGATACTGAGGCCCGGACTGTCTATCATTACCGGGTCGAATATGACATTCAAGCTACACAGAAAAGGATGGTGGAGCAGGGATTGCCCAAGCCGCTTATTATGCGATTGAGCGTGGGCTGGTAGCCTTGAAAAGTTTGGTCCTCCATAGTAGTATTTGTTTGGGCCGTGCTAGACGGGGAACTAGCGGTGCCCTGTACCCGAGATCCGCTATAGCGGGGTTGAATTCCGGCTCGAGGGTTTTGTTTTTTAGGACTGCTATGGTAAAGCGGCGTTGAGGGCTGGGTCTTGCGCGGCGGAGGCCTATGAACCCCGTCAGGTCCGGAAGGAAGCAGCGGTAAATAGTTATCTCCGGGTGCCGCAAGGCTACCTGGTCGGAGCTGGCTAACCGTAGTAAGCTGGAGAGCAAAAATCGACAGTCGGTGCACGGCCCATATCGAAACTCAGGAGATTTAAAGCCTTTAAGTGCCTAAAAAAGCGATTTTTCCCCCGGCTCAGGTCAAGCGGCAGCTCCGCCAGTCCGGTCTCAGGGCGAGGAAAAGCCTGGGGCAACATTTTCTCGCCGACGCATCGGTTCTGCAGACTATAGTTGAAGCCGCTGAGCTTTCTCCAGCAGACACTGTTATTGAAGTTGGTCCCGGTTTGGGTATTTTGACTGCTGAGCTGGTCAGGCGTGCCGGTAATGTTGTCGCGGTGGAGCTTGACACAAAGCTGGCTTTACAGTTAAAACGCCGGTTAGCTTCACCGGCTAATTTACGTGTGATTAACGCTGATATACTCAAGGTTAGCCCATCAGAGCTGTTGGAGGGAACCAGCCGTTACAAGGTGGTGGCCAATCTGCCATATTATATTACTTCGCCGGTATTGCGCTATTTTATGGAAGCCTCGCCGAAACCGTCTTTAATGGTGGTGATGGTGCAAAAGGAGGTTGGCGAGGCTATAGTCTCCGGGCCGGGCAAGATGTCTCTGCTGGCGGTTAGTCTCCAGACATACAGTAAGCCAAGGATTATCTCGCATGTGCCGGCTCAATGTTTTTATCCCCCGCCGAAAGTGGATTCGGTTGTAGTGCGCTTCGACCTGTTGCCGGAGCCCGCGGTTAAAGTGGCCGATATGGGCGGCTTTTTTGATCTGGTCAGAGCCGGATTCAGCTCACCTCGAAAGCAACTGCGTAACTCGTTAGCCCACGGTTTGGGAATGAAACCGGCTGAGGTCACCTTATTGTTGGAAAGGGCGAACATAGACTCTAAACGCCGGGCTGAAACGCTTATACTGGAAGAATGGGCGAAATTGTATGAGGTTTTGGAGACTTTTAAAAAAGGATAGATTCTATGCTGACATGCGTGGCGCCGGCCAAGATTAATCTTGTCCTTGAAGTTCTGGGCAAGCGTGACGATGGTTACCACGAGATTCGCAGTCTGGTCCAGACAATTAATCTGTGTGATGCCATTTCTTTTGAGCCAGCTAGTAAAGTTTCGTTTGAATGCACTGAGCCGAGTTTGCAGACCTCGGATAACCTGGTGGTCCAGGCGGCTGAATTGCTCAGAAAGATCAGCGGTTACCGGAAAGGGGCGAAAATCAAACTCGAGAAGCGGATACCCTGGGGTGCCGGTTTGGGTGGCGGCAGCAGCGATGCGGCTGCGACTTTGTCGGCTCTCAACAGGCTCTGGAATTTAAAGCTGACGATTTCGGACTTGATTGAACCGGCAGCCAGGCTCGGGTCGGACGTGCCCTTTTTTATTTACGGAGGCACGGCCTTAATAGAGGGCAGAGGTGAAAGGGTAATGCCTCTGGCAGCTTCGATGCCGGGCTGGTTTGTACTACTTTTGCCGCCGTTGCCCAGAATGCCCGGCAAAACAAAGCAACTTTATTCCCATTTGAATGCGCGACATTTCACTGCAGGCCAATTCGTTTACAGGGCATTTAAAATTTGGTCTCAAGATAGGCATCTCTCTCCACACTTGTTGCTTAATGTTTTTGATAAAGTGGCGTTTGGTGCTTTTCCCGGCCTGGAAGATTATTGGAGACGTTTTGAGGCAGCTGGTGCTAAAGATATACACCTGGCTGGCTCGGGCCCGGCTTTGTTTGCTCCCGTGGATAGTGAAGCTCAAGCTGAGAAAATGTGTAGTCTGCTCAGTCAGCAGGGGCTTGAAACCTACGCTGTGTCTACCTTTGAGGGAAGTGAGGCTTTGCCCAAACTGTAACCCAATTCTTCCTCGTCACGCCTTGTCTTTACCTCTCCGTTGAGCCGCGCCTTGTGTAACGCGCTTAGAATCTCTCCTATCCGAGGCCCTGCCGGAATACCCATCCTCTTCAAGTCTTCCCCGCTCAGCAGTGTCTTTACATAACGTAGTTTTGTCAGGTACAGCTGCAGGTGCTGGCTGACTATGGGTGATTCGGATGCCAGAGTGTTGGTTTGAATGGTTGTTGTTGTATAGCTGCGAAGCGATTGGTAAATATCGCTGGGCTTTAGCTGGGGGTTGGTTAAGTCTTGAAGTTGAGTTTTGAGCTGCAAGGTATGGCGCATGACTTGAACTGAGTTTTTGGGAAAGTTGAGACGGGAGATGAGCTCTTCGTTTTCCTTATCGGTTAGATTATATATAAGTAGACATAGGTAAAGCGAAGGAAGCGAGGTTTGCTTATATGACTGGCGAGCTTGTTCGAATTTCCGGCTGAGCCAGCCGTTGCCTTTCAGCGACCGATGCAGTTGACGGAGGACACCCAGTTCCCCGGCTCGCCGTAGGACCAGCTCTGGTTTATCTTCTTTCAGTATTAGCTCCAGCTCATGCCTTATGCGGTCGCCGCTTATGGTATCTAGCATGTTTACATCACGACGGAGCAATTTTTCGGTTTCTGCCTCTAGTCTGAAGCTTAACCTTTGTTCATAACGTATCGCCCTTAAGATTCTGGTGGCATCGTCGATGAAGCTGTTCGGATGCAGTATACGGATGAGTTTGTTATCGAGGTCATCTTTGCCGTTGTACAGGTCGATTAGCTCGCCGAAACGCTGAGGGTTAAGGTGTAGCGCCATGGCGTTGATGGAAAAGTCGCGGCGGATGAGGTCGTCTTTGAGGCTGCCCGGCTTGACTGTGGGCAGGGCTCCAGGCTTGCTGTAGGTTTCGCTGCGGGCGGTAGCCAGGTCAAGGCTGAAATCAGGGTAATGAAGCTTGGCGGTACCGAAGCGGGAATGGACTGTTAGTTTTGCCCGGCTGTCCTTTGCCAACTTTTTTGCCAGGCTGATGGCGTTGCCTTCGACGACTAAGTCGAAGTCGAAATTGGCACGGTTCAGAAATAAATCGCGTACTACCCCACCGACCATATATAACCCCAATCCCAACTCGCTGGCCTCTGTGCCGGCAATTTTCATCAGAGCCAGAACCGGTGGCGGCAGATATTTTTCAAGCTGCGATGAAAGGTTTTCAGACATGTCTTTATTTTAGTATCAATTACTCCCAACTAATTTGTCTTACATTTTTCCCTTGCCTTATTGAAAAACAAGGAGTCCTTTTTGTATTGGTTAACGATCCAATCGACGAAGTTATTACTGTATTGTGGAGACCCGTACTTCGGCATATAATAGAATTCTGGCTTAACTTGATCTACTTTGTGAATTTTACGTACACAACGAAAATCGTGTGTATTAATCATTTTTCTGCCACCCAGCTTTTGATTTATAGCAATTATTGTCTCTTTCTCCCTGTACGGATGGGTAAAATTAGGGTCCATCCTTGGATACGCAGGAACAGTAGTATCATCAGTAATTCTGATTGGAATCTCAGTTGCAAGTGATGGCAACGACTTTCCGGGTGGAAGAACATATAATTGAGAACCAATTGGGGCTTTAGTAACCTTGCGGATATCTGCAAGCCATACATCGCGAATTCGATCTACTTCCCGATCTATTATCTCTCTTAGGTCTTTTGAATTTCCGGGCTCACTTTTCGCTCCATGCCGAACATATAAGGCGCCCTTTCTGAATGCTATTCTTTCTTTGTTATGAACGTTATCAGTGTACTTGCCGTCTTGGATGAAAATCATAGGGAATGTGGTACTATGAACTATCAATAAAGCGATTTGGCGCCTTTTCCTGAGTGCTTTCTGAATTTCGAAACTGTCGAATTGTTCTCCTGTATATTTTGCCATCTTGTCAGTTATTTTGGCAGGATCAAGATTTAATAGTGGTGTAGGATCCCATCCAGATGAAGTGCCGTTATTCCTTACGCCAATTAAAATATATCCTCCTCCAGAATTGGCCATAGCTACAATATCTTTAATAACCTCGCACCAATCTGCATCCTGAGTAACGTCAAGTCTTTCCTTCCATTCAACGTATTTGGACTCTCTTTTTGCATTTATGGCTTGTCTGATGTTTAACATTTTTGCTCGATGTATCTTTTGCGTATATTCTACTTTTGGCATTCTACTGCTTGGTGTAGTGATGGTCAAGAGATTGGCATTAAAAACCGGTGAGAATTGACTGGGGGCTTTAGCGGGTGATATATTAAAGAAGGCAAAGGAAAGGGGTTTAAAGCTATGTGCGATACTTGTGCGGCTCATGCTAAAAAGTCTGCAAAACCAGCCAAGAAGACCGGCAAGAAAAAATAACAGATAGACAAGCTCAGATTGTTATTTGGCGTTGGGTACAAAAGGCTTACGCAAGGGTTTGAACGTACCTTTCGCCCCTATATTTGAAGCAACCTCTTCAGCCTCGTTGATTATCCTGTCCACTAGCTCTTTGACCGTTGGTATGTCGTGGACAAGACCTATCACCTCACCGGCAGTGAGCAGCCCATTATCTATGTTGCCTGTCTCGATGAGGTTCCGGCCTACTCTGCCACTGATGAGCGACTCCAGTTGATGAATGTCGGCACCTTGCTTCTCTATTTCGAATACCTTTTCTGAAGAGGGATTCTTAAGAGCTCTCATGGTATTGCGGAATGACCGCAGCAGCAGTAGAGTATCCCGCTCCGATGCTTGAATAAGCCACTCTTTAACTTTGGGATGCCCGGGGGCTTCTTTGGTTGCCATAAACCGGGTGCCCATGTTGACTGCTTCTGCACCTAGTGCCAGCGCGGCAACAAGCCCCCGACCGTCGCCGAAGCCGCCGGAAGCGATTACCGGGATTTTTACAGCATCTACGGTCAATGGGATTATGATCAGTGAGGTGACATCCTCCTCGCCGGGGTGTCCGGCACATTCGAAGCCATCGATGCTGATGGCGTCGCAGCCTATACGTTGTGCTGTGCGGGCATAGCGGACTGCGGTGCATTTGTGTATCACCTTTATTCCGGCAGCCTTGAGCCGCTCTATGTATGCTTCCGGACTTCTGCCGGCTGTTTCCACAATCTTTATTCCAGAATCTATGACCGTATTAAAGTAGCCGTCGATATCCACGGGGCGGAGGGTAGGCAATAGAGTGATATTTACTCCGAAAGGTTTGTCGGTAAGTCCTCTGGTTTTCTTGATTTCATCAGCCAACTCCTGAGGTGTGGGGAAGGTGAAGGCTGCTATAATGCCCAGACCTCCGGCATTGGATACGGCAGCTACCAACTCAGCCCGGGAAATCCACATCATGCCGCCCTGGATAATAGGATATTTGATGCCGAAAAGCTCGGTTATGCGTGTCTTAAACATAGCGTCCTCCTGTTTTCTGCATGATGTCGCCGTGGCGTATGTTTAGCCGGCTTTGATCTTTTTAGCTAGACTGATTCCTCTTGGTTGACAACATCCCTCTATGGATTTCAGCTGTTCCGTGGTGCCAAAGGCAGCCAGGCTGCTATCCTTTTCTATGGTGGCATTAGGGTTAGGATTGGGTATCAGTACGCCGTTTTTGTGTCGTAGCGCCAATATTCTTGTTCCGGGGAAGCGTTCTTCAACTTGCTTTATAGTTGAGCCAACCAGAGGTGAATCTTTGCTCACCTCAATCTCTTCTACCAGCAGTTCTTGGCCGCGGCCGAGCAAAACCGTCTCCACGAATTCGACCGTTGCCGGACGCAAGGCAAGCATTGCCATTCTTTCACCGCCACTGATTTCCGGGGCTACAACACGATGTGCGCCGGCGAGTTGTAGTTTTTTCTGTGCCTCTATATTGTTAGCCCGGGCAATTATGGGCAGGTTGGGGTTCAACTGCCGGGCAGCTAAAGTGGTGTAAGTGTTATCGGCATCGTCCCCCAAGGCTGCTATTAAGGCTCCGGCTTTGTCTATTCTAGCTCTCTTCAGTGCCTCGTCCTTTGTGGCGTCACCCTGTATAGTCAAAAAGCCGGCCTGCCGTGATTTTTCGGCGTTTTCCTGAGTTATTTCGATAACTACGAACTTCGTTTTATGTTCTTTAAGTGTACCGGCAGTTGCTTCGCCAACTCGACCGTAGCCGCATAGAATGAAATGGTTGTGTAGTTTCTTGATTTGAGCTTCCATGTGTTGCCTCCCTATTCTGATTCCAAATTCCCCCTCGACGATATGCTGTACCAGCGTAGTTAAGATATAAAAAACGCTGCCTACGCCGCCTAAAATCAGGAAGATGCTGAAGATTCGTCCGGCTGTCGACAGTGGGTGTACTTCGCCATAGCCCACGGTGGATATGGTTGTTACGGTCATATACAGGGAATCTACTAATGGCCAGCCTTCAATAAATCTATAGCCGATAGTGCCGGCGAATATGACGATTAGCAGCAGCCCTACTCCTCTGAGCAGGTTCTGTAGCGGACTTGATAATTTCATCTTAATATGTGTAAGGAGATGGCAAGGAATTAAGCATGGTCTCTATTTCTTCAGCGCTCTCGAATACATCGTCCTTTATTGCTCTGATGATGCCATTGCTATCAATTAAAAAAGTCGTAGGAGCACCGTGTTTGTAAACTGCGCATACCTTTCCATCCGGGTCGAGCAGCATGGGGAAGGTAAGTTCCAGACCATCGGCTACGCTTTTCACGGTTTGACTGCTCTCCCCGCAATTGATGGCCAGTACGACTAGCTCCCCGTTAGCTTGCTCATCAAACACTGTCTGGAAGTAAGGCATTTCATCTACGCAGGCGGTACATGAGTTCACCCAGAAGTTTAATAGTACCGTCTTACCTCGGGATTCGTTTAAAGTAATGCTTTGACCATTAATGGTTTGTAAGGTGAAATCTGGGGCGAGGTTGCCGATTTCAGTACCGGTTTCAATTTCAAGCTTGAGTGTTAGGGATGGGAACGTGCTTTTGATGGCGCTTTCCATGTCTTCCTGGCTCTGGAATGCGCCGATTTTATATGCCTTCACAATGCCTTCAGAATCAATAAGGAAAACAACGGGGACACCCGGGAGTCCATACCTTTGGGAGACTTTCCCTTGCCGGTCAAGCAGTACAGGGAAGGTTAGTCCGCGGCTGGTAACGTAGTTCTGGGCAGCCGAGGCAGTATCTCCGACATTAATGGTCAGCACTGTTATCGTCTCGTTTGACTGTTCATCATAAAGCGCCTGCGTAAAAGGCATTTGAAATTGGCAAGCAGCACAATTAATTTTCCAGAAGATGAGCATGACCGGCTTGCCGCGAAAGTCGCTAAGACTTACGGTTTCACCGCTTAAGGTTTGCAAGCTGAAGTCGGGTGCGTAGAGGGTTTGTTCAGGTTTGGTACAAGCCACAAGCGAACTTATCAAAACAAGAGTCAGCCCCACGGTCAGGATAAAGCACCATATGTATCTTTTCATTTTCTCTTGAACTCCAACTATTCATAAGCCATGATTTATAATTTAGAGAGACTTAAGTATGTTATCTATCTCAGATTGAGTCGTAAAGGTTCCCCTTTTTATTTCTTTAATGATACCATCGGCGTTGATAAAGAAGGTCGTAGGGAAGCGGGATATCTGGTAAGTCCCGCTGACTGCCTGGTCTGGGTCGAGCAGCACAGGGAGGGTGAAACCTTGCGTTTCAATGAAGCTCTGCACAAATGCCGCTTTCTCTCCAACGCTGACGGCGAGTACTTCTAATTTGTCACGTGACCAGCTATCATAAGTGGCCTGCAAGTAGACCATTTCATCTCTACAATTACTGCATGACGATTGCCAAAAGTTGACCATTATTATCTTGCCGCGTAATTGGCTTAAGCTTATCTGTTCGCCTTTTAGTGTTGTCAAAGTGAAGTCAGGGGCAAGCTTGCCCACTTCAGCACCTACTGAAACTACCGGTGGGGATGCAGGAGTTGGAGTTGGAGTTGTGAGTTCTATCTCGAGCCTGGCTTCATTTCCACCTTTATCTTTTGATATCAAGACGAGCTGATATCTTGTATTGGGTTTGAGGCCAATCAGCGTCGCATAGTGATTGGTGACCAGGGTTTCGTCAGGTTCGGTTGAAGTGGGAACCTCGGCCCATATAGGGCCCTGGCTGGATGATAGGTCGTCGGTTTGCCATTCAGAGTCTCTTATAGTGACCTGGCTGGTAGCAGGTTCGTCGGTTTGCCAGTTGATAGTGGTGCCGGCTTCGGTTATGTCTGAAATCGACACCTTTTGGATTATCGGAGGCGTAGTGTCTCTGGCAAGTATGAAGATGATTGAGACTATAAGCCCCAGGCATAAGATTATGGCAGCAGCCAACATCGCCTGCAGTCGCCCGGATGTAATGGAGGTTTGTTTTTTCGTTGGGGTCTTGCGGCCTCTTTTCGGGACATTTTTTACTATCTTCTCTGATTTGGCAGCGCTACGTTCAGTATGCTGAAAGTCATCCGTTTTGATGTTACTCGTTTCTGGCATAGTGTTCACCTTGAGTCCTAATTTTTATCCTTTCGGGGAAGATATTTGCTGTTTCGGGGCGGTCAAGAGTTCATTGCATAGAATTAATTATGCTTTCTATCTGTGTCACACTTTTCAGCGTATCGGGGTAGTTTTTCCTAAACCTGATAACCCCCTGAGTATCGATAAATAGAGTAACCGGGCTGTTAGTGACGTCGTATTTCTCGGCGACTTCACCTGTCTCATCAATAAGAACAGGTAAAGTCAAAGCTTTGGCATTGATAATGCTCTGTGTAACCGCTGGGATCTGTTTCCAGCTGATAGCAAATATCGCCACCTCATCCTGTGGCAATTTGTTATAGGCCTCCTGTATATGTGATAACTCATTTCTGCTTTGCTGTACGTCCTGCCAGAAGTTAATCATGACTGTTTTGCCCAGGGACTCGCTCAGTTTCACTGTCTTCCCGTTGATGTCTTGTAGCGTGAAGTCAGGAGCGCGCTTGCCTACCTCAGGGCCTATCTCAACAGCGGCTGATACTGCGCTGCGAGTGGTAAAAGTCTGGTCTTGTGATATTGCTTCATTATTAGTGGCGTCTTTCGTTTTGACTTTGAAGTGATAACTAGTACTGGGTTTTAGTCCTGTTAATGTGATGCTATGGATGGTGTTCAAATTCTGGTCGAGTGTCGTGGTTGAACCATAGGCATTTGTCGTACCGTATTCCAGTTGACCGGTGGCAGCTTTGTCAGTAACCCAGCCTATGGTAGCACTGACATCGGTAATGTTGGAGGTGTTAACTCCGGAAATTGTCAGCATGGTTGCAGCAGCTTGGGCTAGAGTGTTTAAATCTCCCTCGGCAGTCGCTTGATTTCCCTTAGCGTCGGTTGATGTTGCAGTGAAGTGATAGGCCGTATTGGGCTTAAGATCGCTTAGATTTACGGAGTGGTCGGTAACTAAGTTTTCATCGAGTTCTGTCCAGGTGCAGCCACCGTCTGATTCGCATATCATTGCCTGGCTGGTAGCCGGCTCATCTGTTTTCCATGTTATAATGGCGCTTGTCTCGGTTATACCCGAAGCCAAAGCTTCGGATATTACGGGTTGTGTGGTGTCTCCGGGGCCAATCGGCAACCAGTTTAGCCATTGGATGTCAGCGACAGATGTTTGAATGGCGTTAAGCGGACCTTCGAACCAGCCGGCATTGAAGGCAGCGAAGCCTGCAAGAGCAATAGCTACGACGATGATGATAATGACCAGGGCTCGAGGGAACCGCCTTACTCGTATTGGACCCGTGTCCATAAATTTTTTTTGTGCGCTTGTATAGGGTGTAGTAACAGTCGGACTTGGGGCTCCAGGTGGTTGGTCACCTGCTCCATATTGCCATTGCCCGGGTGGCATAGGTGGTTGTGGCACAGCGCCAGGCATCGGAGCTGAAGGAGTTTGAGGATATGACGGTTGATGTCTGGGCTGTGGACCGATTATGCCACCTTGTGATGAAGGAAATTGCGTGGGTGGTGGGGGTGGTATCGGTTGTTGCTCTGTTATGCCGGGCATTGCCGGACCAACTGAGAAACCACAGTGTGGGCAATATACTGCTCTTGGGGGAACAGGCCCGTGGCAACCGGGACATATTCTGGCAGTGCAGTGCACGCAGAACCGGCTGTTTGAATCGATTTCTTGGCCGCAGCTAGGACATCTTATTATCGGCACTATACTTCTGTTCCTTGATTGCTCCGATGCACTTACTTAAAGCCTCTGTATTAATCATTATACATCCTCAGGGAAAACGAAACTAGAAGTCTTTTAGTTTATTGTTTTATCGCGAGGCCTAAGTTTCACTGTAATGTGACTGGCTACAAAGACTTAAGTATGTCCTCGATTTCTTCCTGGCTCTGGAACGCTCCGACCTTTTTGTATCTGATAATGCCTGCTGTATCTATGATGAAGTTTGTTGGTGGGAAACGTGTTGCGCCGTAAGAATTGGCAACCTTGTTGTTTGGGTCAGGCAGAGCAGGAAAAGTAGTAAACTGCTTCTTTGTTACATAATCTTTTATTATTCTGGCATCGTAAATCATATGGTAAATGTCCAGCACTACCAGCTCACCATTCGCCTGCTGATAGGCTCCAATCAGGTAAGGCATTTGCTCTTCGCATTCCTTGCAGTTAACGCTGGTGAACACGATGAGCACTGTCTTACCTTGAAAATCGCTCAGGCTTATGCTCTCGCTGTCAATGCTCTCAAGTGTAAAGTCGGGGGCTTTGTCACCCACCTCGGGTATTTTAGCTGTACTACAGCCAATCAACGCCAGCAATATGAAGGCGATGGCGGCCGTTATTATCGGTATTTTTCTTTTCATGCAACAAATGCTCCTTTCCGTAACTGGGTTCTAAGATGGGACGAGTTGACCAAGCCAGGCTAGGTTGCCGGTCAGCATAAGTATGCCAACAATTATAAGCAGTACACCGCTAACTATGGAAATCACCCACAGGTAACGATTTATGCTTTTCCACAAGGGCATGATGCTTCCCCAGACTAAGCCCAGAATGATGAAAGGAATACCTAAGCCCAGTGAGTAGACAGTAAGCAATAGAGCGCCTTCGGCAACAGTCTGAGAGCTCCAGGCTAAAGTCAGGATGGCACCTAATATTGGGCCGATGCAGGGCGTCCAGCCTAAGGCGAAGGCAGCGCCGATACCGATAGAGCGGAGATAACCGGGGTTGGTGCTAGTCGTGGTATTGATACGTCTTTCATAGTTCAGCCAGGGCAGTTTAAAGGCGGCTATGAGGAATACACCAAAAGCTATAATCAATCCGCCGGCTATCTGACGGAGCAGAACTGAATAGGCGGTTATGCTTGTGCCTATTAAACCAACCGATGCCCCCAGGATGATGAAGATAATAGAAAAGCCGAGTACGAAGCTGAGGCTGTGAAACAAAGCCGGCAGATAATTTTTTCTGGTCTGTGATTCGATGGCGGTAGCGCCAGCCAAATTGGCTAGATATGCTGGTACCAGGGGGAGGACACATGGCGAGAAGAAAGAAAGCAGTCCACCGCTGAAAGCGACTATGTAGGGAACTTCAATCATTTACTGCTCTACTTTGCTAGCGCATTGTCCAGCAGTTTTTTAAGCTGGTCCTTGGGCTGGTAGCCGATTGCTTGATGTACGGGTTTTCCACCTTTAAATACTATGATGGTCGGTATGCTCATAACACCGAATTTGGAAGCTACAAATGGGGATTCATCCACGTTTACCTTGGCGAATTCCATTTTCCCTTTGTAGTCTTTGGCTAATTCTTCGATGACGGGAGCAACAGCCCGGCATGGGCCGCACCAGGGCGCCCAGAAGTCAACCAGCACCGGTTTCTGTGAATCTAGAACAGCTTTTTGGAAGCTATCTTGGTCAACGTTAATTATGTTTTCTGCCACGGTCTCGGCCTCCTAAATCTATTATTTGAGTGATTGTAAGGCTAGTTTTTTGTCTGTGCAATAGTAGCACATTCTATGTAGGCATTATTATCAATGTAGCTATTGCTGGCTACAATACAATCTTTTAAAACGGCTTGCTCTCCTATTATAACATTTTGCCATAAAATTGAATTTTCTATTGTAGCATTATCTTTTATTTTACAACCTGCGCCGATAACCACCGGACCTTTGATTTGAGCACCCTTGCTAATGGAGCAATCTCCATCAATTAGTATCGGTCCGGTCAGCTTGGCTTGAGGATGGACGGAGGTTTCTTTATTTATCCGGATTTCCTCAGGTTTGAAGGCAACTTGGATGCTTTTGCCGAACATCAAATCGCGGTTCAATTGTAAATACTGCTCTGGAGTTCCGGTGTCAATCCAGTAGGCATCGGTTGCATAGCCGAAAACTTGTTTCCCTTCAGCTAAAAGTGCGGGGAAAACATCGTGTTCAAACATGAAGCGTTTGCCATGCGGTATGCGGTTCAAGACTTCGCCTTCGATTATATAAACGCCGGCGTTTATCATGCTGCTTGTAACATGCTCGCGCTTTGGTTTCTCGACAAAGCGGGTTACCCGATGATTGCCATCGGTTTCAACAACGCCGAATCGAGTTGGGTCGTCAACGGATTTTAAAGCAATTGTTACCTTGGCTCCTTTGTCTCTGTGGAATCGGAGCATGTCGCTCAGGTTAAGGTCGGTGAATATATCGCCGTTCATAACAAAAAAGGTGTTGTCTATATACTGCTCGGCATTCTTGATAGCTCCGGCAGTGCCCATCGGCTCTGTTTCTACACTGTAGACTAGCCTGACACCGAGTTGGCTGGCATCGCCGAAATAATCTGTAATGCAATCGGGCTTGTAACCTATGGCAAGGATAATCTCATTAATATTGTGGTTGCTGAGATGGCGGATGACGTATTCGATGAAGGGTTTATTCAGGACCGGCACCATGGCTTTTACTATGACGTAGGTGAGAGGACGTAATCTGGTACCTTCGCCGCCGACAAGGATAACTGCTTTCACCGGGTCTCTGGCACTCTCCTGCAAGTTTTGTTTTTTATTGTACTTGATTCATTGTGTGGTGACAAATTATTAACTTAGTCTGACAAAGGCGGAAAGTTGAAAAATTGTGTGGCATTGCGGGTAGTCTGCTCGGCTGCAGTAATCTCATCTATTCCCTTTATAGCGGCAGCAGCTTTGAGGCTTCGCAGAATGTCTGCAGGTTCGGAGCGATATCTGACTTCTCTGCCGTATGTTACCGGGCAGTCTGTTTCTAAAAGCAGCTTTTCTAGAGGTGTTTCCTTAATAGCTCGTCTGTGCTCTTCGTGGTATTCCGTGGCTGGAGTGGCTGAAATGAAATAACCGGCATCGAGTATATCCTTGAGCACGCTGGAAAAACCGGTGAACCAGTGAAAAACGGCTTTTTTAATGCCTGACTCCTTAACCAGCTCAAAGCTGTCTTTCCAGGCATAACGGCTGTGGATTATAGCCGGTTTTTCATACGCTTTAGCTATAGCCAGCAGGCGTTTTAAAGTTTCCTGCTGTAGCTCTTTCGAGGATACTCTGACCACTCTTTTATCGTAATCCAGCCCTATCTCTCCTATGGCTACAACCTCAGCAGCTCTTTCCGTAATAAACTTTGAAGCAGCATCAAGCTGATGTGATTCCAGATTACCTAATTCCCAGGGGTGCAGACCAAAAGCCGGATAAATGAAGGAGGGATACTTCAGGCTGATTTCCATCACCTTTTGGTTTGATTGGTGATTTGAGCCAACGGCAACAATGGCTACGACGCCGGCCTTTCTGGCTTTGTCCAGTGCAGGTTTAAGGCTTTCCAGCTCATCGAGATGGGCATGTGTGTCAATGACCTTGAGCAAATTTCCCCTATTGCTGTTTCTCTTATAACGGAAGGCGCTTCGTTTCTTCGATGTAGGCGATGACCAGGCTCGGTTGCATAGTGCCTTTCTCGGTTACTATGCCGGTTATCAGGTCGAGCGGAATTTTGTCAAAGCCCGGCTCCAGTTCCGCTGCTTTAGCTGTGTAACCCTGGGTATCTAATTTAGCGGTTTCGCAGATGGTATAAAACGGGATTTTTTTCTTCTTAGCTGCTTGAGCCAGTGCCAATGTTGGCGTGCCGTTAATGAGATAACCGTCGGCTGTTATGCTGTCGGCACCGACTACAGCCTTGTCTGCTTTGGATATACGAATCTGTATATTCTCATCAGGTATTATTTCTACTGGAATCTGGTGTCTCATAAGTTGCTCGGCGGTGATTTCCCCGTAAGCCTTATCGCCGAACCTGGATTCGGCGATGATAACCCGGAACCTAGTCTCTCTCTGCCTGGATAGTTCAAGAACCTTACAGATCGTTGAACTATAGCTACAGGTTATCACCGTATCGAGGTCGGTGATTATGCCGCAACCGTATTCCACGGCTTTGGAAACAGCTTTTACCGATGATCTGATGAGCTCATTTCCCTTGGCTTTGGCGAAACTTTTCAGGGAAGCCAGATTTTTTTCACTTTGAGCCTTGATGGTGATTTGTTGAAGAAGTTGATTGGTGTAGTTGGCTATGGGAGTTATGCTGGGTCTGGCTTTAACTAGCTCTGTGACTACCGCTTGTATTTCTTCGGTAAATTCGGCAGCGGTTTGAGCCTGGCTTTCGTTTATGGCCAGGTTTAAGATGCTGATGGCTTGTCGTGCCAGCATGCCGGCACCGTGTGTTCGGTCGTTCTTTAGCTTATTGATTTTATCGATTACTTTGGTGTTCAAATCTATACCTGTGCAGTATTACAATCGCGCTTATGAAGTGTTCCTGGCAGGTTCTTTGATAAGTATTGACAGAATGAAGGATATTACCAGCAGTGCCGCCAGCAGCATTAGTGGTAAAACAAATTGATTCGTGGCTCCGCGCAGAAGTTCCATTACGGCAACAATTATTACTGCAGCGCCGTTGCCCAAAAACTGCAAAAAGCCGACTGAAATACCGGCAAATTTCGCCCCTGTGATTTCAGTGGACATTGTCAGTATTATGGGCAGCGCAGAGATAAGGAAGAAACCCAGTACTATGCCGTTAATCAGGTTCATGCTGTAGCCTCTGGCAAATATAAGAAAGGTGATTGACAAAGCGCCGATTAAAGAAGCCAGTATGAGGAAAGGTTTTCTCCGTCCGATTTTATCCGAGATGAGTGGGATGATAACGCAGCCAAGCATGCCGCTAAAAATCAGTACTGCAGATATAGAGCCGGCGTCGGTCATCGGGATTTGATGCAATTCGTTCAGTATTTTTTCCAGCCAGGTAGCCAGGCCGTTGAAAGCCCCGATACCTATCAAAGCTATAAATCCGAGAATTACAAAATCTCTGACCTTCAAAATCCTCTTGATGCCTGCCCAGCTTGATATCTCCTCAACTGCCTCAATTTCTCTTGTTGGTGTTTGAGGTTTAGGCTTCACCAAGGTAAAGAATAACAATATGCCTAGGAGACCTATGGCACCGTAAATCCATAGCATTGATTCAAATCCAAGGGTGTGTACCAATATCGGCGTGGCTCCAAGGGCTATCATCATACCAACGAATAGCGCCAGGGAACCTAGTCCAACTGCTGTGGCCTCCTCTTTTTGCGGGAACCAGGTTACAGCGAGTTTGGTGATGCCGTTTAGTACAAAAGGTTGCCCGATGGAAATACCTATTTGTGCAATTAATAGAACTGCGAATGAAGCGGGATTAAGCAAGCGCAGCATGGCGAAGACACCGGTAAAAAGCACACCGATACCTATGCCATATTTGAATCCCTTTCTATCTATGATGACGCCGGCAGGTATGCTAAGAAAAAACTGTATTATGGGGAAGACGAGCGTAAACCACATGACGCTGCTGGCAGGTATGCTCAGCAGGTCCTCGATAAAGGTCTCGATGGCGGCAAAATTCAACCAGTACAGTTGTGTGAGTGCGGCTACATACATGTAGACAGCCAGAACAACCCATCGGTATCTGTAGGTTTTATATTCCGCCATTGTTCCCTCCTCGTTTTAAATCTCTGCGAACCATCTATACGCCAATTGGCGATAAGTATAGCACTAAATCGAGATAAAAGTTCACTTCGGAGGCGTGTTAGATGTGTAGCTCGATTATATCGTTATCTTTGAGGACATGGTCTTGACTTACTCTCTGACCGTCGAATTTCCCTGAGCCCCAGACCACAGCATATTTCATCTTGCTCTTGAAGTCTTTGTGAATTTCCTCAGCGGCTTCTTTTACCGTGCTGCCTGCTTTTAGAATTACCGGGTCGGACAGGTCAACTTTCTTCCCCGGGCTTTTGGTATGGACGCGTATAATCTCCAGGGCTTTAAAAATCCCACTCTTGAGCAATTCTATGTTATTGCCTTCCGAGGCGGAGATTGAAATCACCGGGAACCGGGCACTGTACTGAGAATTCAGTTGTTTTATGCCGGCATTCGAGTTTTCCAGGTCGCTCTTGTTGGCTATGATTAGCATTTTCCTTTGACGTTTGCCGATGTTGGCTTCTGTAATATCAGTGGAGATAGGCACTATGCCGATATTTTCCAGCTCCTGAAGTGTGGTCTGCGCCTGTTGTACCGGGCTGCTGCTCAAATCCACCATGATAGCTATGAGGTCGGCGTTTCTGGCGACGTTGTTCAGCCAGACACGTGACTCCTTGCCTGTAGCCGGCGGTGTGTCCACCAGTTGAATCTGAATATTTTCGAACTTCATCATACCTATGTTGGGGGTCTTGGTGGTAAAGGGGTAATCGCCTATTTCGGGTAGCGCATCGGTGACGGCAGCCAGCAACTGTGATTTGCCGGTATTGGGCAGGCCGACTAGGGCTACCTGTCCGGCACCTTCTCTTCTGATATAAAAGCTGGTCCTGCTGGTGGCGGCTTTTCTTTCCGCCTCCTCGGTGAGCTTGGCGATTCTTCGTCGCAGGTCGCCATACAGATGATCGGTTCCCTTGTGCCTGGGCATGATAGCCAGCATGGTCTCTAGCGCCTCAATTTTATCCTCGGGAGTTCTGGCCGCCCGATAGCGTTTTTCAGCGTCGTAGTATTGTGGTGGTAAATTCGCCGGCATAGCTTCTCAATCCGCTTCCTAATTCTAGCATAATCCACCTGCGTAGATTAAGGAAGGTTTAGAGTTTTGTACTTAGATTCTTCGCCCCGATTGCATCGGGGCGAAGAATGGCATGGGTAGTGTGCCTCAGTATGACATCTCAGATAGTTAGCAAAAGGATTGGTGCTTCTGGTACAATGCGAGACATGAAAATCAGGGATATTTGGAAACTGGTGGTGAGCATTGTCGCCTGTCTGGCTGCCGGTGCCATCGGCTCTATATTTACACAGCAGGCAATTCCGACCTGGTATGCTACGCTGGAGAAGCCGGCTTTTAACCCACCGAACTGGGTTTTTATGCCAGTGTGGACGCTTCTATATATAATGATGGGCGTAGCAGCATTTTTGGTGTGGCGTAAGGGACTGGAGAACCGACAGGTCAGGATAGCGCTAATTGTCTTTCTGGTACAGCTGGTTCTAAATGCCTCGTGGTCGGTGGTCTTCTTCGGGCTCGAATCTCCTCTGTACGGATTAATCGTAATCGCAGTCCTGTGGGTGGCGATACTATTCACTACTTTGATGTTCTACAGGATATCTCGGGTTGCCGGTGTGCTTATGTTGCCCTATCTGCTCTGGGTAACCTTTGCGGCGGTTCTCAATGAATCGGTATGGCTGCTAAACCGATAGGTTACCAGTTTAGTCTGATATAATCTGTCCGGCGCTTCGTTTTTTAAATGAAAGCCTCGAAGTATTGTTATGAATGCCTGCAAAAACTGGCTTATCAGGCTGCAGGGCTGGCAACGGATGATGAGCCGGCTAAAGCCAGAGCCATAGCAGAGAGCCTTAAGATACTTGACAACGATTTCTCTGTGGATGGTGTAACCATTGTTGTTGCCACTAAAATTCATCATGCCGTAAAGAAAATAACCGGAAACCCTGACCCTTACCGGAAGATGAAAGATAAGGAGATTGCAGTTTCCAGAGAGCTGTCACAGGCGTTAAAGCTTAAACATGAGGACTTTGCCAGTTGCCTCAGGTTTGCCGCCGTGGGGAATACCATAGATTTCTTCAGACCTATTGATGGCATAGAGAGAGAAATGAAAGGGCAGGTGGATTTTGTCATCGATGATTCGGAGCGGTTCGAAGCCAGGCTTAAGAACGCCAAAAGGGTTCTGTATCTGGCGGATAATGCGGGTGAGGCGTTTTTCGATTTGCCACTTCTCAGATGGATGAGGCAGCGGGCCTCTGTTGCCTATGTAGTTAAAGCTTTGCCGGTCCAGGATGATGTTACGCTGGAGGATATCAGGTGCACCGGGCTTGAAGCCGAGCTGGGTGAGATAATAAACACCGGCACAGCTACTCCGGGTATAGATTTCTCTCAGGCTTCGGCGGAGTTCAAGCGCGAGTTCGATTCCGCAGACTTTATCTTTGCCAAAGGCATGGGCTACTATGAGTCTCTGTCCGAACTGCCGTCGGAAGACAAAGTTTTCTACTGTTTAAGGGCGAAGTGCCGGCCGGTGGCTGATTCACTCGGAGTGCCGCTGAAAAGCTACGTAGCCATGCTGCGGTAGGTCAGTAGCTCCGGTTGTAGTTCTCGCCGGAAATTATTTATCCTCTGTCCGGTCACTGTCCGCTTTATGTGCCTGCCCATAAGTCAAAGTGCAGAGAATGTCGTTGGCGTCGCATTGCTGGCATTCCATCTGTACAGTGGTGTGCTTTATATGGAATCGCTCTCGCAGCACGTCTTCGATTTTCTGGCGGATGCCGGCGGCTTGAGCAGTAGAGAGGTCATCGATAAGCACATGACAGCTCATGGCATGCAGCTCCGGCGAGATGCTCCATACATGGACATCGTGGACATCCTTTACGCCGGGCAATCGGTTTAAAGCATTTACCATCTCGGTGATATCCACATGCCCGGGCGTGGCTTCTAGGAGTACTCTGAAACCTTCTCTCAATATGCGCCAGGCGGCCAGGATAATGACTAAACCTATAAGCACGCTGATAATCGGGTCCACCACGAACCATCCGGTTAGAAGTATGATGATTCCTCCGATGATTATCCCGATTGATGCCAGAGCATCACCCAGGGCGTGCCAGAAGGCGCTGCGCACATTTAGATTACCATGCTGTTCCCGGCGCAACCAGAAGGCGACGAAAGCATTAACCGCCAGCCCCACGATAGCTACGAGCAGCATCAGCAGGCTGTTGATCTCCGGTGGCTGTTGAAAGCGTTGGTATGCCTCGTAGAAAATAAAGGCTGCAATAGCGAAGATGCTGACGGCGTTGACGATAGCTACTATCACTCCCACCCGGTGATAGCCGAACGTCATTCGTTTGCTGGGAGGACGTTCAGCCTGCCTAACCCCATACCAGCTTAGGGATAACGCCAAGATATCAGCAAATACGTGGCCGGCATCGCTAAGTAAAGCCAGGCTGTTGGATATGAGTCCACCAGCCACTTCTGCCACCAGAATGAAGCCGGTGAGAATAATGCCGACTTTCAGTTTGTTGCCCACAGGCTGGGCATGATGAGTATGCTCGGTCAACTATTTACCACCTGAATCAAAATGTCCTGAGTCCTCAAAGCAATGGTGACCTGTTACCAATGTTAAGCCAAAAGGGGGCTCACTATCAAGCTAGATGTACTGGGTGATTTCGGTGAGGCTATGGATTCGAGGGCAGTCGGTGATTTCAGGTGAATAATCATTGCGGTCGATGAGCAAGCCCTTGATGCCGACGCCCCGGGCGCCGACAATGTCAAGGTGGTACTGGTCACCGACAAATATCGATTCCTCCGGCTTGACCTGGGCTTTCTCAAGCGCAGCCATGAATATCTCCGGTTGGGGCTTGTCGCAGCCTACTTCGGAGGAGGTTACCTTAAAATCGAGGTATGGTTGTATGCCTAGCTGGGTATATGTTGGTTCCATATCCTTGACGACATTAGATACCAGCCCTATGGTAAGTCCGCGTTTCTTGAGCTCTTTTAAGATAGGTAAGGTATCGTCATAAATTTTGAATTCCCATTTATGCTGTTGGATTTTTGCCAATAGCTGAAGTGCTGTGTCACGGCTGATTTCTATTCCGGCTCCTTGCATTATCATGGTTGCATATCTGGCGTAAAA
>Ga0299912_10000995_pt1 | contig 22946 bp, 20 predicted proteins | sample RVTome_2_FD_207667 | JGI IMG/M metagenome (GOLD analysis project Ga0299912, IMG submission 207667) | Soil microbial communities from uranium-contaminated site in the Upper Colorado River Basin, Wyoming, United States - RVT95D214 (version 2) ... | reverse complement strand
AGGACTGCACACCAGACGACAATGATGATGAAAGTGAGACGTTTCATGACCACGTGTCACCCTCGTTTCCTGGAACGGGGGCCTACTTGACCTTGCTCCCGCTTCTAATCTCGGCAGAAGGGCTTATCACAACAAGTTTGCCGTCGCTGTCTGACGCAGCCAGGAGCATACCGCGAGACTCTTGCCCCATGAGTTTAGCGGGTTGGAGGTTGAAGACAACGACCACCGACTTTCCCACCAGGTCCCCGGGCGCGTACTGTTGAGCGATGCCAGCGACAATTTGACGCTTCTCCGCCCCGATTTCCAGCTGAAGTTTCAAGAGCTTTTCGGACTTCGGGACCTTCTCACATTGGATCACCCTGGCTACCCGAAGGTCCACTTTCTTGAACTCTTCGATCGTTATCAGTGGCAACGCCTCGGGAACAGGCTGAGATGCGGGTTGTTCTTGTTGGGCAGCGCCCAGTGTAGTGAGTTCTGATTCTATCACATCATCCTCTATTTTCCTGAATAGAATTTCCGGAGTGCCAATGCGGTGTCCTTCCGGAATGAGGAGCTCGCTTGCCGAGTCCCATGTTTGCTCATGCACGGTCCCACGGAGGTTCAGCAGCCTCCAGAGTTTCTCCGACGAGCCGGGCACAATTGGCTCCATAAGTATGGCAAGAGCACGCGCGACCTGGAGACTGATGTTGATCGCTGTGCCGCATTGGTCGGGAGCGGATTTTGCGGTCTTCCAAGGTTCGCTATCGTTGAAGTATTTGTTTGCAGCCCGGGCAAGATTCATCACCTCAGATACGCCATCGCGAAACCTGTAGTGCTCAAAATGCTCTGCCGCATTGCCGGGCGTTTTCCGGATTGTTGCCAGCATCGTCGCATCGAGTTCTGACAGCCTGCCCCGTGCCGGGACAAGGCCGCTGAATGTCCGCTCGGTAAATGCCAGCGTCCGGTTGACAAAGTTGCCAAAGATGTCCGCAAGCTCGTTGTTGTGCCTAGCCTGAAAATCCCTCCAGTAGAAATCAGAGTCGCGGTACTCGGGCAACGACACTGCGAGATAGTACCTGAGCGGTTCGCTCGGGTATCGTGCGAGGAAGTCCTGCACATCAATGCCCCAGCCCCGGCTCTTCGAAAACTTTTGTCCTTCGAAATTCAAAAACTCATTCGCAGGGACATTCTCAGGCAGTACATACGTCGCCTCATGACCGTCGTTCCAGGCCATGAGCATCGAGGGAAAGACGATGCAATGAAACACCACGTTGTCTTTTCCGATGAATGCGACGTACTTCGTCCGTTCATTCTGCCAGTATTTCTTCCACTCATCCGGCTTCCCGATCCGTTGCGACCATTCCTGTGTCGATGATATGTAGCCGAGCACCGCGTCAAACCAGACGTATACCACCTTCGTCTCGTACCGCTCAAGGGGAATCTTCACTCCCCAATCGAGATCACGCGTCACTGCGCGATCCTGCAGCCCTTCCTTGAACCAGCCCCTGCAATAGTTGAGCACGTTTTCCTTCCACCCATCCCTCTCATGCCGTTCCTGAACGTACTTTTCCAGACGGTTCTGATACGCGCCAAGAGGGAAATAGAGATGGGCCGTATCGCGCAATACCGGGGTCTCCCCGGTGACTTTGCTTCTCGGGTTGATCAATTCTGTTGGATCCAGGTATGACCCACATCGCTCGCACTGATCGCCCCGAGCCTCTGGGTTTGCGCATACCGGACAGGTGCCCTCGACGTATCGGTCGGGAAGGAACATCTCCACCTTTTGGTCGAAGAACTGCTTCTCAGTCTTCTCCTTCAGGATTCCACGCTGATGGAAATCAAGGAAAAACTCCAGCGTCGTGCGATGATGAAGAGGAAGGGACGTCCGTGAGTAGTTGTCGAAGCTCATCCCGAAACTCTCGAACGCCGACTTATTCATTGCATGGTAGCGATCGACGACCGCCTGCGGGGAGGTGTGTTCCTTGTCGGCTGTAAGCGTAATCGCGACACCATGCTCGTCGGATCCACAGATGAAGAGAACCCTCCTTTTCTTTAGCCGCTGGAAGCGGGCGTAGATGTCCGCCGGCAGATACGCACCAGCGAGATGCCCAAGATGGATCGGCCCATTCGCATACGGCAACGCTGCTGTGATAAGTATACGTTGGGGGTCTGTTATTGCCGTTGGTTCACCCAAGCGATTGACTCCGTGTGGAAATGGGGAGGATGTGTCCTCTTACTTGAACCGACAGTTGAAGGAGAACAAGTGTAATGTAGACATTTCTCTCCACAAGCGAAATAGCCTGTTCGACGTCAGAGATTAGATGAATCAGGTTTGCGTTCGGGAATTTCCTGACAAATCGGAGTATGGGATCCTGCTGATCCAGGTTGATGACTTCTCTCCCGTGTGCACAGAGCAACGCGTCCCGAAACCACATGAGGAGCATGTGAAGGAACCGGGTCACCACCTCACGATCCCGGGATGCTGAGAGTTCCTCAATGTGTTCGACCAGGGTGGCCATGTTGTTGCCTAGAGCATGCATCACAAACGACACAACCTCCTCGCGTCGTTTGGCAACATCCTCCTGGATCAGGTCGAGCGCCGCACCGTAGCTGCCGTTGGCCAGCTTTGCGATGACAGATGCGTGCTGCTCGTGCACCCCATTTCGTTCCATCAGGGCGACGCGGATGTTTTCCTCGGTGAGGGAGTCAAACCGGAGTGCCTGGCAGCGGGACTGGATGGTTGGCAGCAATGCATCGCGCCGCGATGTCGTCAGGACCAGCATGGTATTGCCCGATGGCTCCTCCAGCGTCTTGAGGAGAGTGTTCGATGCCTCGTCCCCCATCTCATCAGCACGTGAGATGATGATCACCCTCCTTCGCCCGTCGGACGTGCTCAAGGCGGATTCGCGGCGGACTTCACGGATACTGTTAATCTTGATGATATTGGCTCTCGGTATCGTCACACGGTAATAGGGGTTGCTCCCTTTGAGCAGGAGTTGTTCCTGGATGGATTTTACATCCCCGTCGGTCAGTCTTGCAAGCGGCGGATCATCGCTCTTTTCTCCTTTGCCAACAGGAAGCGCAACGACAAACTTGACATCGGGATGTCGGAGTGTGTTCAGCTGAACACACGACGGGCATGTGTCGCATGCCTGTTCCGCACTGTTCTGGCAATGCAGCACGCGCGACAGCTCCAATGCCATCGCATCCTTGCCTACTCCTTCGGGCCCGTGAAAAAGATAGGCGTGCGTGAGCCGGTGCGATTTCAGCGCGCTGAGAAGAGCATGCTTAACGCGCTGTTGACCAATGACGCGAGGCCAGATCATATCATCAGATGTTCAGAATGCTTGGCCGATACCGAAATGAAGAGCGCCCGGCAACGTCTCGCCGAAGAACTTCCGCTGGGTTATCCACTGCTTGCCGACCCTCGCCGCCGGATCGAATACCCGAAAACCGTAGTCGATGCGAAAAGGCCCAAAAATCGTATCGTAGCGAAAGCCGAGCCCTGCCGCAACGGCAATATCGGAAAATTCAAAATCCTTCGCTTCGCCCCACACGTTTCCGAAATCGACAAAGGTGACAATCCACACTTTGTCAAGAAAATCGTCTTTCAACGAATGGAAGAGGTTGTGCCGCAGTTCTACGCTCCCTTCGAAGGCGAGGTTGCCCCCGAAAAGCGGGTCTCCGGTGGCACCGAGTCGCTGGGATTCCCATCCGCGCACGCTCCCAGCCCCTCCGGCATAGAACCGGTGCAATGTGGGAATTGCACGCGTGGTGTCTGAACGGCTCTCCCCGTACTTTTCTTCAAACCCCGCCTTCAGCTTCAGCCCGAGGACCGAAAACCGGTGGGCCGAGAGATCGAAGTACCAGCGTTCAAGGAGGATCACCCTGTAGAACTGAGTGAACGGAAGGTCCGGTTGAGCGTTCTTCAGAAGGTAAGGCAGGATGCCCGACTCCTCGAAAGTCGCTGTGTGGATGAACCCTTCGGAAGGAGAAAACAGGTCGTTCGATTTGTCTCTCTGGATCGTGAACGACAGGATGGAGTTAAACTGGGTGCTCTTTTCCAGCTCCGTCAACTGATTTACCTGCTTCTGGAATTCCGGGTCATTCGGGTCGCCACGGACCTCGGGGTTCTTTATCAGACTTACCCGCTCAAGCGTCCAGTCAAGAAGACCCGTGGTAAACTCGGCAAATCGGTCAGTGAAGCCGAATCTGTTCCTGATGATGTCTTGCCGCCAGAGGACCTGCTTATCACGGATCAGCGAAAAAGCCCAACTCCCCTTGATTTTATTTGAGAATATATACGGTTGCATCACCTCAAACGTGAGCTCCGCAGTCGCCACGGCGTCCGTGTTGACTCCGAAGTAATTGGGAAACTGGCCGATCGTTTGCGTCCTGAAGCGCAAGTGGGTCGAAAAGATCCTCGCGCCGCCAAAGAAATTCCTGCTCGTGTACCCGAGCCCGATGCCGAGGTTGAATGCATTATTCTCATCGCTGAGGCCAAGCTCTGGAGCCAGTTCGTGTTTGTCCTTCGGCCTGACGGTGACGAGGCTCTTCACAACGAGGGACGTATCTCTGTTGTCGGGGATGGTTACGTCGATGTGGCCCTGATCGAAGATGCCGACGCGGTTGAGGTTCCGCTCGCTTGTCCGCCGGTTCACCTCGCTGTAAATATCCATCGGCTTGTAGTCCAACTGGTTGAGCACCACGTCGTCGGTAATATCGGTACGAACCGAATCCAGTTCGTTGTGGATAGTAATGGGGCCGAAGAAAAACCGCCTACCCAGGTTGTACGAGAGCACCATGGAGACATTCCGCGTGCTGGTGCGATAGGTTGCTGCGGAGCTATCCTTGACGTAACCAGCATTCGCATATCCCGCGCTCCAGAGGATCAGACGAACTCTCCCAACCTCTTCCTCCATCAACGACCGGTTAAACGGATCGCCTTGCTGGATCTTGGCCCCCTGTCGGATTTCGTCGTACACAAATTCCGGGACATCGACGATGCCGCGATAAGCCAGTGTGTCAACGATGGATCTGTACCCTTCGTCAATGATGATCGTGATATCAACGTGCGAGTTTTCGTCCGAAAACACGAGAGATGAATCTATTCGGACGTCGATGTAGCCGTGATCTACATAGTATTCTCGTAGGTTTTGGATGTCCTTTTCAAACACAACGAGATCGAGGTGTTCATCCTTTCTGCCCAGCCGCTCGCTGATACGCTTGTAGAGAAACTTGTCGAAGAAGCCTGGTGTTTGCTTGGTGGAAATCTGCGCCATCAATTCGCTGTGGCCGAATTCGTGATTGCCCTCGAACTCGATAGACACAATCTCATATTGCTTCCCTTCGGAGGGCTGGGAGAATGCGTCGCTTCGCGCTGAGAGCAGAAGGGCAACGGCCGTCCAAGCGGCGAGTGTGAGCCTCGCACATTGGAGCGTGAAGATAGGAGATCGTGTTTTTTGAAGCACGTTAAGAAGGATTATCTCAGATGGACCGAAGTACACAAAAAAAACCCAGCCTATTGAGCTGGGTAAGCATAGTACCGATTTTCAGAGAGAGAATCAACGAACCAGCGGGATGGTCAATACTCTCCCTCATCTTCAAAAAAGAAATCCTCGTCAGTCGGATAGTCCGGCCAAATCTCTTCCATACTTTCGTAAGGCTCGTCACTGTCTTCGAGTTCCTGAAGGTTCTCGATGACATCGGTTGGAGCCCCGGTCCTTATCGCGTAATCGATAAGCTCTTCTTTGGTAGCGGGCCACGGAGCGTCATCGAGATAGGAGGCAAGTTCCATTGTCCAAATCAAAGTTCACCTCGAACTGTCAACTCAAACTCAAGGTTGTTCAGTCATGACGCGAGACATTCCTCATAGCCTCATTGTGCGCTCGCTAGCAGTGATCGGTAACGAGTCCCATCGATGTCGTCAAAGAAGTAGTCGGCCGGATTCTGTCTCCTTCCGCTAAGCCTCACCTCGTAGTGAAGGTGCGGGCCGCTGACGAGGCCCGTTCGCCCGCTTTTCGCGATGACCTGGCCCCGTTTCACTGCCTGCCCCGAACGCACAAGTATGTCCGAGAGATGCGCATACAGCGACGTATACCCATATCCGTGAGTGAGTTCGATCACAGCCCCGTAGCCGCCTTCTGTGCGCCCGGCATACCCCACTACACCGTCGCCCGTCGCGTACACCTTTGTTCCGACATCGTTGAGGATGTCGATCCCTTCGTGCAAACGATACACACCCAGAACGGGGTGAATCCGCATGCCGTACCCATGAATCTCGTAGTACCCTTCCATCGGTTTGATCGCCGGAAGGTGGGAGAAGAACCCCTTGTTGTACTTGATCCGTTCGCTGATTTCCAGGTAGCTCGACGCCTGGAGTTTGACCTCACGCTCGAGGCGATCGATCAGTTTCCGCGAGCTTGCCAAGACGTTACCCACATCCTGTGACACGAGGGATATCTCTGCAGATTGTACAGCACCTCCGATAGGCGCTGAGCCCGTGCCGTCTTCGACCTTGGGAAGATCGACCGACAGCCGGAGTTCATTCCCTCGGTCCGACAGTGATTCCAGCGTATGCTGAATAACGATGAGCCGATTGGATAGTTCAACGAGTTGCTGTTTGAGAACAGCGTTTTCGCTCGAGAGGGTGGACATCCGCTCGTACCCGAGACCGAGGAGATCGTTGGAGAGATGATTGGCGAGGAAAAGCCCAAAGAAGGTCAGAATACCCAGCGCCAACCCGGAAATGATGACCTTCACCCTGAATAGTCTCACTTCCCGGCAATTCAGCGTTCCGTGTGAAAATACCAAAACCTTCATTTTCGATCGCATGGCCCCTCCTTTTGTTTTCCCGTTGTGGTCGCCACAAACCCTTCAGCGACTAGGAAAACCACGGGGGATTTAGTAAAATGCACGGGAATGATAATTAATATTCAACCGTTTGTCAAGAAGAAAATCTACGAATCGGGCACCTACTTGGCCAAAATTGAAGGGTTTCATTCAAAATCGTGTTCGAAATAATTGATCGCCCGCTTGCCCTTTTTCTTCTCAATCACGCCTTCAAGCCGCTTGGCAAATTCCTTCGCGGCATCATACCCGTAGTGTTTCAAGAGATAGTTTAAGGCAATGACCTCAGTGATTACAGTGACGTTCTTTCCCGGGAAAATGGGGAGCTTCACCTGAGGAAGCTCCACATCAAGAACCGCGATAACCTGGTCGTCGAGTCCAGTTCTCGTGTAGTCGTGACGCTCCTTCCATTCTTCAAGTTCAACAACAACTTCAATGCGTTTCTGGAAGCGGATTGCCCGGATGCCGAACATGCTGCGCACATCCAACAAACCCAACCCGCGAACTTCCATGTAATGCCTCACAAGATCTGTGCCAGCTCCCATAAGGATACCTTCCCCCTTCTGTGTCACCATCACAACATCGTCTGCAACAAGGCGATGCCCGCGCTCCACCAAGTCGAGCGCTATCTCGCTTTTACCGATGCCCGATCTGCCTGTCAACAACATTCCGACACCGTACACATCCACCAACGACCCATGCACGACAAGCTGAGGAGAAAACTGGTCGTCAAGGAAGTCGGCAAGAAAGTAGGAGATCTTGGTGGTTTCGAACGGTGTACCGAAGATGGGGATCCCTTTTGAAGATGCCGAACGAAGGAGCTCCTCGTCGATCTTATTCTCATTGCAGTTTGTCAGGATGATGCAGGGGATTTTGAACTCGAGGAGAGTGGTGAAGGCTACATTACTCTGAGTCGGAGGCAGGGAATCGAGATACTGGATTTCGGTATTCCCAATAATCTGAACGCGATCGAATCTAAACAATTCCACATAGCCCGCAAGAGCCAGGCCCGGACGGTGCAGATTCTTGTCCTTAATGAGATTGTCGAATCCGTTCTCCCCATTCAACTCCTTGAGTTTGAAGCGTTCATTGCAGGTCTCGTACAAGAAGCCGACCGTGATGTTCTTCTTTCTGGTTTCCCTGGTCTTGTCGAATTTCATCTGTAGACCCCGCGTTGGAGATGGTAATTATACATTTTCTTTGATCGCGCGGACCTTGTTCTTGTCTTTCGCCCTGAGCTTCGTCTTATACTTGGAGACCTGGATGCTCAGCTTCTCAACGACAGCGTCAATGGATTTGCGGTAGTCATCCGACCTCTCCTTTGCAGAAAGCACCATACCATAGACATGGAGATTGGCCTCGGCAACTTTGATGTTCTTTTCAGCACCCTCGAAACTCAGAATGATATCCGCATTGACTATTCCGTCATAGAACTTGTCCAGCTTCTTCACGGCCTCCAGAGCATGTGCTTTGATCGTTGGTCGGGCACGAAATCGCCGTGCTGTAAACTTGATATGCATACAACTCCTCCTTTCCGGGTAACATGAATAACGGGCTTATGAGGCCTTCGGGTGCGCTTGTGCATAAACTTTTTTCAACCGTTCGACGCTCACGTGTGTATACACCTGGGTGGTGGAGAGACTTGAGTGACCTAACAGCTCCTTGACAGCGTTCAGATCGGCCCCTCTGTTAAGAAGGTGGGTGGCGAACGTATGCCGCAACACGTGTGGGCTTTTCTTCTCAATCTCCGATATCATGGTCAGATACCGGCGCACAATCAGATTCACGCCTTTTGGATTGAGCGGCAGCCCTCTCGCTGTGATAAACACGCGGCGCTGGGCTTCGGGGTCCCGCGTCACGGGGACTGCCTCCTCGCGCGCAGACAGGTACGACTTCACTGCCGCCTTCGCGTGGCGTCCCATCGGCACGATTCGCTGCTTGCGCCCCTTCCCCATAACTCTGATCGTGTCGTTCCGGAAATCGAGGTCCGACAGAGTGAGACCGATGAGTTCACTCAGTCGGATCCCTGTGCTGTAGAACAACTCAAGGATGGCCGCGTCTCTTCGCCCTTCAAGGGTTTCATGGTCGGGCTGCTCCATCAGCTTCGCCGTGGTCGGCTCGTCGAGAAAGCGGGGCAATCGCTTCTCGATTTTCGGTGACGCAACGTTGCCCGCGGGATTGTGGCGGATGACGTGCGTCGAATGCAGGTATTTGAAAAAAGACTTCAGGCAGGCAAGTTTCCGGGCAATGCTGCTCTTTGCGAAATTGTCTTCCAGAAGCTTTCCCAGAAACATCCGGATGGTGCCCCGATCGACGTCGGCCGGGCGCACGCGCTCCCCCGGAAACCGCCGACGAAGGAAATCCGTAAACTGTCGAAGGTCCTCGCGATAGGATGCAACCGTGTGGGGTGAGTAATTGCGCTCCCGCTCGAGGTAACGCACGTATGTCCTGATCTTCGCTTCCATCAGCGTCCGGCCGCAGGTGCAATCAGCCAGCCTGGGCCAAGGTTTCTTCCTTTACTACTTCAGCTTTGCAGGAAGGGCACGCGAGGTATTCCCCGCGGCTCTGGGTGTACTTCAGGACCATGTACGGATTACCACACGTATCGCATGCTCGTGCAACCGGCTTTTCCCATGAAGCAAAATCGCAGTCAGGGTACCGCGAGCATCCGTAGAAAATTCTCTTGCGCTTCGTCCTCCGCTCAATCACGTACCCTTCCTTGCATTTGGGACATTCCACGCCGATAGAAAGCGGCTTCGTATTTTTGCAGCTGGGATAATTCGAGCATCCCAGGAACGCACCGAACTTGCCGCCTTTTACGATCATCTCGCCGCCGCACAGCTCGCATTTCATGCCGGCAACAAGTCGGTTCTGCTCCTGCTCATGGGGAAGCGGTTTCGTATTTTTGCACGACGGGTACCCGCTGCAGGCCATGAACTGTCCATTCCGACCCCATTTGATGATCATCGGTCTGCCGCATAGATCGCAGACTTCGTTCGTCTTTTCCTGCAGCGATTTCTTAATGGCTGAGCTTTTCTTGTCAACCCCTTCGAAGTCCCGGATGAACGGATTGTAGAAATCCTCCATCACTTGCGTATACGTTTGTTTGCCGGCGGCAATGGTATCCAGCTCTTCCTCCATGCGTGCTGTAAACGCCACGTTGAACAGGTGCGGGAAGTGCTGCACGAGGATCCGGTTCACCGCCTTCCCGAGCTCTGTCGGATACAGCCGGCGCTCGCGTTGTTCAACGTACTTGCGCGCCTGAATCGTGTCAACGATGAGCGCGTATGTACTGGGACGACCGATTCCCAACGACTCCAGTTCCTTCACTAGACTGCTCTCGGTGTAACGCGGGAGCGGTTTTGTGAAATGCTGGTTCGGCAAGACGTTCGAAAGCTGCAGGCGCTCGTTCGCACGGATGTTTGCCGGAAGCTTCGACACCGGATCCCCGTTCTCAGGCTTCTCCGATTCGTCAAGCAAATCATCGTACACCTGCAAGAAGCCACGAAACTGTGCCGTGGAATCAGTCGCGCGGAAAAGGTAGTCACCTCCCTGCACATCCACTGTCGTCTGCTCGAACACTGCTGGACTCATCTGGCAGGCGAGAAAGCGATTCCAGATCAGCTCATATAACTGGTACAGTTCCTCGCTGAGGTGCTTCTTGACCGCCTTCGGTGCATGGTGCATCGACGTAGGCCGTATCGCCTCATGCGCATCCTGTGATCCCCTGCCCCTCTTGAACAGACGAGACTCATGGGGCAGGTATTCCTTTCCATAGTTCGAGTAAATGTATTCGCGTACTTCTTTGACCGCGCCTTCGCTCAACCTGGTCGAGTCGGTGCGCATGTATGTGATGAGGCCGACCCGCCCTTCTTTCCCAAGCTCGATGCCCTCGTAAAGCTTCTGCGCCAAAATCATGGTCCGCTTCGCCTGGAAGCGGAGTCTGCGAGCCGATTCCTGCTGGAGGGTACTTGTGATAAACGGCGCAGGCGGATTCCGTTTGACCAGCTTCTTCGTGATCTCGGCAACAGTAAATGTCTGCTGCTTAATATTGCTGACGTATCCCTCGGCAGTAGTAGCGTCTGCTATCTTCGGTTCGTCACCGGCAACCTTCAAAAGCGTGGCAAAGAACAGCTCGCTTGACGGTGTTTGGAATTCGGCGACAATCGACCAGTACTCCTGCGGTATAAACGAGTTGACTGCCTCTTCGCGCTCACAGATAAGCCGTACCGCAACCGACTGGACTCGTCCTGCTGAGAGTCCGTAGAAGACTGTCTTCCAGATAAAGGGCGAGATCTTGTATCCCACAAGTCGGTCCATCACGCGACGGGCCTGCTGAGAATCCACAAGGTCCTGATTGATCTTTGTCGGTTGCTGCATGGCCTCGCTGATTCCGCGTTCGGTGATCTCGTGAAACAACACTCGGTAAATATTGTTGTTGTCCCCCTCGATTTCCTTTGCGATGTGCCATGCGATTGCCTCACCTTCGCGATCGGGGTCTGTCGCCAGATAGACGGCGCTGGCCTGAGCAGCGTGATTGCGAAGCCGCCGGATCACATCTTCCTTTCCCTTGATGGTCTCGTACTCTGGCTGGAAGCCACCGTCGACGTCAATACCGATCTTGCTTTTTGGGAGGTTCTTGATGTGGCCGACTGAGGCCTCAACGACGTATTCTTTCCCAAGATACTTGCTGATGGTTTTCGATTTGGCCGGCGACTCGACAATAATCAGAGCTTTCCCGTTGGTCATTGCAGCCGACGAAACGTCCATGACTTCACGCTTCGCTTGCTTCGCTGGACGATCCGTCGCCTTAGGCCGTTGTTCTTCGGTATGCTGCACTTTCTTCTTTCCCATCAATGAATCGACTCCCCTCCCTCATTCAGCATCGAGTGACCGCTTGACGAGCCCCCACTTTCTTTCGCGAACAGAACTGCGGTCACTATGTCACGAACCTCCTCCACGGATAGCTTCTCGTATCCGGCCATCATTGCCCGTTCGATGACAGACTCGAGATCACGATCATCGAGCAAACCAAGCTCACGCAACTGAATCAAGTACCCCTGGCTTTCTGTCGACAGGACCTGTTTTTCCGCTTCGTGGAACACTCTCCGCGAATTTCGCGCTGCCTGCGCCGGGCGGGCGAACTGCACCTCACCGATCTGGACATTGTCGTAGAGCCATGTGAATGCCGCACTGATCTCCGACTGGGTGTATCCCTTGTTCTTCAGCTCACCGATGTCGATTTCCTGCAACCGCTTGTTCTCCTGGATCTCCGACATGATATACACAAGAATTTCGACTACCTTTTCCTTCATTCGATTCTATTTTCCTTTATCGTGAGGAAACCAAAATTGAACGTGTTCATCCTCTCTCGCTCTCATCAGTCTCGCGTCCCCTGTTCGTTTATCATCATAGCCTGCCAAGTGTAATGTCCCGTGGATGACCAGGCGTGCAAGTTCGTTCGCGAAACTGACCCCGTATTCCCGGGCCTGACTCCTCGCCCTATCGAGATTCACGTACACTTCCCCTTCAAATCGTGTGCCCCGATCGAGCGGAAAGCTGATCACATCTGTCACGAAATCGTGACCAAGATACCTCTTGTTGAGAATCCTTGAGTACCGCGAACCGATGCAGACGATTTTGAGGTCAGCCCGGTCCGTTCCTTGTTCCCGCAGAATGCGCCTCACGTATCCGGCCACGCGGCTTTTCCGCAGGCGATACCGGGAATGGCCATTAATGACCTGAACACGTGCCATCAACGCACGCGTGATTTCTTCTTTTGAGCCGGCCTCTTCCGCCGACCAGCCCCTCCACCGTCGTCAAGGATAGTATCCGTCAGCGAAAGTGCAATGCCGGAGAGCATGACCTCGGGTCCGAGCTGAGTAAAATCGCCCGACAGCAGGGTCCGGTCTACGTTTGCATAGAGAGAGCATCCACCCCCTCTTTCAATAATCAAGCCGGACAGTTTTCCGTCGTGCTCCCCGACAAAAGTCACTTCTCCCAGCACCTCGCTCACCACATATCCGGAGCAAAAATGCAGCTGAAGGTGGGCGGTAGCTGTATACACCGACACGAGATTCCCCCTTTGGTTCCCAATGCGAATATGCGGATAAATCTCGAGCGCGAGCATTTTGCCCTGATCCTTCGGTCCGATTTCAAAACGGTAATTCGACCCGATCACCTTTGGATGTGTCCCCAGCGACTTCCCCAACTTCCTGATATCCGATGCCTTGAAAACGAATGACATGATTTCCTCAACCGTTCCGTTGTGAGTGTGTCCTGGGAGAATAAACAACGAAACCCCGGTTCGTTGCTCGTTGATGACAGCATCCTGGACCGGGGTTACCTACGCTGCTGACATCCCGTCACACCGAGCTGGCGACAGCGATTCTCTGACTCGTGTTCGCATCCTGCATCGCGACACCCACACCCATGTGTCGAGCAAGCGAAGAGTACCGCTTTCCTCTTCGGTGAAATTTTCGTGCCGAGCGAGATCGCTATGTCAACTCTCCTGTGCTGTTACTCTTCGTCTCTTCTCCACGTACGCCGTCGTTGCGATGAGTGGACACATCAGACGGTCATGCCTGCAGCGGAGTGCCGACACATGAGTGCACACGAACACCGTGACATCATTGTAGGTCGTCACTGGCGCAAATATATCCACCATTCGCATGATTGTCAAGTCCGCGCTCACCATTCGATTTCCATCCCTTCCGCCGCAGCAACGCATTCAAACTTGTAGTGGCGGGTTCGGATCTCCCGTTTGCATTTTCGCAGAATCTCGTCCACCTTGTCGTCGCTGTGTGTCTGGTCATGATGAAACAGCACCAGCTTCTTCACGCGCGCCTTCTCGGCGACTTCGAGCGAGAAGAGGTAGTGCGAATGACCCCATCCGACATGGTTCACATATTCTTCCGGCGTATACGTTGCATCATGGATCAAGAGGTCCGCACCGCGGGCAAAATCAAAAATGCGTTGATTCGGATCCGCCTTTGTCTTGCTGTACTCGTCGACGATCGTCTTCTCAACTTTCTTCAAGGACCTCGCAACCTCACGATCGAACGGCTCGTTGTCACTGATATAGACGAGCGAACGTCCTGCACTGTCGAGCCGATACCCTAGCGCAAACAACGGATGATTCAGATAGCACGACGTGAGCGTTGCGTCAAAGACCTTGACGGTGCCCTCCTTGATTGGAAGAAAATTCAGCTTCGCCTTCAGTTCGCTGATTTGAATTGGAAAGTACACTTTGTCCATCTGGTCCGAAATCATCTGGCGGAGCGTGATGTATTTCGACTGCCCCCCGATGATGGTGAACTCATTGCCGGAGATGAAGAGCGGCTTGAAGAACGGGATGCCTTGAATATGGTCCCAGTGCGGATGGCTGATTGCCAGGTATGCTTTCACCGATTCCCCTTTGGCCATCAGGGCATCGCCGAGGCCGCGAATTCCCGTGCCGGCATCCAAGATCACGAGGTCACCCTCGCGCAGGCGTACTTCGACGCACGGCGTGTTCCCTCCGTATCGCATCGTGCTTTTCCCCGGAGTCGGGATTGAGCCCCTGGTGCCCCAGAACTTGACTTTCACGGCAATTAAGCTCCCTTGTGTTCAATGAGAAAGCTCTGAGCGTAAGCAACGTAGTTCAGTGCAGACTCCAGCAAACGTTGCCGCTCTTCTTCGGTGATATTTCGTATCACACGTGCCGGAATACCGGCAACCAAGGTTCCCTCCGGCACCACAGATTTTTCCAGAACGACGGCCCCCGCTGCAACGATCGAGAAGGATCCCACCTTCGCATTGTCAAGCACCATTGCCCCCATGCCGATAAGTGTACAATTGTCAATTGTGCACCCATGGATCACCGCCTGATGTCCTATCGTTACATCGTTTCCGACGATCACCGGGAGTTCCCTCGTCACATGCAACACGCACCCGTCCTGGATATTTGACCGCTCTCCAACCCAAATTGCATTGATGTCACCACGGAGAACGGCATTGTACCAGATGCTGGCATCCTTCCCAACATGGACATCACCAATAACAAACGCCCCATCGGCAATGAGCACCGACGGGTGCAGGATTGGAAAGACACCGTGATGAGCACGTACGGGCATTCTACTGTCCCGCTCCTCTGGGTGGGACCCAGCCGGGCCGCTTCCATCCCATCAGCTCAATCGTGACGCTTCCCAGAATCACTTTCATCTTGGCGAGAATTGGAACGCGTGCATCGTCGTCGCTGAACCACCCTTCAAAATCGCCTGTTAATCCGAAAAGGCCGATAAAATTCGCCTTCCCCTCGAACTGAACGACGCCGACGGGGTAATCGACGGCGTCAATCTCCACCGAGGTCCGATATTGTCCGAAATTGATGTACGTGCTGACTTTCTGCTCTTTGATGATCGTTGGGATGTTCATCTTGTTTCCCGACGTAAGCTGGTCGCGGGCAAAAAAGAAAAGTGAGAGACCGTCTTGAAAGGACGAAGAAGTCGACAGTGTATCGCGCTTTTCGATGAGGGTGTCACGATACCCTACTTCAGTGATAATCCGCTGCTGGTCGTACTCGAACGTGTACCGTGCGTACGTCCAGTCTTCCCCGTCCTTTGTTTTTCCCGTAAACGCCCGGGAGTAGACGGACGAATCGATGAGACTCTCGAATGTCGCATGCAGATCCACGAAGGGGAGCTTCGGGTATGAATCGATGTACGCCTTACTCTTGTAGGCAATGAATGTCGGAGTGATGATCTTACTCGTGACCCTGATTCGGACCTGGCCGAGGTCGATGAAGCCATAGCGGACGTTGTAGGTGAGCTCCTCTCCCTCCACGAGGACTCTTGGGAATGAGGAGGTGCCTCCATGGGCGCACTGCGGCAGAAGGGACGCAATGAAAAGAGGGATATATGCAACGAACCGAAAACGCACCCCCACTCCGGGACGCTGCGCGGCAGAACGAAGCCGACGAATACCGCAAGTTCCTTTCACTCTGTTACTTCAGGCTTGTGATGTTCTTCGAAATCTTCTCGGCTTCTGGAAAAAGCGTGAACGCTTTCTGGAACTGGTTGTCCACGGTCAGCATGACGCGCATGGACCCCTCGTTCCCCCAGAGACTCTTGGCAATGGACGCCTTGACGAAAACCTTGATGTAGCGAAGGTCTTTCTCAAACATATCATTCTTGAATTCTATTCCCTTCGCCTTCGCAATGGCCTGGAGATCGCCAAGCATTTGCTGTGAGACTTCGAACTCCTCTGCGAACTTACCGCTCTCCTTTCCGTACTTCGACTTCAGGTCGTTTCCACGGCGGTCGAGATACTTGTCGGCAAACGCAAGGAACACCAGCTTGCTGCGCAGCTGTACCGTGTACTCATTCAAGCGATCAGCTCTCACAATATAATCCGGGGTTATGCCGCCGCCGCCGTAGACAGTCCTGCCGCTGTTCGTTTTGAAGGTGGGGCGGGATGAATCTCTCTCGGCCACATGGCTCACGTTTTCGCCCTCGGTTTCCTGGCGCTCATACGCTTCAAGCTGATACTTGAGTTTGTCTTCGCCGTACGGGCGCTGGATCAGGCGGCCACTCGGAGTATAATACCGCGCAGTCGTCAGCCGGAAGGCGGAGCCGTCCCTCAAAGTGAATTGGCGCTGAACGAGGCCTTTCCCAAAGGTGGTCTCGCCTACAATTAACCCGCGGTCCCAGTCCTGGATCGCACCTGCGACAATCTCACTTGCAGAGGCGGAACCGTTATTGACCAGAACGACGAGGGAAACGCCCTCGAATTTCCCTGTCCCTGAAGAGATGTACTCTTCATCAAACTCGGAACGCCGACCCTTCGTATACACGATCTTTTTCCCCTTGGCCATCATCTCGTCGGCCATCTTGTAGGCCTGCTCGAGATATCCTCCCGCATTGTAGCGCAGATCCAGAATCAGCCGCTTCATACCGGCGTCTCTCAGCCGGCCCACCGCTGCTGCAAACTCCTCATGCGTCTTGGCTGCAAAGCGCGTCACGTTCACATAGCCGACACGGTCGTCGATCATGAACGCCGGATCGACGGTATACAGAGGAATCTTGTCGCGCGTGATTTCATATTCAAGTAGGTTCTTGATTCCTGTACGCACGATTGAAACCTTCACTTTCGTCCCCTTTGGACCTCTCAGCTTCTTCTGAACGCCATCCTGCGTAATGTGCACCGCCGAAGTGTCGTTGATCTTCACAATCTTGTCGCCCGATTGTATGCCGAGCGCTTCGCTCGGTCCCCCAACGATCGGTGAAACGACTAACAAGGTGTCGTTGAGCACCTGGTATTCAATCCCTATCCCCTCAAAGCTCCCCTGAAACTCTTCGTTGACCCTCTGGAGTTGGGAGCTTGGGATATACACGGAATGAGGGTCGAGTTGGTTCAACGCACCGTTGATTGCAGCTTCTGTCAGCTTCTGCGTGTCAACGTCATCCACGTAGTACTTCTGTGTAGTGCTGAGAACCTCTTCAAACTTCCGGAGTTGATCGTAGATGTTGTCGCCTGAGAAGACCGTGTTGAGCACTGCGCCTGCTGCCAGGCTCAACAGGACCAGGAACACGACTGTCATCAGCGAAAATCGTTTCCTCATTCCTTCTTCCCCTGTTATACTTGAATTCGTATCCAACTGTCAGACAAAATAGTGTATCTAAAAATCCGCTGAAAGTCAAACCACCTCTTCCGATCCAGAGTTTGATACGACCTCTCCGACAACTGTGCCTCGTATGTGAGTGTCAATCCTCGTACGGTTCAACGGACAGGTTTCCACTCGCTCAAGATCGAACGGCGAAGAAAATAGATCGAGAGGAAATTCAGGAACCAGGACGCCGTCACATACACGTAACCAAACTTTCTGTACCGTCGAGGCGACTCGTAGACCACAACTTCCTTCAGGAATCTTATCTGGCCGAGTTTCCGCAAACGACTGAATAGGTCGTAATCCTCACCTGCTGCAATCCGCGGTGAATATCCCTTGACCGTCTCGAACATTTCACGTCTCATGATGTGGCACTCACCTCTTCCCATCCCCAGGCCAACCTTGTTCATGATCCCGAAGAACCAATTGTAGAAGTTGTGGAAAGCGCGATCGACCCATCGTTGCTCGAAGGGATACACTTCTACACTGCATGTCAACGCAACAACGCCGGGTGTGCGAATTTCATCCAGCAGTCTGTCGAAAAAGAGCGGAAGATTCTTGATCAAGGTATCTGCGTTCAGAAATACCAGGATCTCTCCGCCGGCGTGGTAGGCGCCGACGTTCCGTCCGAGAGCAATGGTTTGCTTGACCCCGTCAGTATTCTCGATCACCTTGTGCGCATGCACTCGAGCAGTCTCCAGCGTTCGGTCAACGCTCCCTCCGTCGCTGACAATGAGTTCAAGACCATACTGTTGAATGAGGCCGGGAGTGAATTGCTGCAGCATACGTCCCAACAACTTTTCTTCGTTGATGGCCGGGATGATGACACTAATCATTCGTGATTGATTTTCCTCTCAGGGGAAATGTGCAGGGAGGGACACAGACAGCCTGAGGTCCGCCATCTTTCCGTATGAGGCAGGAGCATACAGACGTGACAGACAAGCATCGGCCTTTCCAATGTAATGAGAACCGGAATCAGCCATCACGTTTGGATTCTAGAGTTTTTTCACGGATTGGACCATCTGGACTCGGAATTCGCGCTCGAGAGCCAGCTTCCAGTTCGGCACAACGACCGAGCTTTGGTACAGCCGCTCGAACCCCGCATCGGAGAGCGAGACCGTCTCGATGGGAAAACGCCATAGTGTCGCGGGCTGCCGAAGAGTGAACAGTACTTGGATCCCGAGCCATTTGTCGACAAGAGACCATGAGCGGACATTTCTCTCTTCCCCCGTGCCTGCAAGGCGCTTGTCGGCGAGCGGGCGATCTTCTATAACATAGTATCCGCCGTGCGCGTCGCCAGCCATCGAACCGACATTGAACTCGACGCCAAACCAGATATCAAGAGAAGTTGTTTCTCTGTTCGTGACCGTGTACTCAATGTTGATATCCGAGCTCCCTGCCCTGTAGAGCACCTTTTTCTGAACACTCAATCGGTGCGGCTCCCCCCCAAACCAGAGAGCGCCTTCCCGCTTCAACGTGATTTCGACCTCCTCCTGCCCTTTCTGAATTTTCACGGTGTAGGGTTGGTTTACGAAGTCGCCCAGCTCCAGGTATCTGCAGCGGGCGAACGCGTCAAGAGTCGTTCCTTCGCTCAGGAAGTGATCGAGCAGCGATGCGCGCCGGTACCAGTCGATGTTCAGGTACTGCTCAAGCCCTTCCTCTTTCACCAGAATACCATTATGCAATGCCTCGTTGCCCTCGAGTGCACCGCCCCGCACAAGCAAACGGCGGTGATACCCCTCCTCTCGGCGGCTCATGACGTCCAGCAAGTTAAAGGCGATCGGTTTGTAGTCAAGTTCTATGAGACTCCCACCGAGGTGAGGAGAAAAGTAGAGGTCGCATACATCCGATTCGACGAGAACCTCCGGCGAGCCATCGCAGTCAAAATCGGTTTGTTCGAGACGAATCGGAGGGAGCTTTTCTTGTGCGTCGAGCTCTGATTCCGCCTGCAGGAGATTCCGGTAGACAGCGAACCTCAGGTTCGGCAGGTACAGTCCCCCGAAGACCCCATGCCAGTACGGGTCGTTGCATTGCCCCGCCCAGATGTGATCGAAGACCTCTTGCTCGACGGCCTTTTGCTGAGCGAGCGCGTGTGCCCGTTGCGAGACGCGCAACATCTTTTTGTGCATGTGATTTGCCTCAGGATACTTCGCCAGGAAATTCCTCCAGAATCCACCGCGGACGAACATCATGTTGTCGTCGAATGATCGGGTTTCTTTGAGTTCGCGCTCAAATTGCTCAAGCTTCAGAAAAGCTGCGGGATTCAACGCCCACTTCATCATCTCAGAATAGGAAGCAGTGGGAAGATAGATTCTCCCCAGCGGCTGGAGGACATCGATGACCGTAGCAAGATGAACGGTGTTGATCCACGATTTATTCTGTTCGAGCATGCGGCAAAATCCTTCAAGCCACCCCTGCTTGTATGCATAGTTTTTGGTCTTGGGCCAAATGCCGAACTTATCACCGTCATCAGCGTACACGACCACCCTTGTTCCGTGCTCAGAAGCCAAGCGCTGGAGATAATGCAGCGTCTCATCAACATGACGGAATGGAATGGTGTACCTCAGCATCTTGTCCATCGGCACTATCTTCAGAGGCGTACCTTGCTCTTCAGTCACGTAATACCCCAGAAGCTGGTCGTCTTGCAGCCCTGCGTGCTTAAAGTGAGTGTCATCCACCATCACGAATTCCACGCCGGCTTTCACAAGCGACGCAACGAGCTGCTGTTCCCAAACGCGCTCGGCCAGCCACATGCCCCTCGGCCTGCAGTCGGTCATCTTCAAGACGGCTTCCGTCAGCTTTCTGATCTGGCCGATCCTGTCGGGTTCGGGGATAATCGCGAGCACCGCCTCATAGTACGAGCCGGTCAGCAACTCGAGTTGACCGCGACGAATCAGTTCGTGCATCCGTTCGATGAACTCCGGATGCAGATCGGCAAGCCACTCCAGGAGCGTGCCTGTCCAGTGCTGGGTAAACCTCACTGATGGGAAACGCTCAAGTACATCGAGGAAAGGCTTGTAGGCACGTTGGTACGCATTGTCAAACACCTTCTCAAAGTTTCCGATTGGTTGATGATTGTGAACAGCAAAGACAAAATTGATGGTTTTCATGGGTCTCGATGGCTCTGCTGAGTTCGGCGGCTAATCACATGAAATCCCAAAAACTTGATACACAAGGGTGAACTCGATCTGCGCGGTCTTCACGGGTGCTACATTCTTGAAAAGTTGCACGGAACCCTCCGCGACAAGATGGACTGGGCCTGACTCGCAGAATGGGACTCCATGGGCAGTCACCCTCGGCGTCAACCCCACGAACCCCCAGAGCGGTGCACCGCCAGTCGTCATGTGGCTCCATTGCTTTACAAACACTGCAGGACTGTCGGGCCGAAGAGTCGTCAGCCCTCCTCCCACTATCCACGAATTCATCAGGTCGCTCCTATCAAGGCGGACCACCGCTCGCTGGTTGGGGTCGTCTCTCAGCCACACCTCTACCTCTCCCTCGAGCAACGTTTCTGCCTGGAGCACTTCGTTGTATGTGTTCTTTGCTGTCAGCGTGAGTACGCCCGCATTTGTGATTCTCCCGTCGAGATCAATCGTTACAACTCCCTGAATAACCGAGAGTCTCGCCTGCAAATACCGCTGCGGGTCATCCCGCGGCGGCAGCGACTCGTCGCATGCAAACAGAACGACACAGAAGAATGCCGAAGCGAGCGTCGCAATGTAGAGCTTAGAATTCGACTTGCACCCCGACATTCGTTCTCCTCCCGATGTAATACCCGGAGGGATCACCTAATTCGCCTCCCACTTTGCCGTTAGAATCCACCCATGCAACATTCTGAGCGTTTGCTACATTCCTGATGTCCAGATAGAGCCTCATTCGCCCATGTGACAGCCAGTCCAACCCAAAGTACTTTTCAATCTTGATGTCGCCTATGAAGTAGGTGGGAAGCCGGCTATTGTTCTGGCGGAAAAGCCCTCCGTCGACCTTCTCGAAACCTGTGCTGGAGGGATAGTATGTATAGGGTCTGCCGCTATGCCACTCCGTGATTGCGGTTAGATTCAATACCCACGGAGTGACAACCCTGAGCATTGTCTTCACCGTGTGGCGCTGGTCCCAGCTTAATGGATAGACGCGCGTCGCAGGAGGGAGTCCGTATTGGGCCACGTAGAATCTGTCCTCGGCGCTTCCGCTTGTCCCTTCAGCGGTCATGTACGTGTAGGAGATCTCCCCGGTGACCCATTCCCCGCGTTCGCGAGATATCACCAGCTCAATGCCAGAGGCGTTCGCAAATGGATTATTCACGTACTCGGCAAAGCCGAAACTGCCAGCGAGCTTGCTGTCCCCTTGGATAAAGGTCTTCGTGTCAATTTGATTTGCCGTCTCCTTGCGGAAGTAGGTAATCGAGCCGACGATATTGTGTTCGAAGCTCTGCTTCAGGCTAATTTCGTATGCCTTGGTGCGCTCCGGCTCAAGATCAGGATTGCCCGTAAGAGCGCTGATCCCTCTAGCGAGTGCGACACGATCCAATCCGGTGTACAGATAATCGAACAACGGAAACTGAAAGTACCATCCAAGGTTGACAAAAAGGTAGCTGTTCTCCGTCAGCTGCATCGCCGCACCCAGACGCGGACTGATTTGGCTTTTCACACTGGCAGGCGTGGTGCGCTGCACAGAAAATGAGTATGCCGTATCCTGCACCGGTATGGCCTCGATCGCTGGCCTGCTCGCGGTCGGATCAAGGAAATCAAAACGGATGCCTGGATTCAGCAGTACCCCCTCGTCGAACAAGTCGATCTTGTCCTGAACGTAGACTGAGCCCGAGCGAGGGTGATAGGCGAATGACGTGCTGAAATTCAACTGCGGCTCATTGACAAGGGGTCTGCCGAAGTACGTCTTTTTCGGCTCGTACTTGATGAGGTTGGATTTCAAGTTGTAGAACGTCAGATCTCCGCCGAACTTCAACAAATGATTTCTGCCGACCTTGAGAGTGCCATCGATCTTCGCCGTGTAGGTTTCCTGTGACGTCATGCTCAACCATGAGCGCCGCCCGTCAATGATGTAACGGAGGAAGAAATCATACTGATATGGATCCGCCCCACCGAAATCGGCTGTCGACCCGGTTCCAATTCGCGAATTAAGTGAGAACCTGCTGATACTCGCCGCATAGAAAAAATTCTCCGTCGGGGAATGAGGGAGGATACCAGCGACACGATAGGATGTCCTCCGTTCTGGGGGCAAGCCGCCAAGGTTATATCGCCAGTTGAACTCGTAGTCACGCCAGTCGTGATAGCAATACAGCACCTGAGTGTTAATCCGGAATGTTGGCGTGAAAAGGTATTCAACCTTTCCAAATCCGCTTATCGATTTGTCAACCGGACTCGGAAAGAAGTACTGAAAATCCTGCCACCATCTCGTGTCGGCAAAAACCCCGTCCACCGAACCGAAGTAATACAGCCTGTTTTCCACGACCGGG
>Ga0299912_10000994_pt1 | contig 22979 bp, 16 predicted proteins | sample RVTome_2_FD_207667 | JGI IMG/M metagenome (GOLD analysis project Ga0299912, IMG submission 207667) | Soil microbial communities from uranium-contaminated site in the Upper Colorado River Basin, Wyoming, United States - RVT95D214 (version 2) ... | reverse complement strand
AATGCGGCATCTCCAATAAAGGCTGCTCTGGCGAGGCGGGTTTTGATTTAAAGCCAAGGCTTTCGAACACAATGTCCGAATTGGATTTTTTTTCTTCCGTCATGATGCCTTAACTCCGCATTCGATTTGTTCAGGCGTTAAGCGCTCATCACTTCAGATACGGCTTCCAGCAGTTGACCTTCGGTAAACGGCTTGGCCAGCAGTTTTGATGCTCCAAATCGTTCCGAAAGTTTGAGGAAATCCAGGTTGCGTGTTCGTCCTCCGCCGGAAATCGCAATGATTTTCAAGCTGGGAAACTCTTGCTTTAAATCGATGATGGTTTCGACGCCTTCTTTTTCCGGCATGATGATGTCGGTGATGATTAAATCGAAAGGCGTCGCTTGCTGCTTTTCAACGCCTATACGGCCATTCTCTGCCTCATCCACCTCGAACCCTGCACCTTCGAGAATTTCGCGAATGGTGAAGCGCGCAAGTTCTTCGTCGTCGATAACCAAAATGCGTGGCATGTTACGTTTCCTCTTTTTGAGCTTAAATTCTAATACAATTTATGCGGTTGTTAAAGCGGTCCGTCGCCTTTTCCTCGCGGGTTCGGTTATTGATGTTTGCGAAGCATCATGCGCAACGCTTCCATGGATGCAGCCATTTCATCTTCGGGCGAGGACATATCCAGCGGCGGCGCAATGACGGTGGAGCTGATGTAGGTGTACCCCGCAGTTGATGCGGAAATGCAGATGTCCATATTGCGCAGGTTGTGGGCATGGCAACGCACCTGGGCTTGTTTGCAAGCTAGAGAAAAGGTTTGGAGTTCTGTTTCAATTTCTGCGTCCGAGCGATCATCGTAGTGGAAATCCAGTCCAACGGACATTACGCTGTTTGCCGGGAAAGCTGAAAAATCCGTAAATCCGTGTTCGACGCGCAACATCACGCCGCGACCATACGGGGTCAAGTCTTCGATGGCTTGTGTCAATGCCGGGCCATCGACATCATTCGGCACTTTTGAAATTTCAAAATAGACATTGTCCATCACCGCCCAAACGCTTTCGTTGCAGGTTTCAAAATATTTAACACGGTGAACCGGATCGGTGATGGTGCTGTAGTGAACGGGAATCATGATGTTGGTGAACATATAACGGTCGAGAAAATCCTGCGCCTGTATAACGGCTTTATGCAGGGCTTCCCGATCTAAAGCAAATACGTGGCGGTCCTTGGTGAAAAAAGCATTTAGGGATTCTTCCGGCACCCGGCTACCGTCAACGGTGCTCCATACGGATTCACAAATGTAACAAAAGATTTCCCCGGCTTCGATATCCCAAACCGGCAGATAGCTGAATTCCGCATCCGTCAATACCACGTCACGGGTCGATGCTATGGGTTGAACGGGTGCGGATGGATGGTTGGATAAATCCAATTGCGCCAAGGGCTGAAAATCCAGGCCATCGTCATGAATATTCACGGCAGCCCATAGTCGAACCTGTTCGGGGGTGGCGTTTAAAATTTCACAGGCGGCATTAAGAATTTCGACATCGTGAACCCCCGGTTCGATTACCAGCAGGCTGGCAGCGTCATAACACATGACGGCCGCGTCAAGGCCTAAGCGCTCTTCCATAGTGGCGCACACGCTTTCATCAATTGAAGGCATGCCGGCGATATGAACCAGTCGTAAAGCGCTTAAATCCGCGCCTGCTTCGATGGCGCTGTGTACCATCCGCCACCAATGGCCTGGGCTGCCTTGCGTTCCGCCTGCGGGAAAGTATGTGCTCATGCGGTATCCCTATAATATGGCTAATTCAAATTTATTGTCGGTGGTTGATCGTGAAGCAACGGCAGGTAAATGTCCACGCGTGTTCCTTGTCCTGGGGCGCTGGAAATTTCCACAATACCGTCATGGTCAGTAATGATACCGTGAACCATTGATAGGCCGAGCCCCGTTCCCTTACCCGGTTCTTTGGTGGTGAAGAAGGGATCGAACACCCGGGCAATAATATTCTCGGGAATACCCATGCCGTCGTCAATAATGCTGATTTTAGCGTAGTCGCCGTTGACCAATTCAGGATGGGTCATCTGATAGCCAATGGGCAGAGGGCGCCGTTTCAGGCGGATTTCGATATTGCCCGTGCGGCCTTCCATGGCATCGCTGGCATTGGCGACCACATTGATCAGTGCGGAGGTGATCTGACCAATGTCTACATGTACGACCCCTGGAAACGCTTGTATGGTTTTGGTGATCTTAATGGTGCTCAGCGTTGTCGGTCTGATGAGTTCCAGCGCTTCGATGATGACATCGTGAATATCAATGTATTCTTTAATGGCCTCGCCCTGGCGTGAAAACTTTAGAATGCTTTGCACTAGGCTGGCCATGCGATTGGCTGCCTGCAAAACCATGGATAACATTTTCGCGTCTTTGCCATCTGGTTCCAAGTGACGTTTGACCATATTGGTTAAATTCAAGATCGGCAGCAGCATATTGTTGATGTCGTGGGCAAGCCCGCCCGCCATGTTGCCGAGACTTTCCATATTTTGTGCCTGTCGGCGTTGGCGCTCGGCTTCTTTGCGGTCACTGATGTCGCGGATTACAGCGGAGCAGATTTCTCCTGTTGCGCCGGACATGGATGATAACGTCAACTCGACAGGAAACTCCATCCCGTCTTTTCGCTGTGCGACCAGTTCATAGGTGCGGCTGAAATTTTTCTGATATTCGGCATTTGCAAATGCCTCGAATCCACGATTGTGGCTTTCGCGAAAGCGTTCGGGAACGATGCTTTCGCCGATCAATGTGCCAACCGCTTCGTCCCTGGGAATTTTAAACATGGATTCTGCAGCGGGGTTGAATTGCACGATACGGCCATCCGCATCCACCGAAATGATTGCATCATAGGCCTTTTCAATCAGTTCGCGCGCGCGCGCTTCACTGATTTGGCGGGATTGCTCCGCTTGGATACGGTCGCGTTGGGTGCGCAACGCCAAAATACCGTACGACAAGTCTTCGGATAATTCATGTAACAGGGCAATTTCCTTGTGGTCGAAGATATTCGTTTCACCGCCCGCGATAAACAGCGCGCCAAAGGTTTCGCCGTGATCGTGCAGCGGAAACATGCACAAGGACTGAATGCCGAAGGATACAACGGTCTTACATGATTTGATGCCGTGTTCGTCGCAAATATCTTGAAATATGGTTGGGCTGATTTGATCGAAGACATCAAGTTCGTTGAAATCCGCCAGCATCATGTCGATGGTGTTTTGGGCGCTGCCGAAGCTTGATACCGGAACGAAGGCGCGCGTTTGTTGATCGCGGTGTCGGATAAATGCGACCCATACCATGCGCATATCGGTTTCTTCAACGATCGTGCGGCAAATGTCGATCAGCAGTTGTTCTTCATTGGTGGAATGAACCAAAACCTCGTTGCACCGGGAGAGGGCGCGCATAGCGCGGTTGGTGCGGGTCAATTCCCTTTCGAAGCGCCGCACATCGGTGACATCGGTTCCCGAAGAAAGGAAATGAAGAATATTGCCCTTGGCATCGCGCAAATGGGTGTTGTTCCAGGCGATCAGGCGGCGTTCGCCGGTGCGGGTGACGATTTCATTTTCATGGTATTCGGTGTCTTCAAGATTACCGGAAAAGAGCTGACTGGTCACGTTGCGGACATCTTCTTGATGTTCTTCGGGAATGGCTAAGTCAAACCAATTTTTTCCCAGAACGTCGGTTTCATCGTATCCTAATAGATCGCAGGCAAATCGGTTGATGAGCACGATATTGCCATTTAAATCCAAGACCACGATCAAGGTGCCGGCAACATCCAGATATTGACGGAAGCGGTCGCGCTGCTGGGCGATCTGTTGGCGCGCAGTGATTTGTTCGTTGATGTCTTCAACGACGCCGATAATGTTTACAAACTTACCTGCATCATCGCGCACAATGGACGATGATACTCGCACCCACGTTTCGCCGCCGTCTTTGCGGATATAGCGTTTTTCACGGATGATGGATGGGGTGAAATTTTCGATGAGCTCGCGAAGATAAATGCGTTCTTGTTCCAGATCATCGGGATGGGTAATGTCTAAAGCAGATAACGCCAACAGTTCGTCGGACTTATATCCTGATATTTTGCACAGGCGGTCATTGGCTCGGATGAAATTGGCATTTTCATCCAGCAGAGATATACCGATGGCGGCCTGCTCGAAACCGGCACGAAACCGCGCTTCACTGGCTAAAAATGCACGCTCGGCGGTGCGTTGTTCGGTGACATCTATGGAAATGGCGCCGATGGCTTCGATCTTTCCTCCTGAGGTAAATATGGGAAATTTTTTAGTCAGGTAGTTACGCGAAATTCCACGAACTTCAACCTCTTCATCAATATCGATCGGGCCCTTGCTTTCCAGCACGCGCTGATCTTGTTGACGAAAACGCTCGAACGTATCGGCATCGATATTTTGTTTTTCGGGGTGATGCAGGACGTCATTTAAACTCAGCCCAAACAGGTCGCAATAGGCCTTATTGGCGAAGATCATAGTGCTGGCGGTATCGCGCACGAACATGATCGGTTGGGCGTTGTCCATGATACCTTGAAACAGGGCGTTGTTGATCTGGGTGGCGCGAATGATCGGGATGGTCAGGCGAATATAAATCGCCAATCCCGCCATTATTAAAAGAAATGCAACCAAGCTGCCGTAGGCTGCTGCCTCGACGTATGGGGCTTCAATGTCGTGCATATCCATTTTTAAAACAATGCCGATATCCAACTGGTCGATATATCCATAGGCCGCCAGAACTTCTTCGCCCTGATAATCAAAGCCGATGACCGTGCCGGTTTTGCCTGACAGAGCCAGACGCATCGGTTCCGCCCAATGAGACGATACGGGGATCATGCCGGGGCTTTGCTGATCCCAATAGTGTTGGCGCAGCAAAAAGTGAATTTTATCATCGGCGATCTCGGCGATGGTATACTCTCCGATACCCAATCGACGGCTGTTGAGCCGGATTACTTCGTCGATCATCAACTGCCGCACGGCCTTGTCCGGCTGGTCCGATATGGCAAGCCTTAACGCCGAAAATTGATTGATCAAAGCGGTCTGGCTGGTGATGGCTTCCAGCAATGTAATGCGTAACTGTCCCAGCGATGCGTTGTAGTGCAGGTACAATCCACCGAAAACCGAAAGCGCCGTGACCAGCACCATGACGCAGGCCAGCAAAACCATGTGCAGTCTGAGATGGATTTCGGAAGTACTGCTTGGGGCAAACGTATCTTTTTTCGATTTTTGCCGGATGCGCGAAGAAATGGCAAACCACGTCCAAATTGAAGTGATGGCCGCAGCCATCAAACCGATGACGACAAACATTAGGTCTGAAAAGCGCCAATCATGGCGGACATTTTTGAACCAAGCCCTGTGGTGTTCAGCGAATTCAGGGGTCAGCATGTATGCACGGGTCGCATCGTCCAGTTTTTTCAGCAAGGCTGGATTGCCTTTAACAATGCCGATGGCGCGTTCAATGGTGACGATGGGTGGGCCAACGGGCAGAACCTCCGTTTCTTTTTTCATTTCGTATAAAATACGAAAAAGAACGGGCTCCGGCATCGCCACCAGACTAATCTGGCCATCAATCAGCGCTTTTACGGCTTCGTGCGCCGTACTGAATTGCTTGATGTTGCGATAGTCATCCGTTGTCAGAAAATTGATCGCGGCGTTTGTGACGGTGACGCCGATGACGGCATCTTTGGGTATGGATATGGAATAATCCGCGTAGTTATCGTGCCGTGCGAAAAAAGAAATATCAAAGGCTTCGACGGGCTGCGTGAAATCGAGAAACGTTTTGCGTATTTCGGTGATGCCCATGTTTGGCGTTAGCGTTACAGAGCGATCATGCAGCGCCGTATTGACGCCGTCCCAATCATCAAACACCCGGTATCGAATGGTGACGCCCGCGCGTTGGGCGATGGCGTTCATGATATCAATGGCCATACCGCCGGGGGCGCCGTTGGATGTGGTGATGTAGTATGGCGGGAAGCTCTTGGGGATTGCGGCGATGTATGGCTCTTTGTTGTGCAGGTCTTTGTTGGGGTTGTTTTGGGCATTTTGTGCAAATGCTGAAAACGCTAACGTCCACGCCAATATCAGCGCGGCAATTGCGTGAACGATGCGGCTTAATCTGCGCACAGCCATCGATTCCTCTCGGCCAGAACGGATTGCGTTGTCTTTATATCCTCAAGACACGCATAAGTGTATCATGTTGTAAATGAAGGCACAGTGCGTAAATTTCTCCTTTTGGCTTGAGGCCGAGCATGACCCGCGACGATCCGTTAAAGACGTGGAAAAACGATCCGCATTACCGCCTGCTGCAGGCGGAAATCACGGCTCTGGACCGTCGCTTGGGTCAGGAAAGCGAACTGGGGCAAGCGGTGCGTTCAGTATGGGGCGAGCAAGGACCCTCTTCCGATCAATCTATTGACCGGACCATAGACCAACGCAACCAAGAGCATATGGCGTTTTACCGCAAAGTGTTGGCGCAAATGCTGCTGGGAAAGTTCGAACGTATCGTCACGCCGGACCCGTTGAATGAAACCGATAGCCTAGGCGCCAGTCTGGCGCAAATGAACATCGTTTTGGATCGTAAATTTGCCGAAGTTCGCGCGGTATCCGAACTGGCCCGCGACATTGGCAGCGGATTGTTCATCGGCGACGTGATGAACCACATTTTTGAAACGTTTCACATCATCATTCCTTTTGATCAAGTCAGTCTGGCGCTGGTTGAGCGCGATGAGGACGGACGCTTATGGGTAAAGTCGAACTGGTCGCGCGCCAAACCCCTGGATCCCCCATCCACGAAGGTGCTGTCTCAGGCATTTCCTACGGATTATTCGCAGCCCTTGGAAGCCTCCAGCCTGCACGACGTCGCCAAGGATGCGGTTCCGCGCATCATCAATGATCTGCATGCCTATAGCGAAAGCCATCCGGGGTCCGAAGCGACGCGGTTGGCACTTAAGGATGGGCTTGAATCCAACCTGACGTGCCCCCTGATCAGTCAGGATGGCGTATTTGGGTTTATATTTTTTGCCTCGCGCAAGGCCGGAACGTATAGCGAAGAACATGCTGGATTGTTTTCGGCGGTTGCCCATCCCCTCACACGTACTTTGGAAAAGTGTTACCTGTACGAAGACCTGACGATCCGCAATCAATTCATCCGCACGGTTTTTGGTCGTTATATTTCCGATGACATCGCCGAAGCGCTTTTGGATAATCCTAGCGCCTTAAAAATGGGCGGACGCATGTGCACGGTCACGATTTTGATGAGCGATATTCGTGGTTTCACCAAAATGTCCGAACACATGAAACCCGAACACGTGGTTACGATTTTAAACACTTGCTTCAACGATATGGTGCAGGTCATTCATAATCATAACGGAACCATCGATAACATCATTGGCGACGCCATCATGGTGCTGTTCGGCGCGCCGATTTCCCGCGATGACGACCCGTTGCGCGCGGTGCGGTGCGCGCTCGATATGCAGGCCGCTATGGCCGGGGTCAATCTCAAGAATGCGCGTATGGGGCTGCCGAGCCTTGCCATGGGTATCGGCATCAACACCGGCGACGTGGTCGCAGGTAACATCGGTTCGGTTGCCCATGCCAAATACAGCGTTATCGGCGCGCCGGTGAATTTGGCGGCGCGGCTGGAATCTAAGGCGCAAGTGGGTGAAGTGCTGATTTCGCATGCGACCTATGAACTTGTCAAAGATGTTGTTTACATTCTTGATGAGCGGGAAATCGAAGTGAAGGGGTTTTCTCAGCCGGTCAAATCATATGCCGTTGGTATCCGTTAATCTTTGGGGTGAGCGAGGGCCTTATAGGCAGGGTATCCGCGGCTACTCCCCCTTCCGGATGATGAGGGGAAGCGGGGGGATTAGGGGGCTTGGAGAAAGAGGTTGCACGATGTTCGGTGGCGTTTTATATGATGCCCACCAAACGGTAAGACGGTTTCACCTCCTCCCGGAAGCTCGGGGAAAGCTCAGACCAGTTCTGAACGACTGGAGTTGAAATTTCTCTTTTCCTGAAACGCAAAAAAAGCGTTTACAATCAATGCGATGGGCGCATAGCTCAGTTGGTAGAGCAGCTGACTCTTAATCAGCGGGTCGCAGGTTCGAGTCCTGCTGCGCCCACCAATCTAAGCCCCTGGAAACAATCATGTTTCCGGGGCTTTGTTTTTCCAAGAAACATCGTGTTTACACTTTTTCGCAGCCCGTGTTTACACTTTGGGCTGTTCTTCGTTCCCTTTTCGTCCATTTCTGGCATCGTCCAACCGCGCAATCGCTGTCTTCGCACGGCGTTTCTTCTCTGAATATTTGCGCGCCATTTCCACCGTTTCGTGGCCGGTGATGGCGGCGATGGTGGGCCACTCGCAATCCCATTGTGTGGTCGCCTCTGTGGACCCGTATTGCTCCGCCGCATACATCAATGCGGCAAGTTCCGGTAATCCGGTGCGTTATTTCGGGGCATTTTTAATGTATTCAGGGTCAAAAGTGGGCTACGTGCTCAACGTGCGTTTGACGACGTTGCGCCAACGGGTGTAACGCGCCTCGCGAATATGCGGTTCTAGGTTGGGATGAAAGCGCCGTTCTAAGGCCCAGCTTTTGGCGAATTCGTCAAAACCGGGGTAGATGTCTCTGTGCATGCCTGCCAAGTAAGCAGCGCCCACAGCCGTCGTTTCTAAAACGTGGGGGCGGTCCACGGCGGCGTCTAAGATGTCGGACAGAAATTGCATGGTCCAGTTCGATGCCGTCATGCCGCCGTCTACACGCAGGATTGTGGTCGCATCGTGCCCCGTTCTTGCAGTTGTTCCCGCCCAATCGCTGCGCATGGCTTCCAGCAGATCGCGGGTTTGGAAACCGACGCTTTCCAGCGCCGCGCGGGCGATTTCCGCAGGGCCGGTGTTGCGGGTCATACCGAACAGCGCGCCGCGCGCCTCCGGATCCCAATGGGGTGCGCCGAGGCCGACAAAGGCAGGTACCAGAAAAACTTCTTGATGGGGATCGGCGCTTACCGCCAGGGTGTTCGATTGTTCGGCGTGTCCAATGATTTTTAGGCCATCTCGTAACCATTGCACCGCAGCGCCGGCAATAAAGATAGAACCCTCTAGGGCATACGTCGGACACCCCTTCAATTGGTAGGCGATGGTCGTCAGTAATCGATTGGTGGAATGGACCGGTTTTGCGCCCGTATTGAGCAATGCGAAACAACCGGTGCCATAGGTGGCTTTCATCATGCCCGGCTGGAAACAGGCTTGGCCGATGGTGGCCGCCTGCTGATCTCCCGCGATGCCTGCGATGGGAATGGCGCCACCAAACACGACGGGGTCGGTTTCGCCGAAATCGGCGGCGCAATCGAATACGGATGGCAGGATGGAAGCGGGAATATTGAATAGGTCCAACATTTCATCCGACCAGCAACCGGCGTGAATGTCATAGAGCATCGTGCGGCTGGCGTTAGTGGCGTCGGTGGCGTGGACTCGTCCGCCCGTCAATCGCCACAACAAGAACGTATCGACGGTGCCGAAGGCGAGGCGGTTTTGTTTCGCCGCTTCCCGTGCGCCATCCACGCGATCGAGTATCCAGGCGATTTTAGTCGCGGAAAAATAGGAATCGAGCAGCAATCCCGTGCGCATCGTGACGGTTTGTTCATCGTCGGAGCGTTTTAGCGCCGCGCACGCTTCGGCGGTGCGGCGGTCTTGCCACACGATCGCCGGATAAATGGGTTTTCCCGTGTCTCTGTCCCATACCAACGTCGTTTCGCGTTGGTTGGTGATGCCGATGGCGGCAATGTCACGGGGTTCGGCGTGGGCCTTGGTCATGGCCTCCCGGCAGGTGGCGACGACGCTGCTCCAAATGTCTTCGGGATTATGTTCGACCCAACCGGAGCGGGGGAAGTGCTGGGCAAATTCCTTTTGCGCGGTGGCAATGGGGGCGCGCTGGGCATCGAACAGGATGGCGCGCGATGACGTGGTTCCCTGGTCAATGGCGAGAACATATGTGGGCATCACGGGTCTTCCTTGGTTTACGAGTTCTGGTGCGTTTCTGAGGGGAATGGTTCAAGTACAGCGTAGGTCGGTGTCACGGGGCGTGGCAAGAGGGTCTGTGGGCTTCTTCGGCGGCTGCCAGTGTCCTATCCCAAAAATGCGCAATCCGTCGTTCTGGGCCATGCAGGCCACCAACATCATACTAGGGCGGTGCTTGAAGCGATTGCGTTTGTCCTTTTCAAGCAATCTCAATGAGCGTATATCCCTTGCCGCACGCTGGGTGCTGCAAAAAACGTGGAATGGGGTCATGGTCCAAAGGACGGTAACATCGGCGCTTCCCCCCGGTTCTGGCGGTGGCCAATCGCTTCAGTTTTGGACCCTATTTGCAGGCGCATTTTCTGTCGATGAATGCCGCCATCTCACGGATTTGTTCGCCACGCTCGACGCCCAAGATGGTGGTTTGGTGGCCGGTCGTTTCGATAATAAGGTGCGTCAGTCAGCATTGGTATGGTTGCCCGAAAACGAAGAACTGGCTTGGGCGCATGCGCGGATGGCGCGGCTCGCGGCGGACGCCAACAACCAGCTTTTCCATTACGCGCTTGATGGCTTCGAAGAACAGCTGCAAATGGCCGCCTATGGTTCCGGGCATTATTACGACTGGCACATTGATCGGGGTCGCGGCAACGTCGCGGGAAGGCGTAAGCTCACCCTATCGGTACAGCTGAGCGAGCCCGATGCCTACTTAGGCGGCGAGTTGGAGATCAATGCCGATGGTCATTCGTTTCAGGCGCCACGCGAACAGGGAACGGCCATTGCCTTTAGTGCGACGACACTGCATCGCGTTGCGCCGATCATTAGCGGATTGCGCCTATCCTTGGTGGCGTGGATTCACGGTCCGGATTTTGTTTAACTCGTCACCTATCAGTTAGGCTTTACCCGCGTGCTTCGCCTTCAGTTCGCGTCTGCGCGCATGTAAGATCGGCTCGGTGTAGCCGCTGGGTTGTTCGCGCCCCTTAAATACCAGATCGCACGCAGCCTGAAATGCGATCGAACCGTCTAAATTATTTGCCATGGGGCGATAGCTTGGGTCGATGGCGTTTTGCCGATCAACCACCGTAGCCATGCGGCGCATCGTTTCCATGACCTGAACTTTCGAGCAGATGCCGTGATGGAGCCAGTTGGCGATGTGCTGGCTGGAAATGCGCAATGTTGCTCGGTCCTCCATCAGGCCCACATCGTGGATATCGGGCACCTTTGAACAGCCGATGCCGGCATCGATCCAACGCACCACATAACCCAAAATGCCTTGGGCGTTGTTATCCAGTTCGGCCTGGATGTCGGCGGGTGCGAGGTTTTCGCCATTCAATAAGGGCAAGGTGAGGATGTCATCCAGCTTTGCAAGCGGACGGTTTTTCAATTCATTTTGCCGCGCATGTACGTCGACTTGGTGATAATGCAACGCATGCAGTACGGCGGCGGTGGGCGAGGGTACCCATGCGGTATTGGCCCCTGCCCTGGGATGAGCCTGTTTGGTTGCGACCATTTCCGCCATGCGATCCGGTTTCGCCCACATGCCCTTGCCGATCTGCGCCCGGCCCTGAAATCCGCAGGCTAGGCCAATATCGACGTTCCAATCTTCATAGGCTTGAATCCACGGTTGCGCTTTCATGGCGTCTTTGCGCACCACCGCGCCCGCTTCCATGCTGGTGTGGATTTCATCGCCGGTGCGATCCAAAAATCCGGTATTAATAAACACCGCCCGATCTTTGACCGTTCGCACGCATTCTTTCAGATTCACTGTGGTGCGGCGTTCTTCATCCATAATGCCGACTTTCAAGGTGTTGGGCGCAAGGTCCAGCGCCTCTTCGACGCGCCCGAACAAAACATTGACGAAGTCTACTTCTTCCGCGCCGTGCATTTTTGGCTTGACGATATAGACACTGCCTGCCCGTGAATTCTTGATTTTTCCGCCACCCTTTAAATCATGGATCGCACAGGCGCTGGTGACCATGGCGTCGAGAAATCCCTCGGGAATCTCGTCGCCATTTTTATCCAGTACAGCATCGGTGGTCATTAGGTGGCCGACGTTGCGCACCATCAATAGGCTGCGGCCGTGTAACGTCAAATCGCCGCCGTCGGGGCGGTTGTAGGTGCGATCGGCCATTAAGCGGCGGACAATGGTCTTGCCGTTCTTTTCAAAGGTATCGGTTAGATCGCCTTTCATCAGGCCCAGCCAATTGCGATAGATGACGACTTTGTCATCGGCATCCACGGCGGCCACGGAATCTTCGCAGTCTTGAATGGTTGTTAATGCCGCTTCGATCACTACATCTTTGATGCCCGCCGGATGATCAAGCCCTATGCGATGATCGCGGTCGATGTGCAGCTCTAGGTGCAGGCCGTGGTTTTTGAGCAAAATGACCGTTGGCGCACCTGCTTCGTCGGTGGTGAAGCCCGCGAATTGCGATGGGTCGCGCAGTCCTGTTTCGCGCCCATCTTTGAGCGTGATGCTAAGTTTGATCTGTCTGTCTGTGCGTCTCAGGCCATAGTTCACGACGTCGGCATGTCCGCTGATTTCAAGCGGAACGGCTTGATTGAGAACGCCTGAAGCGTAAGCGAATACCGCCTGCCCGCGTTTAGGGTTGTAATTCGAGCCTTTTTCGCGGCCACCATCCTCGGCGATGACATCGGTACCGTATAGCGCATCATACAGACTGCCCCAGCGTGCATTGGCTGCGTTTAAGGCATAACGGGCGTTCATGACCGGAACCACCAATTGCGGTCCGGCCAGGGCGGCGATTTCCGGGTCTACGTTTTGGGTGCCGATGGTGAAATCGTCGCCTTGAGGTTGCAGATAACCAATGTCATGTAAAAACTGCCGGTACGCCTGTGCGCTGAAGGGTTTGGCCCGGTTGTGCTGGTGCCAGTCGTCAATCTGGCTTTGCAGAAGATCGCGCTTTTCCAGCAGTTGGCGAGAGCGGGGCATCAGGTCATGGACGATCCCTGCGAATGCCGTCCAAAACCGATCCGCTGTGAGCCCGGTGCCGGGCAGAGCCTCGTTTTTGATAAAGTCGAAAAGCACTTTGGCGACGAGAAGATTGCTCGTGTTTATGCGTTCCGTCATCGCTCTAACTCCCTTTTTCGTCTTCTTACGGGCGGCAAATTCGCACCCGCAGCATAAAAAGTATGGATCAACGCTTGAGTTTGGCCAATGGGCCCACTGCAAAAACGGATGACATTTCCATCATACGGAAATGAACATTACGGTTTATGGCTGTTGCGCCGGGAGCAAGGGCTATGGCCTTGAAACTGCCTGTCGAAGTGCCCACGTGGCAAAGATCAAGCTCTTTATATAGCCACACGTTGGTAGCGGTTAGTCAGACTGCCTTTTATTGGACTGTAACGGGCTGATCATATGGATTAATCGATGGGATATAACAACGAGAGTGAGAGGTAATGCGTTAATTGCAATGATTATTTTAGCCTCTTTCGCATGGTGGAAAAGTATACCATTTGCGTTGACCGGGGTATGGGGCCGACGTACCGTTTAACCCATATCCGCACCGAATGGGTGTTTGAAGCAAGATCTACCCTACTTTTGCAGGTCCTCAGCCAGAGTGCAAAGCGTTTGAGGGCAGTGGGGAGTTTGGCGCTGAACCTGTGACTTTTGTGCTTCGTTCGCGCCGCATGAGTTGAATTGGCGACCCATGACCCGAAAGGGAGAAGGGTTTTTTGGGCCGGTATTGAATAATAACAATACGGAATCAATACGGGCCGACGCCCCAAGTTTAATGGTGGCGTTTAAATTTGGGAGGTAATCAAATGAGTAACAAGGTTTCAAAGGATCAACAGGTATCTCGCCGTTCGTTCTTGACCAAAGGGGCAGTCGGCGTGGCGGCCGGTGGTGCAGCGGCTGTAAGCATGTTGTCTGCGCCTGCCGTTTTGGCGCAAAGCCCGATGGTCGTGAAAATGCAGACATCCTGGCCGTCATCCGATATCTGGATGACGTTTGCCAAACAATACGTCGACCGCGTTGAAGCAATGGCGGGCGGGCGGCTCAAGATCGATCTGCTGCCGGCAGGCGCTGTCGTCGGCGCGTTCCAGGTGCTCGATGGCGTCAACGACGGCGTGATCGACATCGCGCATTCCGTGCCGGTTTATTGGTACGGCAAAAGCAAGGCGGCTTCGCTGTTTGGCACCGGGCCGGTGTTTGGCGGCTCAGCGACCACCATGTTGGGCTGGTTCTATGCCGGTGGCGGTGAAGAATTCTATCGCGAACTGACCCAAGATATCATGGGCCTGAACGTAATCGGTCTGTTGGGCTTTCCGATGCCCGCGCAGCCATTCGGATGGTTTAAGGGCGAAGTCAACACAGTTGACGATATTCAGGGCTTTAAGTATCGAACTGTCGGTCTTGCCGCCGATTTGCTGCAATCGATGGGCATGAGCGTCGCCCAGTTGCCGGGCGGTGAAATCGTTCCGGCGATGGAGCGTGGCGTGATTGACGCGTTTGAATTCAACAACCCGTCATCCGATATGCGCTTTGGCGCACAGGACGTCGCTAAGAACTACTATCTGTCGTCCTATCACCAAGCGTCTGAAAGCTTTGAATTCCTGTTCAACAAGGACTTCTATGAAGACTTGGCCCCTGATTTGCGGGCAATCTTACGCTACAGTGTGGAATCGGCATCGGCAGCGAACACTTCGTTGGCCCTTGATAATTATTCCGCAGACCTGCAAAAGCTCAAGGACGGTGGCGTCACGATCCATAGGACATCCAAGGAAATCTTGGCGGCCCAGCTTGAAGCCTGGGACAAGCTGATCCCAACGCTTGAAGCTGATCCATTCATGAAGCGCGTTCTTGACAGCCAGCGTGCTTGGGTCGAGCGTGTAACCTATTACGAGTTGATGAACTCGCCGGATTATGAGCTTGCCTATAATCACTACTTTCCGGGCAAACTGATGCTTTAAGCCTGTCCGGTTAAGTACACAAGAGAACGGGTCGCTCCGCATGAATGTCTGAAAGGCATCGTGCGGGGCGATTGTCCCGGGAGTGGAATTTTGATGATCAAGTTTATTGAAATTGCAGACAAGTTGTCGGCGTGGTTTGGCAAGGCGTTTGGCTGGCTCATCATCTTAATGACGCTCGGCATGAGTTATGAAGTAATGGTGCGTTATATTTTCAACGCACCGACGACGTGGTCGCTTGATATTTCTTACATCATGTACGGGACATTATTCATGATGGGTGGAGCCTATACGCTGTCGCGTGGTGGCCATGTGCGGGGTGATTTTTTGTATCGCTTGTGGCGCCCCAAAACCCAGGCGTTTGTGGACCTGGTGCTCTATATCTTCTTCTTTTTCCCTGGTGTGACGGCATTGGTGCTGTCGGGATATAAATATTCCTCGCGGTCGTGGGGGTTTGGCGAGGTTAGCGTCAACAGTCCCGCTGGCGTACCGATTTTTCAGTTTAAGGCGGTGATCGTTGCCGCCGGAATTTTGTTGTTCATTCAGGGGATCGCCCAGATCATGCGGTGCATCTTGTGTCTGCGCGAAGGATATTGGCGTGAGCCTGAGGAAGATGTGCGCGAAACTGATGAGTTGCTGATCAAGCGGCGTGCTGTTGGCGATCAATAACTTTCATAACGAATGCCCCAATTTAGATTCCAAACGGAGCTGCAACCGTGATTGACGCACATGTCGCCCTGATGATGCTCGGCATCTTTATAACCCTTGTTTTCTTAGGTTTTCCGGTTGCCTTTACGTTGATGGCGTTGGGGATCGGTTTTGGTTATTACGCCTATTTCAATGCGGACCGGATGTGGCGCTCTTTTGATCGTTTGGGTGAAGACGCCGATGTCTGGACCTCGGTCATCACGTGGCTGGAGGGGGCATTTAACAATAGAATTTTTGATTTGTTTATCAATCAAACTTATACGGTGATGGCGAATGAGGTGTTGACCGCCGTTCCTTTGTTTTTGTTTATGGGCTACATTGTTGAGCGCGCCAATATCGTTGACCGTCTGTTTTCGACCTTGAATATTGCCGCAAAAAACATTCCCGGATCGCTCGGTGTCGCGGCGTTGGTTACCTGTGCGCTGTTCGCGACTGCTACCGGGATTGTCGGGGCAGTGGTGACTTTGATGGGCTTGCTTGCGCTGCCGGCCATGCTCAATGCGCGATACGATAGGAGCTTTGCCGCAGGTATCATTTGCGCCGGCGGGACGTTGGGCATTCTCATTCCGCCTTCGATTATGCTGATCGTTTATGCCGCGGCTTCCGGTGTGTCGATTGTGCGGCTGTATGCCGGGGCATTGCTGCCGGGTCTGGTGCTGGTCGGGTTGTATCTGCTTTATGTTGTGGGTCGCGCGGTGCTCCAGCCCAAATGCGCCCCGCGCCCGACATCTGCAGAAATCCCCGATATGGCGTTGCCAAAGGTTATATGGATGCTGGCGACGTCTTTTTTTCCGCTGGCATTTCTTATTTTGGCGGTGCTTGGTTCAATTTTGTTTGGCTTGGCTACCCCGACCGAGGCTGCGTCGATCGGCGCGCTCGGCGGCATGCTTTTAGCCTTTGCCTATCGGGCGATGACGTTTGGGCGTCTGCGTGAATCGGTATATCTGACGGTGCGCACCACGGCGATGGTGTGCTGGCTGTTTGTGGGTTCCTATACGTTTTCGTCGGTATTTTCCTATCTTGGCGGCGAGCAGGTGATTTCTGAATTTGTAAGAGGACTTGATTTGACGCCGCTGCAATTTTTGCTTTTGGCGCAGTTGATTATCTTCTTGCTGGGTTGGCCGTTGGAATGGTCGGAAATCATCATCATTTTTGTGCCGATCTTTTTGCCGTTGTTGCCACTGTTCGGCGTTGATCCGTTATTTTTCGGCATCTTGGTCGCCCTTAATCTCCAAACGTCGTTCTTAACGCCACCGATGGCGATGTCGGCTTATTATTTAAAGGGCGTCGCCCCACCTTCGGTGATGCTGACCGAAATATTCAAGGGCGTGATGCCGTTTTTGTTCATGGTGATTGCCAGCATGGTTCTGATGTACAATTTTCCGCAAATTGTGTTTCATCTGCCCGATATGTTCTATGGCGCGCGGTGAATGTGATATGAAGGTGAACCCGTTGCTTTCGTTGAGTGAAGTCGAATTGCGGGGGCGTCTTGCCAGCGGGGCGGTTCGGGCGGTGGAATATGCTCAGGCGTGCTTGGAGCGTATTGCCGAGCTTGAACCCAAAGTGCAAGCCTGGGCATGGCTGGATAGCGATTATGTTCTTACGCAGGCGCGCGTCTTGGATGCGCGGCGACAGTCCGGGGCCTCGATCGGGCCATTGCATGGGCTGCCTGTTGGTTTGAAAGACATCATCGACACCGCCAAGGTGCAGACAGAAAACGGCACGATCATCGATGCAGGGCGGGTGCCGGAGGTTGATGCGGTAATTGTTGAAAAACTTAAAGCTGCCGGCGCGATCATCATGGGTAAGACGGTTACGGCCGAATTGGCTTTTTTGCATCCCTCAAAAACCTGCAACCCGCACAACGTTGCCCATACGCCGGGCGGGTCGTCAGCCGGTTCGGCTGCCGCCGTGGCGGCTGGGATGGCGCCATTCGCCATCGGCACGCAAACCGGCGGTTCGGTAATTCGTCCTGCGGCCTATTGTGGAACAGTGGGTTTTAAACCCAGTTTTGGCGCCATTGCGCGTACCGGAATCCTCGTGCAATCCCCCAGTCTTGATACGGTCGGTGTTTTTGCCCGCAGCGTGGAAGGGGCGGCAATGCTGGCGGAAGTGCTTTTCGGTCATGATGTGCGAGACCCTGCGACCGAACTTGCTCCGCCGCCACGCTTGTTATCGGCCGCCAGTGTCAAACCGCCGGTGATGCCGATGTTTGCCTTCGTTCGCCCACCCGAATTTGATGATGTGGCCGATGAACAGACCGTTTTGGCGTTTCAGGAATTGACCCAATTGCTGGGCGAACAGTGTTTTGAAGCGCCGTTGCCGAACATATTCGATGACGCTGCGGATATCTGTGCGCGCGTCAATTTTGCCGAAATGGCAAAATGTTACTATGTTATGGAGAGGCGCGGTCGTGATCGGATGTCGACTGAATTGACGCTGGCGTTGGACAAGGGAAAAAGTATTTTGGCGCGTGATTATCTTGCTGCTTTGGATTGGCGGGGGGTATTCAATGCTGTGCTGGATGAAATTTTCCAGCGCTGTGACGCCATCTTGACTCCCGCCGCTCCAGGACCGGCGCCCAAAGGTTTTGAAACCACGGGTAACCCAATTTTTAACGGACTGTGGACATTTTGCGGCACTCCGGCGCTTACCGTGCCGTTGTTTCAGGCCGAGAACGGTCTGCCGATGGGCGTTCAACTGGTCGGGCGACGCGGAGATGATGCGCGGTTGCTGCGCACGGCGCGTTGGTTGTCCGAGCGGGTTTTAGGCCATCAAGAAGGAGGATTGAGCGCATGACAAATCTCACGATCGACCGCATCATCAGCCTGATCGCGTTTGCCGTTTTGTTTGCCTTTCTGGCCATTTTATTTGGCCATGTTACCCGCTGGGATCTAGGCCTTTTGGTCTTTATCACCATCAGCCTTGCCGGGTGGGATTTCTGGCAAACGACAGGCCGTCGTAAGAAAAACTAAGTTTGGGCGACAGCGCAGTAGGCGCTATTGTGCTGACGGTTCATCTAAAATTTTGATTAGCGCCGCGTGGTCCAAGTCACCGAACCCGGCCTCGATTGCGCGGTCATATTGCGCCATCACCAGTGCGGTGGTCGGCAGTTCAAGCCCATACTCGCGTGCGAGCTTTAAGGCTTGATAAAGGTCTTTGCGTTGGGTTACGCATTTTCCGCCAGGCGTGAAGTCGCCGCTGATCATGCGCTGACCGTGCACTTCCAAAATTCTTGAAGCGGCAAATCCGCCGCTGAGCGCTTCGCGGACTTTAGCCGGATCAACGCCCGCGCGTTCGGCCAGCTTTAACGCCTCTCCTACCGCACTGATGGTAAGGCCGACAATGATCTGATTGGCGGCCTTGGCCACTTGGCCCGCGCCGACATCGCCGACCCGTACGGCATTATTGCCCATGACGTCGAGTAGGGGGCGGATGCGCCGAAAGGCTTCTTCCGTACCGCCCGCCATGAAGACTAAGGTGCCGTTGGCGGCGCCGATGGTGCCGCCGGAAACCGGCGCGTCCACATAATCTGCGCCTTTCGCGCGCATGCGCATGGCGAAATCGCGTGTGGCGATGGCTTCGGTGGTGCCCATGTCGATCACCAGACTGCCCGCATGGATGCTCTCGATTACCCCGTTTGCGCCGAACAGCACCGTTTCGACGGATGCTGTATCGGGCAGCATGAGGAACAAGAGATCCGCACACCGCGCGACTTCTGCCGGAGTGTTTGCAGAAATCATGCCGTGGGCGACGAGTTCATCCACCACTTGGCGAGATCGATTGTGAATGATCATCTTTGCCCCCGCCGCTTTTAAATTCTGCGCCATGGGCTTGCCCATCAGTCCTAATCCGATGAAACCAAAACTCAATTCGTCGAGTGCATGGGGTGAGGTTACAGGCATAGGATGCATTCCGTTTGTTAGTGGATTGGTTGAGGTTCACAGCCGAGTATAGCGGTTTCTGTTTTGCGGCAGACAATAATGAAAACATCTTTTATAATGTGGAAGTCGTGACAATATCGTAAGTAAATACACAAACTTAACGCACAATTGTAGTCGAGAAATCCAGCATGACCAAGGATCCGAAGCGCAAGGCGCGCACCCGACCGGTTGGCGTCGATGAAGCTCAACAAATCGTCAAAAAACCGCGTGAAAATACCGGCCAGGTGCAGTCGCTATGTCGCGCGCTTTCGATCCTTAACGTCATCGCCGATGCTGATCGTGGCATGACCATGACCGACATCGCCCAGCGTGCAAAGTTGCCGCTGTCGACCACGCATCGCCTGCTCACCACGCTACAGCACGAACGTTTTGTGCGATTTGATAATGAACAGTCTTTGTGGATGATGGGGGTGCAGGCCTTCACCATCGGCAATGCATTTGTTCGTTCGCGCGATATCATCGCTACCTCGCGCCCGTTTATGACGGCGTTGATGGAAAAGAGCGGTGAAACCGTCAATTTGGCGGTCGCCGATCAAGGCGAATGCATCTATTTGACTCAGGTGGAATGCCGTCAAATGATGCGCGTGCAGGCCAAGCCTGGGGCGCGTGTGCCAATGCATTCCTCGGCGGTAGGCAAAGCGTTGCTGTCGGCTTTGCCGGAAGCGAAAGCGCGCAAATTCCTTGATATGCGGGAATTGCAACGCGGCACCGATAAAACAGTGGTCGACTTAAAGGCATTGTGTAAAGAGATTGAGGCCGCGCGCGCCACCGGTTACGCGCTGGATAATGAAGAACACTGTGTCGGCCTGCGTTGCGTGGCGTCCGTCATTTATGATGAATTCGCAGAGCCCATGGCCGCAGTGTCTTTGTCTGGCCCATTGGCGCGGATTGGCGATGATCGCTTTCCCATCTTGGGCGCGATGGTCAAGGAAACCGCAGGCGTCATTACCGCCGCTATGGGCGGGATTTTTCCGACGACAAGAAACGGCATTTGCAAGTAATCGGTTAATCGCGGGTTTCGAGAAAATGGACGATGCCCGCTTCGGCGCAGGCGATGTCTTGCTCGGGCGCACCGCCTGATAATCCCACCGCACCGACCAGTTGGCCATCGACGGTCACGTTGACGCCGCCGCCCACGGTGGAAAAGCGTCCTGCCGCTGCTGTGTGAATGCCAAACAGCAATTGTCCCGGCACGTTGCGTTCGTTGTAAAATTGCGTGGTGCGGTGCGAAATCGCCGCCGTATGCGCCTTGTCCTGGGCTAGGGTGGTCGATAGGGGCTTGCCGCCGTCCATGCGCTTGAACGCAATCAAAAAGCCGCTTTCGTCGGTGACCGCGATGCACATCGCCAGCCCCAATTCCTGGGCTTTGTTTTCCGCACCCTTAATGATGCATTGAGCGTCGTCATAAGAGAGGCGTTGAATGGTGAGCATGGGGGGGTCTCCTTGAGCGGGAGGGGAGCGGATAAGGACAATTTGTCATAGCGGCTTAGTCGGATGATGGCAATGATACACTCTTTTAAATGGACTGAATTCTGCCCGTAGAACTGATTGTAATATGTTGTTATCAAAGACAAAAACAACCTTCATTCCGGATGATGGAAAACATGATCATTTGCGTTGTTTCCACTCTTCTGCGGCGTTAAGTCTAGGGTTATCGATGTCTTGTTGTGCGGGGCAAGAAGCTGCCTTATGGCGATACAATTGAACGAAACTGGAGTTTCCAAATGCCCCGCTTCGCCGCCAACCTCAGCATGTTGTTCAACGAGGTGGCGTTTCTCGATCGCTTTGAGGCCGCGGCCAATGCAGGCTTTAAGGGTGTCGAATGTCAGTTCCCTTATGATGTTGAGGCGACAGAGTTGAGATCGCGCCTGGAGCGGTTTGGTCTTAGCCAAGTGCTGCACAATCTGCCTGCCGGGGATTGGGCTGCGGGTGAGCGCGGTATCGCGTGCCATCCGAACCGGGTGGATGAGTTTAAAGCCGGTGTTAATCAAGCCATCGCCTATGCCACCCAATTGGGCTGCCCTCAGGTCAATTGCCTGGCGGGCATTGCGCCGCAGGGTGCTGATGATGCCCAGGTGCGCGCAACCTTCGTTGAAAATTTGAAGTTCGCCGCCGATAGGCTGAAAGGCGCGGGCATTCGGTTATTGATTGAGGCGATCAACACCCGCGATGTTCCGGGTTTTTATCTGTGCGGCACCACCCAAGCGCTCGATATCATCTCAGCGACGGGTTCGGACAATATTTTTGTCCAGTTTGACGTCTATCATATGCACATCATGGAAGGCGATTTGATCCAGACCCTAGAAAAAAATCTGGAGATGATCCAGCACATCCAAGTGGCCGACCACCCTGGCCGGGGCGAACCGGGAACCGGTGAAATTGATTTTCCGGCTTTGTTTAAGGTTCTCGACAAGATCGGTTATGCGGGCTGGGTCGGTTGCGAATACAGGCCCGTTACTACCACTGCGGAAGGCCTGGGCTGGGCAGAGCGTTACCTATAGGCACGACATAAAGGAGTACGCGTTATGGCGAAAATCGGTTTCATCGGCCTGGGCATCATGGGGCACCCCATGGCTGGTCATTTGCAGGCGGGCGGGCATGAGCTGTTCGTGCTGAAGCGCGCCAAACCCACCCCAGCGGATATTTTAGGTGGCGGCGCGATTGAGTGCAGTTCAAGCAAGGACTTAGCCGAGAGGGCCGACATTGTTATCTTGATGCTTCCCGATACGCCCGACGTCGACGCCGTGTTGTTCGGTGTGGATGGCGTTGCGGTTGGCCTTGGCGTGGGCAAGCTTGTTATCGATATGAGTTCGATCTCGCCCACCGCCACCAAGACCTTCGCCGCCAAGATCAACGAGCTCGGTTGTCAGTATCTGGATGCGCCTGTATCGGGTGGGCAGATCGGGGCTAAAAATGCCACACTCACCATTATGGTCGGCGGCCCGCAGAACGCGTTCGACAAAGCCAAGCCATTGTTCGAGCTGATGGGTAAAAACATTACGCTGGTCGGTACCGACAACGGCGTGGGGCAGACCTGCAAGGTCGCCAATCAGATCATCGTCGCGCTGAACATCGAAGCGGTCGGCGAGGCGTTGTTATTCGCTTCTAAGGCGGGCGCGGACCCAGCCAAGGTGCGCGAAGCGCTGATGGGCGGTTTTGCAGCGTCGAAAATTTTGGAAGTACATGGCGAACGGATGATCAAACGCACTTTCGATCCGGGCTTTCGCATTGAATTGCACCAAAAGGATTTAAATTTGGCGTTGCAGTCGGCGCGTGAGCTCGGCGTCTCGCTGCCTAATACCGCCACCGCGCAAGAACTGTTCAACGCCTGCGCCGCTGCTGGCGGTAAAGGCTGG
>Ga0299912_10000992_pt1 | contig 22985 bp, 18 predicted proteins | sample RVTome_2_FD_207667 | JGI IMG/M metagenome (GOLD analysis project Ga0299912, IMG submission 207667) | Soil microbial communities from uranium-contaminated site in the Upper Colorado River Basin, Wyoming, United States - RVT95D214 (version 2) ... | reverse complement strand
GATTTTAAAGGTAGTGACATTACCGGTGTCGACAGCCTGGAAACGGTAGAGGAAGAAGTAATTACCGGGATAAGCACCGGTAGAAGGATTGCTTGGGTCGACACCGATCAGCTTCAGTGGTGTTGACGCAGTGTTTGTGGAGACTCTGGCACGGAGATTGACGTTATAAGGATCTGTGGGGTGGGTACTGGTATCCCACCATGTATCTGCATCATTGTGTTTTATGTAACTAACGCCACTTTGTATCGTTGGATTGTAATATCCGCTGATAACAAGTTCGGCAGGTATTGGATAAATGTAGCCAGGAGTCGTAATCTTGACAGATATCGTAAATTGCTGACCGTTGACTAAAGTAACAGGATTAGTTAAAGGAATAGAATAGTAGCCAAACTCAGCGCAGGTACCTGTCTGCTGAGTCATCAATGCAGTGCCAAATGAACCATTATATACATTAATTGCATACTGGGCATTATTACTGGTTGTGTAGAAATCGACGTGTGTAAGCATGCCAGCCTGAGTGCTAGTAAAAACGCTGGCCATTTGAGCAGTGTTATCACCATATCCCCAGGAAGTCAAATAACCAGCTTCATCCCAATAGTATATTTTTTCATCTTCGTCATAAGGTTCGAATCCAGGATTACCATAGAAAGACCAAACATTCGATAAATTTGATGATCCATAGCAGAGGTAAAAGTAACCGGAATTTCCCCAAGACGTTCCCCAGCTATTTTTCACAATCCAGGCTCCAAAGCCGCCGCCTACAGGATGCGCTACCGTGTCATCCCACCCTACCACACTCACGGCATGATTAGTGGATGGTGGTGTAGTATTGGGATAATAATAAATGTTACCGGGATACATATACGAATTATTATGAAGATAGCTAATCATAACTGGTCCATAGTTGTATACGGCGTTTTTAATGGCGTCGGTGCTGGATGATGAGTTGGTTACGAGACGGGCATCTGTAACTCTATAAATTGTGGTACACGAATTGTTACAGGTTTCGGTATTTATTGTACTTGTATTATACGGATTGCAGGACTCTAATCGGGCTCCCTTTTTGGTAAGAGTATCGATTGATCTAAAATAATTACCGCCACCGTTACACCTGTTTCCAATAAGATAACTAATAGCTGGGTCAGTGCAGCAGACCAGGTTTTGTTCTGAGAAGTCCTGCTCGGAGTTGTCCACTATCCACACCCTCGATTCGAGTGCAGCAAGAGTACCGAAGAGCCAGCAGGTACCACACGGATTCTGGTTTTTTACCGAGGTAACCTTGCCCTGCGTTCTCCAATCGAACACTGAGGGTAAAGATTCCGTAGCATCTGTATGTAGAACTGGGAGATTGTCCAGGTGGCTCAAATCTATTGTAGGTGGTATGTAACCATAAAATGGTTCCTCTGAAGTTGTTTGCAGGGACCGTTCTAGTACCTTTTGTCTCATAAATTCTTCGAAGGCGGGATTAAGGGGGGCTTTTTGGACAGGTTCAGGCTCTTGGGCTGTAGTCAATGAAGGCTGTAAAAACGTGCTTAAAATTAAGATGATAGTTACTACACAAACGAGATATTTTTTCATTTTTGCTCTCCTTTTATAATGGTGGTTACATTTGTTCCCTGTTTAGTACGCCTATTATACTCTTCATTTTTTATTCATACAAGATATAACATTTTAAGCACTAAAGGTCCCATGTATCTGAACAGTCTGGACAAATCATCTGAGTCCTTGGATCCAATAATAAAAGACGACCTGTTACCAACCTCTTACCGTCGGGACATATCAGGTAAAACGTCTTGAATATGAAGATAAAATCTTATGGGAGTAATTCGTACAAGATGTAGAGGTTTATTAATTTATATCATATATGTCAATACGATTTGCTGACAACTCGTTATTCGACCGTCTCAGATAAAATGCTGAAAGCGGATTGTTTTTCACTAGCTCCACTCTTTCACTTCAGTTGTCCACACCCGTGCTAGCTCCTTAACCAGTAGTGTATGTTCTGGTTCTGTTAGATGGGGATCGCGTTCAAATAATTTTTCGGCTTCCGTACGGGCGAGCTCCAGTATCGCTACATCACTGAGTTTTGCCATCTTGAGGTCGGGCAAGCCGCTTTGGCGTGTACCGAAGAATTCGCCAGGACCGCGCAATTTCAAGTCTTCTTCTGCGAGCTTGAAACCATCGAATGTATCTTCGATTATTTTTAACCTTTCCTGCCCAACATCCGATGGATTTTCTGATAGCAGGATGCAGTAGCTCTGTGCCGGTCCTCTACCTACCCGTCCTCGGAACTGATGCAGTTGCGCCAGCCCAAAGCGGTCGGCGCTTTCTACCATCATCACGGTGGCATTGGGGACATCGATACCGACCTCTACCACCGGTGTCGAAATGAGGATATTGAGTGTGCCCTGATGGAACTCATGCATAGTCTTTTCTTTGTCGGCACTTGACATACGACCGTGTAAAAGTCCGAGTCTTAGATCGGGGAAAACCTCTTTTGCCAGCCGTTCATACTCGGCGACGGCAGCGCGTGCCTGTACTGCCTCCGATTCCTCAATCAGCGGACAGATGATGAATGCCTGATGCCCATCGGCGATTTCGCGGCGGATGAAGCGATAGGCGCTTTCTCGCTGGTCGGGCTTAGCCCATTTTGTCTTAATAGACTGTCTCCCCGGTGGCAGTTCGTCGATTACAGATAGGTCTAGGTCGCCGTACAACGTCAGGGCGAGGGTGCGGGGGATGGGAGTAGCGGTCATTACCAGTACATGAGGATTGGTGCCCTTCTGACGGAGTGAGCCGCGTTGTTCAACCCCGAAGCGGTGCTGTTCATCAACAACCACAAACCCCAGCTTTTGGAATTCAACTTCTTCCTGTATCAAAGCGTGCGTACCAATGGCAATGTCCACTTTGCCATCGGAGATAAGATGGTGAAGCTCCCGCTTTTTCTTGAGAGGTAATGCCCCAATAAGCAAAGCAACCGTAATCGGACGGGGAAGAATACCAGTATAGGTATAAATATTGTCTCCTTGCTTCTCTTGATTCGAAGTAAGTGAGAGTAGGCTGTGCACGGTAGCAAAGTGCTGTTCGGCGAGAATTTCGGTGGGCGCCATGAAAGCGGTCTGGTAATTGTGGGCTACTGCCATCAAAAGCGCTGCAGTCGCTACCACGGTTTTACCACTTCCCACTTCACCCTGAAGCAAGCGGGACATTGCCTGTGGTTTTTCCATGTCCGATAAAATCTCGTAGAGTACCCTCTTCTGGGCACCGGTGAGCTTGAAAGGAAGTGCTTGCAGAAAATTGTCCAGTGTCTGCTTATCTATTTTGACGGGATTCCCTGGCTGGCTTTCCCGCCAGGCGCGTTTCCGGCTCAAGACACCCAGTTGTAGAAGGAAAAGCTCATCGAAGGCGAGGCGTGTACGAGCACGGTCATACTGGGCTCTATTATCAGGGTAATGCGCCTGTGCAATTGCTTCTGGTAGTTTCAGCAAATTGCACCCGGTTTTTATCTTATCCGGAAGAAAATCCACGACCGAATCTACCCACCGGTCGACGGCACTTTTCACCAGGCGGCGTACTACTCGTTGGTAGAGCCCTTCGGTGAGCGGATAAATTGGAACAAGCCTGCCGGTGTGGATAAGGTCGCCTTCTTCTGCTGGCTCCCATTCTGGCGACTCAAAGACATATCTACCGTTGAATAACCTCACCCGACCGCTTATAACAATGCGGGTGTTGGGTTTGAGTGTTCTTGCCACATAGGGGTTATTAAACCAGACCACCCGCACATTACCTGTGGCATCGCCGACAATCGCTTCACTACTTTTTCTCCCACCGGGATAGCTTACCTGAGCCTCCCAGACATTGGCAATAATGGTCTCTTCGGTTCCTTCAGCAAGCTGGGATACAGTTTTCAACTGGCTGTAGTCCACATGGCGAATGGGGAAAAAATAGAGTACATCACGTACTGTTTTCACACCGAGTTTGGTGAATTTAGCAGCGAGATTCGGTCCCAAACCCTTGATAGTCGTGGCTGATTCATTAAGAGATGTTGAAGCAGAGATTATAGGTTTTTTAACCTTCGTAACTGGTTTTGTCTTCTTGGGAGTGATTTGTTTTAGTGGTTTCGCCGGCTTACCACCTTCGATTTCTTTTAGCAGAATCGTTAAATCTCTGATCCATTCTTGCCGTCGCTGAGGAGTCATTTTATGGTAGCCGGGATTAGATAAGCGGAGTGTATTAAATCGGGATAGAGTGCTACGGTCAGTAACGGTGCCTATGACCTGATTAGCCCAGTTGCGTATAAATTTATCCAGTCCACCGATGACCGCAGTATTTGAAAAATCCCTTTTCTGCTCCAGTTCGAGGACTTTGCGCAGAGATGAAATGTCGATTGTCAAGGCTTACCCCTCCCAGTCCTATTCACCGGTGGGGTAAATTTACTTTAGGCAGGTGTAAAGAAGGAACATGTATTTTTCTTCCGGACGCTTGTATTTCTTCATTAGCGCCGGTAGATTTCTTTCTGAATACCACTGCCAAGAGTCCCGGTCCGGCGTGGACACCTAGTGCTGGGCCTAACTGTGCCATGTGCAACCGGCTGTTTTCAACCAGTGAACTGAGGCGATCCTTGAGTCCGTTAGCTTCATCTGGTGTGGTAGTGTGAATCACTGCCAGTTCCTGAATACCGAGCGCATTCTTGACAAAATCAGAAAGACGTTCTATACCTTTAGCACGCGTTCTCACGTTTCCAACGGGATGAAGCTCACCATCACGGAGTGTTAAGAGTGGTTTCACGTTCAGAATACCTCCCAGGAGGGCTTTCGCTTTTCCAATCCGTCCACCGAGGAGCAGATACTTCAGCGTATCAAAGAGACCGAGCAGGTGTGTATTAGATATTGCCTGTTTGATGTCATCGGTTACTTTCTGCAGGCTTTCTCCTGATGAAGCGAACCTTGCGGCTGCGAGTGTCACCATACCCAATCCCATCGTCACCGATTCCGAGTCGATAACTTTGATATCGCATTTCGTTTCTGCCAGTTCTTTTCCCTGAAGTGCGGAATTGTAGGTGCCACTGAGTTTACTGGAAACATGGATAGAAACGATTTTATCGGTTTCTCGGGAAAGTTTGCGGTAGACCTGTACGAAATCGGCGGGTGTGGGTTGTGAGGTGGTGGGGTGTACTGGGCTGGTTACCAGCCTTTCGTAGAACTCTTTACGGCTGATATCTATGCCGTCACGGTAACTGTCATGCCCGAAGCGAACATATACAGGCACAACGGTAATACCGTGTTCTTTAGCAAGTTGGGGTGTGAGATCAGCGGTGCTGTCTGTGACAATCCGAACGGGCATTATCTATTTTCCTTCGGCTTCTAGAACTGTAACCGCAATTGCGTTCGGACCTCCGTAGACGCCAAGTACTGGACTAACCGCGGAACGCATTACCGGAATTTTGGGATAAGTTTCTGAAAAACGTTTTGCGAGAGTATCGGCACCTTCTGTGTCCGTAGAATGCTCAATGCTGACGGATTCTATGTTTTTAAAACCAGCGATGAAATTATGCATGTATTCTAGTCCAGCCGCCCGCGACCGTAACCGTGTCACCGGTGACATTTCTCCATCTTTTACAGTTAAAATGGGTTTGAATGATAATACAGAGCCGAGCAATCCCGCCGCTTTACCGATACGACCACCCTTGGCGAGGTACTTCAAGGTGTCAAAATAGGCAACAAAGTGCGAGCGAGTTAACGCTTTGCGTGTAAACTCAGCGAGTTTATCAAGGTTCATGCCTTTCTTAGCCTGACCTGCGGCAGAAAGCACCACCAAACCTAGTCCTCCCGCCACTGTCGCTGAATCAATCACTTCTACACGACATTTCTTATTCTTCATCAGGTCGATGCCAGCTTTGGCGGACTGGTAGGTGCCACTTAATTTGGAAGAGAGCGTGATGGTGAGAATTTCATTTGTTCCCTCAGCAAGCTTGTCGTAAGCATTGGCAAAGTCTACCGGTGCTGGTTGAGTACTTGTAGGTAGGGTAGGACCTTCAATAAGACGGCGGTAGAACTCTTCCGTAGTAATCGTGACACGATCCAGGAAAGTCTCGTGCCCGAACAGGACGGTTAGTGGAATAACTGTAATCCCTAATCCTGCAATATGTTCCTTGGTTAAATCCGAAAGGCTATCGGTAACAATCTGGATCGTCATGAGCTGTTCCTCCCTGCGGCTTATTCAATTGAAACAATATAGTTGTAGTGAGGTTGATTACCCTTGATTATCTCTACTTGTAGATGTGAATATTTATTCCGGATAGTATTTGCGGCTTCTTCGGCTTCTGCAAGCTGTGTATCCGCGCCAAAGTACAGGGTAAGAATTTCATTTTTCTTCAGGTTGATTTTAGCAAGTGTACTAAGGAGCACATCAATCGCATTGTTGCCAACAGTCACCAGTTCATTATCTAGGAGGCTGATAATTTGCTTACGCTTAATCTTTAAACCACTGATTTGAGTCGACCGCACTGCACGGCAAATCTCTATTGTCTTCACTGAATTTCGCGCTTGTTTCATCTTTTCGGCATTCGTTTGCATGTTAGCTTCGTAGTCAAAGGCGAGTAAAGCAGCAACGCCTTGAGGTATTGTTTCTGTCGGAATGATTTCGATCATCTTTTTCGTAAGAGGTTTAACCTGTTCGGCAGTAAGGATAATATTTTTATTATTCGGCAGGATGATTACCTTGTCTGATGGAGCTTCTTCAACCGCGGTGTAGATATCCTTTGTACTGGGGTTCATGGTCTGACCGCCGTGTACAATGGATGTAACGCCCAGACTGGAAAAAACTTCGGTCAATCCATCGCCTGCAACCACGGCGACAGTGGCTATATCGGTTGCCATGGATTTTTCTTTCTGCGAGGCAACAAAATCCCGTTTCTGCTCGTCCATATTACGGATGGATACCTGATGGATGGTGCCCAGTCCGGAAGCATAATGAACAATGTTTCCCGGGTCGAGAGTATGGATGTGAATTCTGACCGTATTATAGTCACCGACAACAATGAGTGATTCGCCCTTTTTCACTAATCGTGTCCTGATTTTTTCGATATCAATGTTTTCGCCCTTGATCATGAGTTCGGTGCAGTAACCGTATGGGATTTCATCGGCGGCAATCATCTCAGGAAGACGCAGAGTGAGCGGTTCACTACTGGTAATAACCTGAGGTTTGCGGAACTGCATCTGTTCGGTTTCTCCTTTGAGGTAGTGGAGAGCACCTTCGAGAATGGTATAAAGTCCCTGTCCGCCAGCATCTACGACACCCGCTTCTTTAAGAACTGGGAGGAGTGTGGGGGTATTAGCAACCGATTCCCTTGCAGATTCAACAGTTGCTTCCATGACAGAGATCACGTCTTTACCATTCTTGCTGCATAATTTTACGGCACTATTGGAAGCATCTTTGATTACTGTTAGGATGGTGCCTTCGGTGGGATTACTTAAACCCTTATAAGCGACTTTTGATGCCCGGCTAAGGGCTTTGGCTAATTCAGTTCCTGAGATGCTTTCCTTGTCCTCAATTTCTTCAGCAATACCGCGCATAATTTGCGAGAGGATAACCCCACTATTACCACGAGCCCCCATCAAAGCACCTTTAGCAAGCGCTTGGGCAACTCCCGCTGCACTGTGATCGGGGGCACGGTATGCTTCCTCAACGCTGGAGCGCATTGTCAGGAGCATATTTGTACCCGTATCACCATCAGGTACAGGGAAGACGTTTAGGTCGTCTATGTCTGATGCACTTTTTTCCAACCAGGCAGTGGCAGCAGCGAACATCTCCCTCAATTCCTGTCCGGTAACTGAATTAATTTTCTTTGTCATGGTCTACCTCTATGTGTATTCGGGGAAATGAGATAATTGATTATGGCACTATTGATGAAATGGCACCATATCACGAATTGGAGAAAGCAAACTTGTTAAGTTCAGCATGCTGTGATAATATAAGATACTGCAAAATTTGTAATTCGTCAAGGAGTACCCAGTTTGAAGTGCGATTTATGCGGGAAATCCCCACAGTTCGGTCATAATGTCAGCCATTCTAAACGTCATACCCTCCGAAGTTGGGATCCTAATGTTCACCCTGCCAAGGTTATGGTTGAAGGTAAACTCAAGCGACTCAACATCTGCACCAGGTGTATGCGCACCCTGCACAAGCAATCTAATGAACAGACAGCGAGCGCGAACTAAATCGTAACTTTCGAATTGCCTCCTTAACGCTCTCCTGCGAGTTAAATATTGCTGCACCTGCCACCAGCACTGTAGCACCAGCTTTCACTACCCGAGGCGCAGTTTCGGTGTTAATTCCCCCATCCACCTCCAATTCTGCTTTCAGATTGCGTCGGTCTAGCTCAGCTCTCAAGCGCACTATTTTGTTCAGTGTGCTTTCAATAAAGGTCTGCCCGCCAAATCCTGGATTTACTGTCATAAGCAGTACCAGGTCAACTTCCGGCAGGATTTCATCAAGGACGGTGATTGAAGTTGCCGGGTTTATAGTGATGCCCGCTCTGCAACCTGCGTCTTTAATCATCTGTATACCACGGTGGATATGGAGGCAGGTCTCCATGTGCACAGTAATGATACTGGCACCAGCTTTGGCGAACTGGCTAATCTGTTGCTCCGGTGATTCAATCATCAGATGCACGTCTAACGGCAGATCAGTCCACCTGCGGATAGAGGCAACTACCTGTGCACCGATGGTTATCTGGGGCACGAAACGACCGTCCATAACATCGATGTGGATATAATCAGCGCCGGCTTTGGTAGCTTCCTGTACCTGCTCACCAAGCCGGGCGAAGTCCGCCGAAAGTATAGAGGGTGCGATTTTAATCCTTTGATTCTTCTGCATAGTAGTCTTTAAGGAGTTTTTTTGCTCTGGCTATTTGTTTCGTAACCTGTGGTTTTGCCGTCCCACCAATGTGGTTACGTGCGGCAATAGATGATGTAACTGTAATATTAAATACGTCTTTTTCAAATAAAGAAGAAAACTTCTGATGTTCTTTAATCGTAAGCTGGTCTAGCGTCTTGCCTTTTTCGATGGCGTAACGTACCAGTTTGGCTGTTTTTTCATGTGCACTGCGGAAAGGTTCTCCTTTTTTCACCAGATAGTCGGCGATATCGGTTGCCAGCATATAGCCCTGATGGGCAGCGGCTTCAGTTTTTTCAGTTTTTACATGAAGGCTCTTCAACATCCTTGTATATACTTCCAGTGTAGAAAGTAGCGTTCCGATGGAATCGAACAAACCTTCCTTATCTTCCTGCATATCACTATCATAAGCTAGAGGGAGACCTTTCATTGTGGTCAGAAGCGCTATCAGGTTGCCATAGACACGTCCGGTCTTACCCCGCGCCAGTTCCGCCACATCTGGATTCTTTTTCTGGGGCATAATACTGGAACCGGTAGTGAAAGCATCATCCAGTTCAATAAAATCAAATTCAGAGGAAGACCATAAAACAAGTTCCTCTGATAGTCGGGAAAGGTGCATCATGCAGAGGGCGGCGGCAAATTCATACTCAAGAATGAAATCGCGGTCGCTGACGGCATCGATACTATTTTGACTGACCTCATCGAATCCCAGTTCTTTTGCTACGAATTCCCGATCAATATCATAGGCGACACCCGCCAGAGCGCCACTACCCAATGGAAGAACGCTTGTCCGATCTACACAATCCCAGAATCTGTTAATATCCCGCTCCAGCATCTCAAAATAAGCAAGCAGGTGGTGCGCTAGCAGAATGGGTTGAGCTCTCTGCAAATGTGTATAACCAGGAATGATTGTATTCTGGTGCTTTCCCGCGAGTTTAATAAGTACATCCTCAAGGCTACGGATGGCATCTGTCGTTATCAGAATGGCACCCATTAGAAAGAGTCGAACATCAGTGGCTACCTGGTCATTGCGGGAGCGGGCAGTGTGTAGTTTCCGCCCGACATCACCTATCTTTTCGATCAGACGAGCTTCTATATTCATGTGAATGTCTTCGAGTTCAGGTCTAAAATCGAACTTGTCCTGCTCAATTTCTAATGCAATTGATTCCAGCCCCTTTACAATCTGATTCATTTCTTTTTTGGAAATAATGTGCTGTTTTGCCAGCATATGGGCGTGAGCGATACTTGCCAAAACATCAACACTCCCAAGACGAAAATCAAAATCGATAGACCGGGTATATTCCTGCGCGAATTTATCAGCAGACTTACTGAAACGATGCCGTATCTGGCTCATTTTATACCCAGCCTTTTCTTTTCTTCAGGTAACCGGTCGACTGCTTCCTCTTTGTACAGGATGCCTTTCCGGTAAAGGTTGTTAATATCCCTCTTTTTATATCCGAGCAGTCTGGAAAGTACTTCTGTGTTATGCTCGCCGAGAAGTGGGGAGTATCCCATCACTCTACCTGGTGTCTCTGACATTTTGAAAGGACTACCATAAATCTCAAAATTACCGACGAAAGGCTGTTTTGTCGGGACCAGCATTTCTCGGTCTTTAATATAGGGCGCGTCACAGATTTCTTCAAAACCCCGCACTTTCATTGCAGGGACGCCGTTTTTCCTGAGCAGGTCTTCGACCTGTTGTACGGAATCGAATTTCTGTACCCATTCTTCAAGAATCGTGTGAACGAAAGGCGCATTCTCATAGGAAATGCGCTTTGTCAGGGCATCCGTTCTGGGATGTGTCATCAGGTAGGTATAATCTCTACCCATCGCCTTTACGAGTTTCTCCCAGAGTACATCGCTAAGGGCGGCGATACCGATAAATCCATCTTTACCTTTAATCAATGCGTAGGGAGAATAGGCAGCTGCCCACCTTGTGTTCTTTGTCGCTGGCACAGTTCGATTGCTAAAGAGAAAACCTGGCGGATTGTTTTCATGGGAGTGGAAAAGACAATCGGTCATAGAGATATCAATCCACTGCCCCTTACCGGTTTTCTCGCGATAATAGATAGCCGCAAGAATAGCAGCGGTGGCATGCATCCCAGCATTGGAGTCACCAATAGCCAGCGGCGCGGGTGACGGTGGTTCAATCTGACCGCACCAGGCGCTAGCGACTTGGGCAATGAGGTCAAATCCCGGCTCAGTGGCATACGAACCAGTATACCCGAAGCAAGAGATGGTGCAATAGATGATAGCTGGATTAATCCTCTTCACCTGTCTGTAGTCGAGTTTCAGGGTCGCCATGGTGCCCGGCGCCATATTGGAGATTACAATATCCGATTGTTTTATCAGGTCCCGGATTATTGCCAATCCCTCCTTGCTCTTCAGGTCGATAGACAGGCTCTTTTTACCGCGGTTTAGGAAAACGGAATAACTGCTCTGTTTGACCCCATTGCGCTCCAAAACCAGGGAGTAGCGTCGCTCCAGAGCTCCTGTTTCCTGTGGCTCTACCTTGATAACTTCTGCCCCTAGGTCGGCAAATTGACGCGTGCAGAAGGGACCAGCATAGACCCAGGTGAAATCAAGCACTCTCAGCCCTTTTAGGGCGGATTGTTTAATCGTCATTATTACTTCTTCTTTTTTGACTTGGCTTTTAATTGTTTTTTGGGGGCGATGATGCTGAGAGGTCCTTCGGTATCGCCAAGCAGTTGTACCTGCGCTTGCGTGGCAACCGGTAATCCCCAGATGTGAATAAAGCCAATCGACATACTCTGGTCGAATTTATCGCCTTTATCATAGGTCGCCAGGCTGAGATTGTAAAGTGATTTCGGTGAAGTACGACCAACGACCATCGCATGTCCTTTAAATAACTTCACACGGACGGTACCGGAAACATAACGCTGACTGCTCTGGATATATGCAGATAAATCACGGTTCTGAGAACTGAACCACAGACCGTTGTATATGATATCAGCAATCTCAATGGCAACTTTCTGCTTGAACCGTAGCTGGTCTTTAGAAAGTGTCATGGCTTCTAGTGCCTGATGCGCCTGTAATAGTACGGTGGCGGCAGGCGCTTCATAAATTTCGCGTGACTTAATACCGACGAGGCGGTTTTCGATGTGGTCAATACGCCCAATGGCATGCTCGCCCGCGATTTCGTTCAGCCGTTGGATAAGAGTTACTCCATCCATCTTGTGTCCATCAAGACTAATCGGAATGCCCTTATCAAATTCGATTTCAATGTACAGTGGCTTGTTCGGGGCTTTTTCCGGCGATTTTGTCCAGGTGAAAGCATCCTCCGGCGGCTCGATCCAAGGATCCTCAAGTATGCCAGTTTCGATAGCTCTACCCCAGAGACACTCATCGATGGAATAAGGTTTTTTCAGGGTGACGGGGAGGGGTATCTTATGTTTTTTAGCATAAGCAATTGTTTCCGCACGGGTCATACCCCATTCCCGTGCCGGCGCCAGGACCTTAAGCTGTGGTGCTAAAGCATGCACTCCGACATCAAAGCGTACTTGGTCGTTGCCTTTGCCGGTACAGCCATGGGCTATATAAGCAGCCTCTTCCTCTAATGCCGTATCCACAAGCAGTTTTGCCATCAGAGGACGGGAAAGAGCAGTTGCCAGAGGGTACTGTCCTTCATAGAGTGCGTTTGCTTGAAGTGCAGGCCAGAGGAAATATTTAACAAACATCTCTTTGGCATCGATGACTATGGCTTTGATTGCGCCGACCTTGAGTGCTTTCTCGCGGATAACTGTGAAGTCCTTTTCATTGCCGACATCTATCGTCAATGTGATGACATCGACATTATATTTTTCTTTGAGCCAGCGGACTGCCACCGAAGTATCCAATCCACCACTGTATGCTAGAACTACTTTCTCTCCCATAATATTGCTCCTTACTTGCTATTAGTGTCACCCTGAGCGAAGTGAAGGGTCTCCTCGTGTACTAAATAATAGAGATAGAGATTCTTCGTTCGCTTCGCTCCTCAGAATGACAATATTATACTTTTATGGTAGCAAGAGCTTTGTCCAGTCTTGCCAGTCCTTCGTCTATTTCTTTATTAGTAATGGTCAGCGGGGGCATAAGGCGGATAGCATTTGGTTTGACGCTATTGACGAGCACGCCCGTTTGCAGGCATGTCGTTAATACTTCCTGCCCTATGTCTCGATCAAACTCCAGCGCCGCCAAAAGTCCGCGACCGCGCGCATCCGTAGCGAAGGAGTACTTTGCCTTCAACCTTTTCAAACCACTAAGCAGGTATTGCCCGGCTTCCTTTGCCATGTCAGCGACATCATTCTCAACAATGTACTTGAAGACAGCATAAGCAGTGGCACAGGTCAATGGATTCCCTCCAAAAGTGGTGCCATGGTCGCCGGGAGCGAATACCGAACAGTTTTCCTTCGCTAGGAAAGAGCCGATGGGGACACCTCCCCCCAGTCCTTTTGCCAGTGACATAATATCGGGTTCAATCCCGTACTGTTCGTAGGCAAAAAGCGTCCCGCAACGACCAATACCTGTCTGAATTTCATCCAGAATCAGCAGAATCCCTTTTTCATCACACCACTGTCTGACTGCTTTCAGATAACCTTCGTCAGGGATGTTAACACCACCTTCTCCTTGTACTGGCTCCAGCATAACAGCACAGGTCTGACTGGTAGTGGCGGCTTTAATTGCCTCAATGCTATTAAAATCCACATTATTGAAGCCGACTGGTAGAGGTTGGTAGGGTGTCTGATATTTAGGTTGTCCGGTGGCGGCAGTCATTGCTAGGCTACGTCCATGAAAAGAGTGGAATGCGGTAATGACCTCGTAAGCGCCATTGAGTTTAAGTTTTCCGTAGCGCCGCGCCAGCTTAACCGCGCCCTCGTTAGCCTCCATTCCGCTATTGCACATGAAAACCCTGTCCAGACAGCTGTTTTTAACAAGTAATTCTGCCAGTCTGACCTGCGGAATAGTGTAGAAATAACCGGATGTTTGAATAAGTATCTTTGCCTGCTCATTGATGGCATTGACCACTACCGGATGGCAATGTCCCAATGGACAGCTTGCCCACCCGCCGACAAAATCCAGATATTCCTTGTCATTATCATCCCAGACTTTAACGCCAAGACCTCTGGCAATGGTAACTGGAACACGGTTAATGTAATGCATGAAAAGTGATTTGTCTAGTGCTTGCCAATCTGTCATGGTTGCTTCCCTCAATAATTCTACGGTTGGATAACCGTGCCTGTGTTGTTATTTTCGATAGCTTTGATGAGTGCACCGGCTTGCCTACCATCTATAATGCAAGCGGTTGTACCGGCTTCTAGCGCTTTCAGACAGCCAGCGATTTTAGGGATCATCCCACCTGATGCTACCCCTGAATCGATGAGTTCCTTTGCCTGTGTTTTATTTAGTTTGGACATCAGTTTGCCACTTTTATCAAGGATTCCCGCTACATCCGTGAGAAAGATGAGTTTTTGGGCTTTTAAAGCGGCAGCGATTTCTCCTGCCAGTGGATCGCCGTTGATATTAAGCATGAAAGGCGCATCTGCTGGCCGGTCAAAGGCATAGTAGCTGATGGGGGAGATTACCGGGATGAAACCGGCTTTCAGAAGTACAGTTAGTACTGCCGGCTCTACCTTTTTAACGACGCCCACATACCCAAGTTCTCCATTACTAATACTACTCTGAATCATAGCGCCATCGACACCACTGATACCGACGGCTTTACCGCCAAGCGTGTTGATAGCGCCGACAATCTGCTTATTGACCAATCCACCTAGTACCGCGGTGACCATATCCAGCGCCGGTTTATCTGTAACCCGCTCGCCACGCACAAAGCTTGTTTTAATGCCCTGTTTGGTGAGCCATTCTGTAACCAGGTTCCCGCCGCCATGGATCACCACAAACGATACCCCTCTCTTCTGTAAAGTGACAATATCTTCCAGAATGGGGTCATGCTTACCGAAAGTAGCGCCGCCTATTTTTACTACGATTGGTCTACTCACTCTTATGTTGGCCTCTTATTGTCACCCTGAGCTATGCGAAGAGCTTGCCCTGAGGTCATCGAAGGGGTCTCCTTGCCTGATTGATAGAGATTCTTCACTTCGTTCAGAATGACAGATACTCTTAGGTTGTATACGCGCTGTTAATAACTACGTATTGTTCCGTTAAATCACATCCCCAGGCAGTCGCCGATGCATCCCCCAGGTGTAAATTAACCAGGATTACTATCTCTTTCTGCTCCAGAGCGTTTACGGCAGTCCGTCGTTCAAATGGAACAGGTCGACCACTTTTAAGTACAGGGATACCTGCCATAGTCACATCGAGCTTGGATTCGTTCAATTCAACCCCGCTTCTTCCCAGTGCCGCTGTTACACGTCCCCAGTTAGGGTCGCGACCATAGACCGCCGCTTTTACCAGATTGGAACTGACAATGGTGCGTGCCGCCTGCCGTGCTTCTTCGTTACTAATAGCTCTCTTAATAGTTACTTCAATGAGTTTCGTAGCGCCTTCGCCGTCTCGGGCAATAGCTTTTGCCAGGTATATGCAGACCTGATTCAGCGCTTCCTGGAAAGGTTGAGCGAGCGGGCTACTACTGGAAATAGGTTTATTCCCTGCCAGACCATTGGCAAGTAACAGGACGGTATCGCTGGGACTGGTATCACCATCAACCGAGATCATGTTGAAAGATATATCCACTGCCGAACGTAGTGCAGATTCGAGGAAGTTAGGTAAAACGGTGGCATCAGTACATATAAAAACGAGCATGGTGGCCATATTGGGGTGAATCATACCAGAGCCTTTGGCTACCCCACCGATAGTGAAAGCGCTGTCTTTTGTTTTAACTGTCATTGCGACTTCCTTGGGCACTGTGTCTGTCGTCATAATGGCATGGGAAAAATCGTGGCCGCCATTTGGAGAGAGTGATATTTGATTTACACCATCGCGGAGCGATTTCATGGGCAGGCGCACGCCGATAACACCGGTGCTGGCAACCAGGACTTCTTCCGGCTCGATACCGAAAGCTTTGGCAGTTGCCGCAGCCATTTCGAATGCGTCCTGCAGCCCCTGTTCGCCGGTGCTCGAATTGGCGCAACCGCTGTTAACTGCGATAGCAGAAACCCTGCCTTTTTTCTCAAGATTCTTCTGGTTGAGCACTACCGCTGCTGACTTTATTTTATTGGTTGTGAAGACACCTGCCACCACACAAGGTTCGCGGGAATACAGAATGCCCAGGTCGAGGACATTCTCACCCTTCTTTTTTATACTGGCGTAAGTTGCGCCAGCAGAGAATCCCTGCGGTGTAGTGACCGTACCACCACTGACTGTTTCAATCGTTACCATAATACATAATTATAGCAAATCCGAATATAGTATTACGAAAAAGAAATTGTTTGCTTAAAAGTCAGAAGTTAAAATTCAAAACACCGGTTGAGAAGGTTCTTTTTCATGCTATTAATAATATGCATTGGGCGGTATACAGGGTGTTAGCATAAATTGTAAAAGAATACTTTACCGTGGTGGGCGATTTGGCACCCACTCCATAATACCCTCGCCTTTGGGGATAAGTTGGCAGACATTCGGTAGCTGTAGAACCGTATGAGGTATTTGTTTTGCCCTAAATGGATTATGGTAAATATCCAGTGTCCCTGAAGGTTCCAGCGTCCATTGGTGATGCCACACCCCCACTGCACTTAGCCTTTTTCGTATTGATTTTTGAACGACACCCTGCAATTCATAATGAATACTTGAATCTGAATTATTTTGGCACTCACCAACAGCTGATTCCGTATATAATTTATAGGTAACCTTTGGAAGACTGAACATGGCGGCCATCATTGAGGATTCGTCCAAGCCCACCCATTCTGTACTGGCAACAACTACTAATGTTGGTTGATTATCTGGTAACTGATTTACGGCTCCGTCTATTACGTCTATTACACGCTCGTGCAGGTTTCTGAAGCCTCCGGAGCTATGATCGCAGCTGGTAGGCAAGTCCTTATCATACAGCCTTGTGAATTGTACTGTGACCTCAACACTACTACCATTTTCAGCCTTGTCTTTAAAAATAACTTCCTTTTGTTGGCCTTCTTTTGTGAGTTCCTTTTTTAGGTTAATTATCTGGCGTTCGACCCACGGACGAAAATGCCCAGCCACAACCTCGCACTCTAACTTAATAAACTCTACATTTATAATAAATGGTGAAGTAATCTGGTGTACTACTTCACGCATGATAGCCCAATTCGTATCACGCTTACGTTCCTCTGTTGACTTAAAAATCGTCTTAACCTCAACAAAGATTGGTTCATAGTTTTTTGGTAGCAATCTAAACTCACCTATGTGTGAAGCACGACCGGGTGGGTGCCAGTTAATATTACCAATAGAACTTAAAAACTCACCTATGGCTAACTCGTGGATTGCACTTCGAAATTGGTCGTAGTCTTTGCTTTTTAACCTAGACAGCATTTCAGCATCTAACACACATTGGATATCTGCAAATTCCCAAAGCCTAGCCACACAACCTAGTATGTCCTTTGCCCTTGGACTTTCAAGAAATATCCAACGGCGCCAGTCAGAAATCGGTAAATCCTTAAGTTTCTTATCCAGGAACATATCGTCTAGTGACCTTGTCATTCTTCCAAATTCCCGTAAGGGCGTAGATGTCCGACAGCCACGAGGTATAAAAGCGCAACTATCACTAATAAAACAGCACCGCCAATGTAACCAACGGCATTTTGGTCGTGAAACTTTATGCCTGCTACGATAATAAAAAAGATTATGATCAGGATACGGACTGGCTCATAGATTACGTCCCGGTACATAACTAGCAAGATTGTGATAAACCATAAAAAGCCAAAGTACACAATAGCCTGCCAGCTGATTTCAGTGGCACGTAAAAAGGCTGGCAGCAAATTAAGCACAAAGCCAAGTAGTAATGCCCAAAATGTTAAGGGTAAGACTATGGGCGCTGCACGTTTATTCATGAATGTCCTTACACGTTGACTGAAAACAGCTACAACGAAAGCTGCAGACACTATGAAGACGATTACAGGTATAACGTAGGTTAAGATGTTTCCAGCCTTCACGGTGTCCCATAAAGACAGACCGAAGCCAAAGTACAGGGTTCCAACTGCTACAGGGTTAAAATTGTAGGTGGTAACCTTTTTAACATTAGGCTTTTTATTGATGCGCTGCAATGCAAACACTATGAGGGTCCATGTAACAAGCCACAACCCCGCGAATATCCAGTCATTTACTAAGCTGGTAAAAAGGTTTAGGAACAACACAACAAGCAAGGCTACCATGCCAACTGTTATAACCACTGTCTGCTTCCACTTTTCTTTAGTAGTTTGCCACAGCTTAACAAAATATTCCTTGTCTTTATCAAAGAAGTGCTTTTTAGCCATCCCACCCTGCCCTGTTACTGCCGGGCTTTGTACCTTATCTGTTGGCGGTGGTTCTGGCTCAGTGGTTGTAATTGCACTCTTTTGGTTTGGCGGCCTTTGCCTTCGTCCGTTAATGTGCACTAGCAGCAACCCCAAAATAACGCAAACCACGGCCAATATTAATACTGCGATAATAAAAATCCCACTCAATAAGTCCATAGGTAGTTCCTAGACTGTATTTAATGTACCACCATTTAGCACTGGTAACAAGACTGCGAAATAACATTCTTCACCAACGTTCTATAGCTTTAAATTTTTCATGCTACTGTGTAGAAAGCATAAGCCCACCTCGTACTAGATACGAGGATGCTGGTGAAATTATTTATTATCTAATATTTATCGTGCCACATAGTTATAACTTTTTAGTTATGGTTCTGACCTCTGATATTTGAGCTCTAAGTTTTTTAATGATTTGCACCTTTTCAGAACGAGGTGCTAGAATGCAGTCAAGATGGATTACATGGCACAAGCTCTCTCACTGGCAAAGCTGGCATTAGGGCATGTCAGTCCCAATCCGGCGGTGGGTGCGGTAATTGTCAAGAACCGGAAGGTCATCGGACAAGGGTATACCCAGCCGCCTGGCTCCGCTCATGCTGAAATCATGGCATTAAAAGAAGCAGGGGCACGGGCATGTGGTGCGACTCTCTATGTGACATTGGAACCATGCTGTCATTACGGTCGGACACCTCCCTGCACGAAAGCAATCATTGCGGCGGGAATTAAAGAAGTCCATGTAGCAATGATTGACCCGAATCCTCTGGTTGGTGGCAAGGGCAAGGTAGAACTGGAAAAGGCTGGTATCCGTGTCCATATTGGGGAGCATGAAGCAGAAGCGAGCGAAATTATTCAAACCTATGCGAAATATATCACGACAAAGATTCCCTTCGTGACGGCGAAATTTGCCATGAGTCTCGATGGCAAGATTGCCACACGGACAGGTGACTCCAAATGGATTAGTAGTGAGGAATCGCGACGATTTGTCCATTACCTGCGTTTCACTTCTGACGCTATTATAGTCGGCGTCAATACTGTTCTAATAGATGACCCCCAGCTTACGGTACGCTGTTGCGCTCACGGCGGAATGTCACACAAACAGCCGCTTCGCATTATTGTTGATAGTGAAGGCAAAACACCCACTACCTCGAAGGTTTTTGAGGCACCGGGCAATGTTCTGATGGCTGTTGGTCGGGATATCAGTCCATCAAAAAAGAGAGAATTCAAACGGGTAGGTGCAGAGATTATTACGCTTCCTGCCCGTCGTGGACAGGTGGATTTATCTGCTTTGTTAGTAGCACTCGGTCAGCGACATATTACAAGTATACTGGCTGAGGGTGGTGGTACATTGCTAGGTTCACTATTCGACCAGAAATTAGTAGATAAGGTAATTGCTTTTATTGCTCCGATTGTTATCGGGGGCAAGCAGGCAAAGACGCCTGTTGCTGGTAAAGGTGTTGAGAACGTGATAGACTCAATTAAACTGGAACGAATGCGTACCCATTTCATAAATGAAGACGTAGTAATTTCTGGTTACACAGGAAACGAAGCATGTTTACCGGAATCACCGAAGAGCTAGGCAAGGTCAGCCTACTTCAGCCGAACAAACTGGTAGTCAAAGCCCGCAAAGTTCTTGAGGGTACCGGTATCGGTGATAGTATTGCGATCAATGGTGCCTGTCTGACAGTGGTTGAGTTTGGATCTGATTATTTCGGTGTGGAAGTAGTCCCGGAAACAACGCGGCGTACTAATCTTGTATTGTTGAAAGTCGGCGATGAAGTTAACCTGGAGAGACCGCTCGCATTGGGAGGCAGGCTGGGGGGGCATCTTGTTCAGGGGCATGTGGATGAGCGCGGAAAGGTAATTTCACTACAGCCTGAAGGCGATGCTGTAATCATGCGTTTTCAAGCCCCACCTGAAATTATGCGGTATGTAGTTGTCAAGGGATTTATTACCATCGATGGTATCAGTTTGACCGTAGTCGAGAGAGACAATATCTCTTTCACTGTTTCAGTAATTCCCCATACTCGCCAGAATACTACATTGGGCAAACGGCGTGTGGGTGATACGGTTAATCTTGAGGTTGATATTATTGCTAAGTATGTCGAAGCACTGACGCAAGCGTCAGCAAAAGGTGTGACGGCTGAATTTTTGCAGGAGCACGGTTTTCTGGTAAAATAATCGACATTCCTGGATGGGGGAACCTATGGCATTAGCAAGCATTAAAGAGGTTATCGAAGATATTAAAGCAGGAAAATTTATTATTCTAGTTGATGATGAAGATCGGGAGAATGAGGGCGATCTGATTATCGCTGCTGAGAAGGTAACTCCGGAATCCATCAACTTCATGGCGACGAATGCCCGCGGCCTTATTTGCATGCCGATTATCGGTTCGCGGCTTGAGGAACTGCGTATCCCGATGATGATAGGAGAAAACACAGCGCGGCACGGCACCGCCTTTACCGTATCTGTAGATGCAAAAATCCATGGTGCTACTACTGGAATTTCTGCATATGATAGAGCAGTCACTGTGAAAGCAATGATTGACCCGGCGACCAAACCGGAAGATCTGGGAAGACCGGGTCACATTTTCCCGATACGTGCCCGTGATGGTGGCGTATTGGTTCGTGTGGGTCATACAGAAGCAACTGTGGACATAGCGAAGCTTGCCGAACTTTACCCGGCGGGACTATGTTGTGAAATAATGAATGAAGATGGCACTATGGCTCGTATGCCTCAGCTTGAAGAACTGGCGACGAGATTTAGTCTGAAGATTGGTAGTATCGCTGACCTTATTGCATACCGGCGTCGTCACGAGAAACTTGTTCATCGAGTTGCTGAGACAGTCCTGCCAACCAGGTATGGCGAGTTTAAAGCTATTGCTTACAAGAGTGATATCGACCCGGATGAACATCTGGCGCTGGTAATGGGCGAGTTGAACAATGGCGAACCGGTGTTAGTCCGCGTTCACAGCGAATGTCTTACAGGCGATGTCTTCCACAGCATGCGGTGCGATTGCGGAGAACAACTGGATATGGCGATGAACATGATTGCCGGGGAAGGCAAAGGAGTAATTCTCTACCTCCGACAGGAAGGGCGGGGAATAGGCTTGCATAACAAAATCAAAGCCTATGCACTTCAGGACAAAGGTCTGGATACAGTCGAGGCTAATGTAAAGTTGGGATTCGCGGTTGACCTCCGCGATTACGGCATAGGAGCCCAGATTCTGGCAGACCTTGGACTTAAACGGATACGCTTCCTGACGAATAATCCAAAGAAAATTATTGGATTTGAAAGCTACGGGCTGGAGATGGTGGAAGAGATACCTATTATCTGCCCACCAAATCCCTATAATATAGAATATCTGGAGACTAAAGAAAAGAAGTTGGGTCATCACCTCGGTATCGTGAATAATAACAAGGAGAAAAAGTAACTAACACAACATTGTCATTCCCGACCTGATCGGGAATCCACATACCATCGGCATAAGCCTAATGTATAGAAATTTGGATTCTAGCCTTCGCTGGAATGACAAAAATGGTGGGTAAGGGCATCTAGACATTAGTTATTAATAATTGTTTGTCACTTTATAGTTGTAAGTTGATATTTGGTGAGGTGGTGTGGGTAATCCAAAATATTAAGGAGGGGTATGATGGGTAAACTATACGAAGGGATGCTGGTTGGCAAGGGGTTAAAATTTGCCCTGGTCGTATCAAGGTTTAACGAGTTTATTACTAGAAAGTTGCTGGAAGGTGCTCAAGATGCTCTCCAGCGTCATGGTGTCGGGCAGGCGGATATTGATATTGCCTGGGTACCCGGCTCCTTCGAAATTCCTATCGCCGCGAAAAAGCTGGCAGAAACAAAAAAGTATGATGCTATTATCTGTCTGGGCGCGGTAATTCGTGGCGCTACACCACATTTTGAATATATTGCCGCTGAGATAACTAAAGGTATTGCCAAGCTAGGACTGGATTACCAGATGCCTGTAACCTATGGCATTATCACCGCGGATTCACTGGAGCAGGCGATCGAACGGGCGGGCACCAAGCAGGGTAATCGCGGTTTTGATGCCGCCACCAATGCCATTGAAATGGCAAACCTGCTGAAAACCATAGGGTAATATTTGTACAAACTTCTCCCTTTCTAAAAGGGAGATTGAGAAGGATTTAGAATCTCTCTTGTTCCCTCTTTACCAGAGAGGGAGAGTGACAATTTACATTGTCACTTTGTAGACGTCATCACCTTTGCGTGCACGGTCGGTTAGTTTAATGCCGACAGCATCACCCACTTTAGCTTCTTGGACATTGACGTTATTGATTTGCATTGATTGGACTGTCATGGTGATGTCCGTAGTGTGTCCGTGAATGCGGATGGTATCCCCGACTTTTAGCGGTGCTGTAAGCCCGATTCCTGCGACTACCGGCCGGGCGAAGAAGTCACTGACCTTACCAATAAGTACTTCAGGCACGGCGCACCTCCTGCATTTTGTGAGACCAGTATAGAATATTGTAAATAAGAGGTCAAGAACCTGTAAGCGTCCATAACATATTGGACTGAACGGGAGGAATAAATTTATTCAGATAATAGCGCATTGGGGGAATCTTGCCAATTCCCCGGTGTGGTCTGTCGGTATTATACCAGATGAGATATTCCATC
>Ga0299912_10000991_pt1 | contig 22987 bp, 30 predicted proteins | sample RVTome_2_FD_207667 | JGI IMG/M metagenome (GOLD analysis project Ga0299912, IMG submission 207667) | Soil microbial communities from uranium-contaminated site in the Upper Colorado River Basin, Wyoming, United States - RVT95D214 (version 2) ... | reverse complement strand
AAATAATTTTGCGACATCTCTTGATTTACAATACATGCATGAAATCCTTGCCGAATCTTCAATTTCAAATAAAGAAATGATTATGGGATTAGCGCCTTATGGCGATCACCCCACATTCTCCTTATCCGTAAATCATTATCAAACATATACTGGAATTACTGATAAAGACAGAGCATTAACAATTAATGAAATGGCCAAAATCTACAATGTTGAAAACAAGCAGAAAAAATTTGCATCCTCATTTAAAACTCCGGGACATGTCCCTTTATTGATTGCATCCAAAGGTTTGTTGGCAGCACGACAGGGACATACAGAAATGTCTGTTTATTTAGCACAACTTGCAGGTTTGACTCCTGTGACGGCAATATGTGAAATGATGGATGCTGAAACCTATGCTGCATTGTCTGTGGATAAGGCCGAAAAATTTGCAAAGCAAAATGGAATTCCACTGGTTGACGGAAAAGATCTTTTAGAATACGCTAAGGTGAACTAATTTTGAATATTGCAATAGTTGTTTCTGAATTCAATGAGGACGTGACATCTAGGATGCTTGCTATTGCCAGAGAAAAAGCTGATCTGATGAAATTAAAAATATCTTACATTTGCATGGTTCCAGGAGCGTATGATATGCCTATCATAGTTGATTCACTATTACAGAAAAAAGATGTAGATGCTGTGGTTACTTTAGGTGCTATCATCAAAGGACAGACAAAACACGATGAAGTCATATCTCATGCAGCAGCTCAAGCACTTACAAATTTGTCATTAAAATATCAAAAACCTGTTTCTTTGGGAATTTCTGGTCCTGGAATGCAGGAAAGACATGCCTATGCTAGAATTCGACCTGTTGCAGAGCGTGCTGTAGAAGCTGTTGTAAAAATTTTTGATGAATTAAAAAGGATTCAAAAATGATTCAACTCAGCATCTTAAAAATTACAGAATATGGCCCTTGGACATTGACTCTTGGCAGTGATAGGGAACATCAACTCCAAATGCTTCAAGCATCTATTTACAAAGAAGTACAAAAGCTATTTTCTGAAAAAAACTGCATAGTTTTTCTTAATAGGGCGGATGAATTTTTTGTAGTCTCAAATGGTTTGGGTTTGGAGGATCATATTCAAATCCAAAAAATCCTTAAAAAATTATTTAAAGTCGGATTAACGATATCTATCGGTTATGGAAATTCACCTTTTAAAGCAAATCTAAACGCATACGAAGGAAAGAAAAATAAAATTATCCTGAGCACAGAACATAATATTTTTGGTTTTGTTTACGATGGTTTTGATTCAAAAGTCTCGATAATGCATTTGGATGTAGATAACCTTACATCAAAAAGAAAAACTAATTCCCCTTATGAAATCACATCGGTGATATTTGGATTGTATTCTAAAATGTCTAAATACTTTCTAGAAAAAAATTCTCTTGCATTTTTTATGGGCGGTGATAACTTTATGATAGTATCAAACGATGAAGCAAAACAATCCGTCCAAGATTTTATCGATATTGTAAAAAATGACGATGGTATTTTACTGAATTGCGGAATTGGTAATGCAAATACTGGTAGAGAGGCAGTGAAATTAGCAACAAAATCCCTTGATGCTATACGCGAAATTCGAGATTCAGGAAAAGAAAAACCTGAAGTTTATGAATTATCATGTTAATTAAAAATATCAGTGTTTTAACTGGCCAAGATTTAGATTTTGTTTCAAGCACAGATATACGAATTCAAAATAATAAATTTAAAAAAATTCAATCAAAAATCAAACCAATTCCAAAAGAAGAGTCTTTAGATTGCGAAGGGCTCTTGATGATACCAGGATTCATAAATGCACATACCCATATTGGAGATTCTGTTGGGAAAGATATTTCTTTAAACAATACAGTTGATGAAAAAATTCACCCTGTCTTTGGAGCAAAATCAAAAATTCTAAAAAACACATCAGATGAGATTTTAGGAAATTTTATGAAAAATACCTGCCACTCAATGCTTAGAAAAGGAATCACCACCTTTGTGGATTTCAGAGAAGGGGGATTGAATGGAGTCATTTTATTAAAAAAAATACTAAATGATGTTCCTTTGCGTTCAATTATTTTAGGTCGAATGGAATTTTATCAGAATGCCGAAGAAATTAAAAAAAATTCATCATTTCCAAGCATAAGGACTCCCGAATTACGTGCATTACTCAAAAAATGTGATGGCATAGGTGTTAGCGGTGCAAATGAAAATAGTAATTCCGTCTTGAATTATTATTCAAAAACATCGAAGATTAGGGCAATTCATTCTGCTGAAACTAAACAAAGCACTGACCAATCAAAAAAAGTCACTGGACAATCTGAAACAACCAGGGCTTTAATTTTAAAACCTGATTTTTTAGTTCATATGACATATGCTTCAAAGTCTGATCTTCAAATGGCATCTAAAAAGACAAGAGGTATTGTAATTTGCCCCAGAGCTAATTCATCCCTTGCTGAAGGGATTCCTGACATTGTTTTGATGCAAAAATCTGGCTGTACCCTAGCTTTAGGCACAGACAATGTGATGATAAACTCTCCTGACATGTTCAGGGAAATGGATTTTGTTTGGAAAGTAACTATGGGGTTACACAAAAAAAGAATTGATGCAAAAGAAATTCTTAAAATGGCAACAGTAAACGGCGGAAAAATTTTAAATAAAAATATTGGAAGTATTGAACCTGGAAGAATTGCTGACTGTCTGTTTTTAGATAAACATGCATTAGATTTAGAACCGATGCATGACCCACATGCATCAATTGTTCATAGAGCGTCTGAATCTGCAATAAAGGCTGTAATGATTGGAGGAAAAATAGTACATGGAAAAACATAACCCACATGTTATTCTAAGTGCAGCGATATCTATTGATGGCAAAATTGCTACTAGAACAGGAAATTCAAAACTCTCTTCCAAGGAAGATTTGCGTAGACTACATGAACTAAGAGCAAAAGTAGATGCGATAATTATTGGAAAAAATACCCTGATGCGTGACGATCCTTTGTTAACTGTACGTTATGCTAAAGGGAAAAATCCTATTAGAATAATATTGGATTCTAAAGGCGATATCTCTACAAAATCAAAAATTTTACAAACATCCGCTAAAGTTCCGACCATAATAGCTGTATCAAAAAAAATTACAAAATCTAATCTACAAAAATTAAATAAATTTCCAGTTGAAGTTATTATTACTGGAGAAAACTATGTGAACATCAGGTCTTTACTAAAGAAACTTTCAGAGAGAAAAATCAGAACAATATTGGTCGAAGGTGGCGGAACAGTAAATTGGGAATTTATCAAACAAAATCTTTTTGACGAATTGATCATCACTCTCTCCCCATTCATAATTGGAGGAAATGATTCAATATCATTTGTTCAAGGCAGTGGATTTGATAGTATTTCTAAATCAACCAATCTTCAACTCAAATCTGTTAAGAGGCTCAAAAATCATATTGTTTTGAATTATCAAAAAGTGTAAGTTATTATACGATCTTTAAAATAAAATTACAAGAAAATGGCAATAAAAAAGAAGGCAGCTCCAAAAAAGAAGGCAGCTCCAAAAAAGAAGGCAGCTCCAAAAAAGAAGGCAGCTCCAAAAAAGAAAGCAACTAAATCAAGTGGTAAAAAACCAGCATTTGGTGGATATGCAATCAGTTTTGCAGGACGTACTGAAACCGTAGAACAGGTCTTTGGCAAGAAACCAATTGCACCAAGTGAAATGACCAAAAAGATTTGGATATTTGTAAAATCAAATAGTCTTTCTAATCGTTAAACCCACATGTTAACAAATCACCGTTGACCAATTTTCATTTTTTAATTATTTTTCTTAAAATGAATAAGATATAGATATTGGATTTTACTCCAATCCATTATGTCTACTATGTCATTAAGACGTGATCATGAATTAATAGAAAAAGTCATCAAAGCAATGGAATCTACTATTCAATTACTAAATGGTGGTAAACAGATTCCAGAATCAATACTGTTACCGGTAATTGATTTTTCAAAAAACTTTACAGATGTTTGTCATCATAGCAAAGAAGAAAAATCACTGTTTCCAGCTTTAGAGCAAGCTGGTTTGCCTACCCACATGGGGCCTATTGCCATGATGTTGATTGATCATCAACGTTCACGAGAAATCGGTGCAGAAATGGAAGTGTCAGCAAAAGAATATCTATCATCAGGCGTTTCTAAAAAATTAGTAAGTGACATGCAACAATATGTTGAACACATCACTGAGCATTTGTGGAAAGAAAATAATAAATTATTCATGATGGCAGAAGCAAGATTGCAATATGTTTCAGAAAAGGTTGACAAAGAACTTAACGAAATTGAAAAATCAAAACTTGATGAGATAGGAAAAACTAGAGAACACTATGAACAACTAGCAGAAAATCTTACAAAAGATGTTTCTCAGAGTGGCGGTTAGATTTGGCACACAGCATATTTGGCCAAGTAATCGCAGTGAGAAAATTTACACGGGGGGATGTTGAATTTGATTTTTATCATGAAGATGAAATTACTGCCTACAGATACTCATCAGATCCTAGCAGATTGGGAAATTTTCCTAAAGAACTTGTTGAAATTCTGGTGCCTACCTTGGCTACTGATATTTGCGTTGAGATTTTCTTTGCGGATGATGGAAATCCAACACATGTTCAATTAGAGGAATGTGAAGATGATGAAGAAGATGATGAAGATTTAGATGAAGATTCTGATTTAGAGGGCTAATATTTCACAATTAAAAAAAAACCTATTCCACGTAATGATGATGTGTTAAATTATCATAAAATCTAACTGATTTCAAATTTACAAATTCCAACATGCCATATCTTGATAATTCCCTTCCAAACCCACTATGTTTTATTCCTCCAAACGGAATTCGTGGGTCTGAAATTACTACGTTATTGACACTCACTATTCCTGATTCGATTCGCCTGGACATTTTATCTGCTTTAGCAAGATCTTTTGTCCAAATGCTTGCGCCTAGGCCAAATTCACTCTCATTAGCTAATTTTACCGCCTCACTTTCATTTTCAACAATTGTGATTGGAGCCACTGGCCCAAAAGTTTCCTCTCGTGCTATTCTCATATTTGGTTTAATGTTTCTCAGAATTGTTGGTTTGTAGAAAAATCCTTTTCCGTCTATTTCAGAACCTCCTAGAAGAATTTCAGCACCTTTTTCCTTTGCATCCTCGACTATTCCGGAAATTGTCTCTAAACCATCTTTACTTGACAATGGCCCGATGTCCGTTTCAATTGACATTGGATCGCCTATTTTGAGCTGAGATGCTTTTTTAATAAATAGCTCGATAAATTCATCTGCAATATTTTTTCCAACAAAGAATCTTTTTGATGCGACACAACTTTGTCCACAATTGATGAATCTGCCTTTGACAGCACCTTCTGCTGCTTTTTCAATAATTGCATCATCTAATACTATGAAAGGATCGCTCCCACCTAATTCTAAAACACATTTTTTCAAATGCCTTGCAGCTCTTTCACCTACTTTTGCACCTGCATTGGTGCTGCCAGTAAAAGTAACAGCATTAACATCCGAATCTATAAGGTGATTCGCAGATTCCACACTTCCAACTACAGTTTGAAAAATTCCATCGGGGATTCCAGATTCAGTAAAAGCTTTTTCAATTTCAATACCTGATTGCATTGTTATTCTGGATGGTTTCATGACAATCACATTTCCTGCCATTAGGCAAGGAGCTGCAAACCTTAATGCTTGCCAATATGGAAAATTCCATGGCATAATTGAGCCTATAACACCAAGTGGTTCAAAAGTTAGAAAACTCTTTCTTGCATCCGTGTTTAATACTTCATCCGCAAGAAAACTATCTCCATGATCTGCATAAAATTCTAAAGCCCACGCACATTTTTCAACCTCTCCGATTGATTCTTTGAGTGGTTTGCCCATTTCAGTTGTAGCTACTTTTGCAAGTTCTGTTTTATTCTTCTTCAGATATTCAACTAAATGGTAAATGTAACTTCTGCGTTTCTCATAATCCTTCTTCCATTCTGGATACGCTCTCTTTGCTTTTCCTACTAAATCAAATACTTGATTTTTATCCATTGCAGAATAATTTGCAATATCTTCACCAGTGGTTGGATTTACCGTAGTGATTTGACTCAAGGATCTTCAAAAGATTTTCTCCTATTTATTCTAGTAACCTGGTTTTCAAAATTTTGGTCTAATCAAAATGTCTGTTGCATATCTTGTTTGATCTCATCGATTTTCTTTTGATATGCTTTTCTAGATTTATCATTCTTTTTTAGATTTAGAACATTTTGACATGATGGGCATTTGAACATTCCATCAAGAGACTGTTCAAATGTTACTCTTGGACAATCTTCATTTCCACAGTGATAGAAATCTCCTGCATTTTCATAATCCAATCTATGCTGTAACCTCTCGCCGATTTTTTTCTTTTGATTTTCAATAAAATGTTCTACTTCCTCTCTTCTAGTTCTCCATCTATAGACAAACCACCCTTTTCTTTCGTCCTTAACTCTAATTCCAGTGATGAGAGATTTTCCAAATAGATCATACAGTACTTTTCTTACCATGTTGATTCTGAGACCTGTAGAACTGGCAATTTCTTCATCAGTGGCATCTTCGGCTTTTAGAAGAGATCTTGCCACTTTGAGGTATTCATCCCCTCCAATCATCGAAGCAATTCTAACAAAAGGATCTTCGTATTTGTCTACCAACTCTAATGACTCCTGATTTTGTACTATTAATCCCTTCTTTCTTTTACTTGCACATTTTTGCCATTTTTGGTAGGGATGATCTTTCTTTTTGCATTGGAAAACTCTTTTTCAAATTGCTCGCCTTTTTGAATACGATCTAAAAGAATTGCTAGAGCACTAATTTCTGAGTGGGGCTGACTGCCAATTCCGACATTATAGTCTGCTAGTTCATAGATTTCCCTTGGAACCTTCTCAGCCCCTACAACAATCAACAGATTTTCTTCCCCTCTGATTTTTTCTTGAGCGTCATTGATACTTTCACCATACATTGAAAGATGAACAACCTTGAACCCCTCGTCTTTTTTCTTTTTTACAATTGTTTTCCATTTTTCGATAAACACAACCTCAAAACTGCCTCCCCAGGTATTATTGATCTTTTCAATAGTGTCTTTGATTTCTGGATTTATCTCAGTCATGTAAATTCGCTCTGCACCAAACCCCCTTGAAACAAGTGCAACATGTGTCGTTACCCGGTCGTCTCTAACCAGACGTTGCCCGATCCTAACTACTTCAATTGCCAAATGTTTTTTCGGCTCCTTCCCAAGAATTGTTTTTTGGTTTATGAAAATTCTGACCTTCTACAATTTCCTTGACTAATTCCTTTAACTGCGTGATATTTTTTCCAGTTTTTGCAGAAACTGAAATCAATTTTTTATTTTCAGTCAAATTAAGATATTCAACTTTCCGTTCAATTTCCTCATTTTTCAACAAATCCGATTTGTTTAGTGCATAAATTATCTTGTTTTGTTCTACCCCTAATTCGTTTAAAGTTCTCATACAACTAGAAAATTTCTTTTTCAATTCCGAAATTGAATCGTTAATATCAATTACCAGAATAATCACATCCGTATGTACCAATTCCTCCAGCGTCGATTTGAATGCATCAATCATGTAAGCTGGCAGTTTACTGATAAAACCAACTGTATCTGAAATTAAGAATGGTTCTTGATCTATCATTACTCTTCGTGTAGTTGTAGTGAGAGTTGTGAAAAGTTTTTCGCTTTGATCTTTTGTTTCACCCGTAGTTTTGTTAAACAATGTGGTCTTTCCTGAAGATGTGTAGCCTGCAAGTGATATTGTCTTGAATCCCATTCTCTTTCTTCCCTTTCTGTGAAGCTCTCTCTGTTTTCCAGCTTTTTCGAGCTTTGATCTTATTGTTTGCATTCTATGTTTGATGTCGTTATAATACACATCGACTTCGAATTTTCCTATTCCCATAAATCCGGGCTGTTCGCCCATGTTTGCAAGTCTAACTTTTTCTTTAGCTCTTGACATTTCATATCTCAGCTGCGCTAATTTTACTTGTAATTTTGATTCTGCACTTGAAGCTCTGCTTTCAAAAATCTCAAGAATCAATGCTTCTCTATCTAATACCTCTCTGTGTAATTCTGTAGCAAGATTGTAGTTCTGACTTGGTTTTAGAATCTCATCAAATACTATGACATCCGGTCTTACCCTGTCTGCAATTTCTTGTAATTGTTCTAGTACCCCACCACTAATGCCATACTTTGGTTTCTGAAGATAATTCTGTGTTATGATGTGTACTACCTCATATCCTGCTGCATCACACAACCCTTTTGCCTCATTTATTGCGTCTTCTTGATCATATGTGATTAAAATTGCAGAATTCAACCTAATTCCTTTTTTAATTCAATCTAAGATAATTGTATTGGACATGTTTTCTCGAATTAATCGTATTTTTTCAGTGTTTTTTCTATGTTCATATTCAAAACTATTTCAGCTATGTCGCTAGCGTATTCAGAAACCCTTCTGATATTTTCAGTCATTCTTCGCACTCTGTAAATTTCCTCATCGTCTTTTAATGATTTTGAAGCATCTCTTACTTTTTTCTCAAACTTGGTAATTTGATTAATTTTTACAATGGTCTTTTCAGCCTGATAGTAGTCTTCTTTGAACAATGCAAGGCATGCATCATCTAAAACAGACAAGCAAAACTCATTCATTTCCTCTAATTTTTGTAAAATATCTTTTTTCACAGGCTTTTTAAATTCAATCAGATCTTTGGCAATGAACGCGGCATGATCTCCCGTTCTCTCTATATTTTTTACAATCAGTCTATATCCCAGACAATTTCTGGCGTTTCTGAAACCCATTTCTTTTAGCATGTGCTCATTCTGAATTGCAATCTTTAATTGTCGAATAATGTAAAATCCGAACCTATCCACTTCATCATCTGTATTGATAACTTCTTGGGCCAATTCCAAATTATTTTCTTTTACAGCTAAAATTGCGTCACTCGACATGGATTTTGCCAAGTGAAGCATTCGCTTGAAAGCACCATCCACTGATAATTCTAATAAATTGACAAGAACCTGTACTGTTATACCGCCAACAGAATCGGCAATTATTTCAGAACCCATTAGCATTCGTTTTACTGCCTCTTTCACTGCGTTTCTCTGAGGAACGCTTAATCTGCCGTTTTTTGGTTTTACATTGATTGTCTTGTATCCTAAAAAATACAGCGAAATTAATTTTCTAACTATTGATGATGTTTCTTCCTCCCCTTCAATCTCTATGGTTGCATCTTCTTTTTTCTGAATTCTAGATTCAAATTTTGGTGGATAAAGCTCTAATGTTGATGAACCTTTTCGGACCATCCTAATTTGGTCTCCTTGTTTGAGCCCTAATTCTGTAATCCACTGTTTTGGTAATGAGACTATGTATGACGATTTCCCGGTAAACTGGATTTTTCTAGTTTCTCCCCCATCTTCCATAATCTAAAGGGAAAATTCTATTCTATATAGTTTGATCTTTGTAATATAGACTAGCACTGAACTAATATTTAGAAAAAATTCTACAATAGCATTGGATCATATCATTAAACTTCAGCATTCCCTTGATGCGTTATTTGGAAATGGCACATCCAAATTATTGCCAAAAGATATCGAAATGACTTTTTCTCGAAAAACTGGTAGAATACGAACAGTTTCTCATAAGGGAAAATTTCTGTTTACTTTGAGAATTGACGGAAGTCTGTCTATTAGCATTTATTTTGCTCAGATATTGTTGGAAAATAAAAAATTCAAAGAAAACTGTGTGGAGGTAAATTCTGATGCTGCCCCCTATGTCGAGCAAGGCAGATCAGTCTTTTGCAAACATGTTATCTCATGTGGAAAAAATGTCCAAATATCCGCAGACACACCAGTATTGTTCAAAAATAAGGTAATTGCAGTTGGCAGGGCAATTTTATCGTCTGAAATGATTTCTGGTTTTGATAGGGGTGTGGCTGTAAAGGTTAGAGATAGTTTAAAAAGTCGCAATGAGGAAATAGGATCATGATGCGAGGAGGAAACCGCGAAATGCGAAGAATGATGGATAAAATGGGTCTGGATATGAACGAATTATCTAATGTTCAGGAAGTGATAATTAAAACTGATAAAAAAGAAATTATTATTTCAAAGCCTTTTGTTACTGAAATGAAAGCAAAAGACAGTTCCATTTTTACAGTGACTGCTGATAGTTATGAAGAGCGGGAATTGGACGTTCCAATTTTCTCAGAGGAGGATATTCAGCTTGTTAGCCAACAAGCCGGTGTTGATGAAGAAAAGGCCAAAAGTGCTTTGGAAGAAGCAGAAGGCGATCTTGCCCGAGCTATCCTGCTTTTGACGACAGGATAATCCTAGAATATCTCATTAGCGTGCCTACCAAATGAATGATTTAAGTAATGGATTATCAAATTTGGAGTATAATGAGTAGTATGGCTGAATCCAAAGTCACAGGAATTATCACATCTCTGAATGCCTTGGAGGATGATCTGGATTCCCTAAATAGCAAAGTTGGGGACATGAAAAAACAACTATCCGTAAAGGCTATCACCGAAATTGATAGTTTGCTGGAAAAAACCCGTGAAATGGCTACCAAGGAGGCTGAAGTTATTATCAATGCCTCAAAAGACAAGGCAACTGCCGAATCCGCAAAAATTGCTCAAGAGGGAGATGCAAAATTATCTGAAATCAAGTCAAACATTGATGCAAATTTTGATGAAGCAGTCAAACATGTGGTGTCGACTGTTTTGAAAGCGTAAACCTAAATCTCCTTTCCTTTCCTACATTATCACCCCTTACACAATTCACTTGTTGGAATTACTACTACCTGTGGTAAGCACACTGTCGATTTTCAACTTATTTGAAGTTTCAATCATTTTTGATTCTGTACTTTCAGAAGAGATCTGGAACTATTCTGGTCATCTAATGACTCCAAAAAAATCCTTTAAAAAAATACGGCCAAATTTTAGTTTATGGCGGATTTCTTGGATACCGTCATACTGTACTTAGTGGTGCAATGTTCTAGAAATTTAATTTCAGTTTTAAAATGAAAACATCGCATTTGTTTTTGATAGTGTTTAAAACCAATAGACATTTCAAGAATCGGCAATTTGGAACTGGAAATTTTGTCACTAATATTTTCAGCAAAATACACTTCTCAACTGGAATAATATCTGAACATTCTTTTCTTACCAATTCAGATTAGTGATTTTTGTTATTTTTTGTAAAAATTCTGATTTATTCAGAATTTCTCAGTTTTTTATACGCCGATGACGATTAAAGTATGATAATATTATAAATTTTCATCAATTTTTCTAAAAAAATTGAAATTTTTTGTCAAACACCTATATTGCCACATGTCAAAATTTCAAAAAACATTGTTCTAAAATAAGCTATACATATTTATTGTTGATTTTATGGTTTTATTTGAAAATAATAATTTTGATCGGTATAAAAATTGAAATATTTACAATTTATTTTGATATTTTATATGAATTTTATCGATCCACCCTTATATAGTTATGAATTCTATATGATAATACCAAGATGACTTGTAAAGGAATTTGTATTAGATATAAGGCTCAAAAGCCTGTTGGCACTGGAAGATATGCTTCTGGACAACGTCGATGCCAAATTTGTGAAATATTCATCAAATGGGAAGGACTTTGGTGTCCATGTTGTGGATATAGATTGAGAACAAAACCACGTAATTTGAAATACAAAGCAAAACTACGTGCTAGAGTTGAAGCTGATTCTATGGAAGCTGCAGCAGCTACTGAAATTGAATCAGAAGTTCAAGAAATAACTGTTAAAGCAAAATCCAAGGCTAAAACTGCCAAGGCTAAAACTGCCAAGGCTAAAACTGCCAAGGCTAAAACTGCCAAGATCAAAACAACAAAATCCAAAGCTAAAACAACAAAGGAAAAAACCCCTTGCATACATTGTGAAAAACTCTTTGTTTTTGCAGATAAACATGAGAAGAATTGCAAGAAGAATCCTGAAGTTGTAAATTCCCAGAAAAGTGAATCAATAGCAATAAAAGCATAGGATTTGTTCGTAGCTCGTTGACCTCCCCAAATGGATTTTTCCATAAAACGGTAAATTTGGGTGGCCGTAATTTTTCTTTACAGATTCAAAAATTTGAAAACGGTTATTTTATTTCAGTCACCGAAGGTTCTAACAAATTAGGTTCGATGGTAGTTTCATTAGCTACTGGACCTACCCCGATTACAACTACTATTATCCCGTCTAGATCGGAATCCCTCTTTCTAAAACTTATTGCTGAACGAATTAGTACTCGTATGAGGGGAATTGCTTTGGTTTCTACTTTTATCCAAAAACCATTGGAATCAAATTCTGCAAAAGCCTTAATGTCTGAGATTATGGAGATGATTGAAAATGAGTGATTTAAGAAGTTACATTTCACAAATTAAAAAAACAAGCGAACTCAAAACGGTAAAATCCACCGTTTCAACAAAATATGAAATTGCAGGAATCACAGCGAAGGTTGACGGGTCCCATGCTGTATTATTTGAAAAAATTAAAGAAAGTAATTTTAGATTAATTTCTAATTTAGTCGGAACTCGAAAACGATTTGGTGTGGCAGTTGGTGGCTCAGAATTTAATATACATGAAAAAGTAATTTCAGCAATCAAAAAAGCTAAAAAACCAAGGATAGTTTCTTCAGGGAAATTTATGGAAAACAAGTCAAAAAACCTTCTTTCTATGCCTATTGTGACCCATTTTGAAAAAGAATCGGGTCCTTTTATCACATCATCAATTGCATATGCAAAAAACCCTGAAACTGGAAAACAGAATTCCTCTTTTCATAGATTAATGCCAATTGACAAAACCCATTTTTCAATAAGAATGGTTGAAGGGCGACATCTTCACAGGTGTTTCATAGATGCAAAAGAGCACGGTGAAGATCTCAAAATTGCTATTACGGTAGGCGTTCATCCTGCAATCTTAATTGCTGGTGCGTATCAAGCGGACTGGGGAAAAGATGAGATTGATATTGCCAATTCTCTTCTTGGTGGAAAATTAACTTTGGCAAAACTACCCTTCTCTGGATTGAATGTGCCCTCTGGCTCAGAAATTGTAATGGAGGGAAAAATCCTTCGTGATCAAACTCATCCAGAATGGATGGTTGAGATGCTTCAGACATATGATCATAAAAGATCACAACCTGTTTTCGAGCTTGAAAACATGTATTTTAGAAACAATCCAATCTTCCATGATGTCTTAGCTGGATATTCAGAACACAGACTGTTGATGGGAATGCCAATTGAATCAAAATTAAATGGGGAATTGAAAAAATCATTTTCTCAAACCAAGCAAGTTTCAATGACTAATGGTGGATGCAACTGGTTACATGCAGTAGTGCAAATTAAAAAGAAAAATGATTCAGATCCTAAAAAAATTATTCAAAAAACATTCGAGTCTCATCGTTCACTGAAACAAGTGACCGTAGTTGATGAGGACATTGATCCCAATAATGCAGAATCCGTAGAATATGCCATGGCCACAAGGTTTCAAGCTGATAAAGATTTAGTTATTATCAAAAATGTTCGTGGCTCTAGCTTGGATCCATCGAGTGATCAACAAAAATTACAAACTGCTAAAATGGGCATTGATGCAACTAGGCCTCTTTCTAAACGTCCAGAAGGGTTTGAGCTGGCAAAAATCCCAAAAATTGATAAAATTAAACTCGAAAAATATTTCAAATAGTCAGAATCAACTGATTCAATTAAATTGAGAATGATAATAGGATAAAAAATGTCATCAGAAAGTTCCAATATGCGAGAAAAAAGCCCTTCCGAGTCTCATGCTGAGGTAATTGTTCGAATGTTTCCTTCTGATGCAAATCCAGCAGGAAATGTCTTTGGAGGCGAAATTCTAAAACACATTGACATGGTGGCAGGAATTGTCGCTCAACGCCATAGTCAATCAAATGCAGTTACCGTCTCTATGGACAGTGTGAATTTTTTGAAACCCGTTTTTGTCGGAAATGTCCTTTCATTAAATGCCAGGATAAACTATGTCCATAATTCATCAATGGAAATAGAGGTCAAAGCTGAATCTGAGGACATTGTAACTGGGATCAGAACTGTTGCTGGATCCGCCTTTGTAACGTTTGTATCTCTTGATAAAAATGGAAAGCCTACCCCCGTTCCTAAATTGGCTTTAAAAACAGACGATGATAGAAGAAAATTTGAAGAAGGCAAAATCCGAATGGATACCAGATTAAAAAATCGTCAAAAATAACTTTCTTTAATTTTATAGATCCACTTAAGAATAGTGAAAACTCTCTTTAGTTAATGTCAGACCAACCAAAAAATAATGAATGGGATTCATTATGGCAAGAATATACGAAATCACTTGAAAATTGGAAATCTCTTTTTGAGCAAATCCAGAATGCAAGTAAAGACATGCAATCAAAATTCAATGGTGTTTGGGATAAGGCAAATGTTGAATCAAGCGCTGAAACCATGAAATTATTTGGAGAAAATTGGCAAAAATCTCTCAATGATGTCGGAATGAATTCTTTCAAAGAATTTAGCGAAAATTGGCAAAAGGCCCTTAATGACACTAATGCATCCACTTTCAAACAATTTGCTGAAAATTGGCAAAAAACTCTAAGCTCATCTGGTTTAGAACAGATGAACGTTTACGGCGAAATGATGAAAAAATTTGCTGAAACTTGGACTTCAATGTGGCCAAAATCCCAATAATCTCTCAGTAAGAGAATTTTTTCTTTTTTTAGAACAGTTTATTCAATTCTTTAATCTTTTTCCTTGATTCTTCCACTAATCGTTTCATTACTGGAATGTAAATTTCAGCAGCATAGACAATTTTAATATTTTCATAATTTTCACTATCGCAAAATGCAGACGCCGTAACCTGATTTTCTTCAACTCTGGGCTCGTTTTTTTCACGTCTTTTATGATTGATGATCTCTAAAAATATTGGCAACTGTTTTTTTATTTCAATTTCTAATTCATCCTTAGAACGTAATTTTTCATTGCTTAGCGGAACTTTGATTTCTTGATTAATGTCATCTTTGTATCTGTTTGATGCCCTGATCATAATTCTGACATCAGGTATTTTTTTAAATTTATTTCTAAAATTACATATGTCGTTCATAAAATTCGGATATGCATTATCGTGCTCTTCAGCGTATTTTGATCTAAACCACTCTGAAAATTTAATGGCGTTTTTATCATTTTTTAATTTTGCTTTTTCATAAAAGTTTTTTTCAGTTATCTCGTCTGACAAAAATAACCCAAAATCCCTGTCAGCCTCTTCAAAAATTCCCGTAATTACATTATTTCTTAAACCAATGTATCGATTAAAAAAATAACCTACATAGAACGGATCTGGATCATACTGTTTAATCTGTTTTAAAGAAATTTCCAATTTCTCTACCTCTTCTTCGATATTCATTGGGTTGTGCTGGATTCTGAATTAGCATATTTGGATTGTGATTTTAAACTGGTGGCTAATTCTTTGAAAATTTCATTAACACTGACATCCACCAAATTTATCGTTGCATTCTCCTTGACAATCTGTTTCTCAAACTTCTCTTTAATTGCAAATGATACTGATGACCAATGCAGTGTGCCTTTCAACTGCTCATCTACTGTAGAATTTGTTGTAGGAAAATTTGCTGGAGAGAAAACTACCCCGTTTGTCCATTGCATTGTGGGAATTCCACCTCCTGACGAACGTGTGCTGAAAGCTATTTGTTTTACCCAATCCTCAAACCTGTATTCTATCACTTCGTGAATAATCAATTTTTTCCACGGGTCAATCACAATTTCCATTTATTTCAGTTGCATTGTGCTGATTATAACCCTATTTTTTATGCCTATTTTCAAATATTTTTTGCATTTACCAGCATTGTGGAATCTTTCCCATCTCATATCTGATGCTGTAAAATGATTGCTTGATTAGCAGAATGTAACCGTTGTTTTTTGTAATGAAAAACCAGAGGCTGTAGATATTTGACATGAAATAATTCAAACATTACAAAAACAAAAAACTTGATGACACAGAACACAGACTTACAATCCAGATAATCTTAAAATTAAAACCTGCAAGCATTCTTCACAAGAAGATTACGGTGTTGGGCGAGAGACAAAAAGACCGTTCAAAAACCTAGAAGAAACCATTGTGAAAAACGGCTGATCATCAATTTAATGAATTTGTTCAGTATGTGATTGCAGAGTTTTCAGAACGGTCAAGATGAAAAATAAAATTTTGATATGTGATATTTGTAATAATCACGCTTGATCTGATTGCCACGCCTGATTGAAGCTTTTGATGGCCTCTTGATACGCTGTTATTGAATCGTCTCCGGAAGTCTTTAGGAATTTTTCCCATTGCCCGTTGAATTTTTTAATCGATTCTATGTTGGTTTCTTTAAAGATGCTCTCTACCATCTTTGTTTGCTGTTTAATGTATTCCGGACCGATCTCTTCCCAAGTATTTTCCCAACTCGAACTAACTTTTTTTAATAATTCTGCATCTGATTCTAGTGCTTTCTGACACGCATCATGATATGTCATCAAAGTTTCATTGGTGGCTTTTTGCCACTGTGTAAGGGAATCCTTCCAACCGCTCAAGGCAGAATTGTAGTCATTCCAAGCTTTTTCGAATTCTGATTTCTTTGTTGGATTTGTAACTTGTTTTTTAGGTTTAGAAGCCATTTTTTTCACTGTCTTTTTAGGCGTACTTTTCTTCTTGGCTGCCATGATCTATTTTGAAAATAGTAGATGTTAAATCTTTCAGTAATTTTGCCATGTGAAAATATTTTGGCGCTAAAAATCCGACGCCTTGGAAAATGTCGGATTGTGTTTTTTGTCCTTGTTTTTAAATAATCTGACGTGCTCTTTGCATAGATTTCTTGTCTCCTTAAAACTGATTTGCACGGTCTCTATTGCCTTTTCTTTACATTCTGAAATACTGCACTGCATTAGAAAAAATACGTGCTGTTTACTAATAAAACTTTGAAATTGTATAGTTGCCGATGCTAACTTTTTATGATTGCATAATGTCAAAAAATTATGGATGATGAAGAAAAGGGAAAGCGATTTTTGAAATTAATAGATGATCAAAACAATATTCAGTGGAAAATTGTTGCAAAACTAACATCTCTGATTTCATCTGATTGGAACTCTGAAGAATTAAAAAGCGAACTCAAAAGCCTAGTGGGAAATCATTCTGAAATAACTAAAGAACTAAACAGCTTAGACGACAAGGGGAGTATTTTATAATGCAGAATCGACCATTAGTGCAATAAACAACACTGCCAAGTACGGGCTGGAGAATTTGAACAATGTCCAGGCAGCTTTTTCCATTGGTTTGACCATGACCCACACTGACAATCCTAACATCAGGGCACCTGAAGCAATTGCTGTCCACAGATATACTGCTCCGACCATCTCCTCACCGCTCTGAGTTGTAATGAAAAATGGGGCAATTGAAAACAATACCATTACAACTGTCGAAAGCGCAATGGCCCTTGCAGATGTTTTTTCTGATTGTACTGCAGTTAGCATTGGAACATTGACTTTGTTATAATCGTCTTTGAAATGCAAAGTAAGTGCCCAAATGTGCATTGGAATCCAAATGAATACCAGGCCCGCCATGGCAAGACCCATCGTCCATAAATCTGACATGGTTACTGCCACCCAACCAATCATTGGCGGCGAACCTCCACACAATCCGCCTAAGATTATGTTGGTTCTTGAATTTCGTTTTAAAATATACGAGTAAATTATGATGTTGTTTACTAACGCAAATGCTATGAACGCAGTTGCCCATGCTCCTTGCTCTAATGTGGTGGTAAAGGTGATTCCAAATGCCAGAGCTAATGAGATGCCTGCTAGCACTAATCCAAAGTTTCTTGCCTTTACTGCGGGAAAAATTCTTTTTGAGGGCAAAGGTCGGTCTTTTGTTCTTTCCATAATTGCATCAATGTCCCTGTCATGATAATTGGTCAAAGTATTGGCGGCGGCTGAACCGGATGCAACTGAAAATAACATCAAAAGCCATGTTGCCGGAGATATTTCTATGTTGTAAATATTGGAAGCTGTCAATGCCGCGCCAAACGCTGTAAAGACTAGCAAATACCAAATTTTTGGCTTTGTTAACTCATAATATACTGCTACTCTGGATTCGGATTTTTGCTTTTGCAATATTAGTCACTACCCTTTGATGGCATATATGGCATTGCTTTCATTCGTGATTTCATTTCAATAAATGATTCCGAGGACTGAATCCCCTCAATTCTGCCAATTTTCTCAGAGACCATCTTGTGCATTTGATCCAATGATTTTGAATATATTGTAACTAGGATGTCGAATCTGCCGGTAACTTCTGCAACTTCTCTGACTCCGTCTATTTTGAATAATTCCTCAATGATATGATCTCGCTGTTTTGTATCCATGTTGATTCCAGCTACTGCTTTAACAGTATATCCGAGTTCTTCATCATTGACAACGATTGTAAAACGCTCAATCAGTTTTCTCTTTACCAATCGTTTGATTCTTGAATACACTACAGACGAGTTAACATTGATTTTTTTTGACAAGCGTGGGACTGAGATCGAGGCATCACTGGATAATTCTGATAAAATCTGTAAATCCAAGTCATCTACTTTTGCCGTCTAAAACACCTGAGTCGATATATATTTCTGCATCTTATAAATTTATTATTGTAAAAATTACAAAAAATTGTCTAAATCTTGCCTTTTTTGTATAACATCTCTGCTAACAAAACTGCTCCTTTTGCCGAACCCATTTTTTTATTGTGGGAGAACAACATGTATTTCAAGCCGTTGTCAAACAATTCTTCTGTTTCCACCCTTCCGATTGTTGTAGTCATTCCATCTCCAACGCTTCTTTCCATTCTTGGTTGAGGTCTAGTTGGATCTTCATGAAACGCATAGTACTTTTCGGGAGCAGATGGTAGCCCAGCTACTGAGATATCCCTGTTGTATTGATCATAGGTCTCTTTTGCTTTTGCGGGATCGATTTTTTCTGAGGTCTCGACAAAAACTGATTCTGTATGCCCGTCTATCACAGGGACTCTGGTACAAGTACAGCTGATTCTAATGTCTGCATCCTCAATTTTTCCATCTTTTAGCTTGCCTAAAATTTTCCTTGTTTCCAATTTTACTTTGCCTTCCTCTTTTGGAATGTATGGGATGATGTTATCGGTAATTCCCATTGCAGAGACACCGGATTTTCCACCCCCGGATATTGCCTGCATTGAGGTCATCATGACTTTTTTTGCCCCATATTTTTCAAGTAATGGTTTTAAGGTAATTGCCAAGCCCGTTGTAGTGCAATTTGGCAATGGTGCTACCCAACCTTTCCAGTTTCTATTCTTTTTTTGAATCTCAAGCAATTCTGTCTGCTCATCATTGATTCCTGGAATTAGTATCGGCACATCGTCTTCATATCTGTAGGCAGAACTTGTAGAGATGACTGGCAAATCTGCTGCCATCTTGGTTTCTATGTCTCTGGCGGCTTCTGATTCTACTGCCGAAAACACAAGATCCAATTGAGACACGTCTAGATCATCAACTGATTTAACTGTCATTTTTTTGATATATTCTGGAATTTCTCCCCCCACGTCCCATGCCACAATTCCACTTGCATCTTTAATGGCGTCTTCATATTTTTTTCCTGCCGAACGTGAAGATGCGGCAATTTGAGTGACTTCAAACCACGGATGCTCATTCAATGACTGAACGAATTCTTGACCCACGGAACCAGTAACCCCGATTATTGCCACTCTTTTCTTACTCATATTTTGATTATTGATCGCTTTCAACTAATAATCGTTTTCTGGATTAGCAAAACATACTAAATCGGCCAATTCAATTTGGATCTGTGAAAATGCAAATAAAATCATCAATCAGTAGGCATGTGCCTGTAGTTCACGGTGGAAGAAATCCTTCACAAAGCACTGATTCACAAATCATTGATTTTAGTTCAAACGTATCGCCTATGGGAACTCCGTTGTCTGTAAAAAAAATTCTCAAAAAAAACATTGAAAATATCAAACACTATCCCGACTTTAGTTCATCAACGGTGATCTCAAGCTTAAAAAAATACACAAACTTGGAAAAATCAAATCTTATAGTTGGGAATGGGGCAATTGAGATACTTTACAATTTTTGCTTTGCATTTTTGTCTAAAAAAACTAAAGTACTGATCCCAATTCCAATTTTTCAAGAATATGAAACGGTAGCCAAGCTCAATGAATGCCAGATTTCGTATTTTAAAACTATGAATTTGTCTGAAAATCTGGATGTTTTTATTTCAAAAATCCCAAAAAACGGGTGTGTATTTATCTGCAATCCGAATAATCCTACAGGACAGCTATTGTCAAAAAATCAACTACTTCAAATAATCAGAAAAGCAAAAAAACTATCTACAATTGTATTTGTAGACGAATGTTTTATAGAGATGGTCCCAGAATCAAACGAGTCGATAATATCGTATGTTAAAAAATACAAAAATCTTTTTGTTCTGCGTTCGTTGACCAAATCATTTGCACTGCCTGGAATTCGCATCGGATATGCCGCAGGTTCAAAAGAAATTATCAAAATTTTACAAAAAATAAAAATCCCGTGGAGTGTAAATTCATTGGCTCAAGATGCAGCAAATGCCGCTCTTAAAAATAAATCACACCTTGTTAAATCAAACTTTGTAATTAAAAAAGAACTAAATTATTTGACAAATAAAATCAGCGGATTGAATGGATTTGATTGCAATAACTCCTCGACAAATTTTATTCTGGTAAAAATAATGAAAGATTCAACCCAATTACAAAAGAAATTGCTTGAACACAAAATATTGGTTAGAGATTGTAAAAATTTTAGAGGGCTAGATAACCATCATATTAGAATCGCTGTAAAGTCTCACAAAGACAACCTGAAACTTGTAAAGGCATTGGAGAAAATAAAATGAAATCTTTGATGATCCAAGGCACTTCTTCTGGAGCTGGAAAAACAACATTGGTAGCAGCACTTTGCAGAATTTTTTCTGATAAAGGCTACAGTGTAGCACCTTTCAAATCCCAAAACATGTCAAATTTTGCATATGTCACGCCTGAATTTGAGATATCCCGCGCTCAGGCAGTTCAGGCTATTGGTTCACGATGTAAAATAACTCCTGATCTGAATCCAATTTTACTAAAGCCAGCAGGAAACTACAACAGCGTTGTATATCTAAATGGAAAACGATACAAGAAAATGCACGCAAAAGAATACTATGAAAAATTTGTAAATGCCAAAGGAATTGACATTGCAGTAAAATCTCTTAAGACATTGCAGAAAAACTATGATTTAGTCATTTTAGAAGGCGCGGGCTCCCCAGCTGAAATCAATCTGCAAAAATTTGACATTGCAAATATGAGGATTGCTCAAAAAGCAAATGCTTCCGTATTGCTGGTTTCAGATATTGACAGAGGCGGCTCTTTTGCAAGTCTTGTTGGAACAATGGCTTTAATTGAAAAAAAACACCAAAAACTGGTAAAGGGTTTCATCTTTAACAAATTCAGGGGGGACTTGGATGTACTGAGGCCAGGATTTCAAAAACTCAAAAACATTACAAAGATACCTGTTATCGGAACCGTGCCATTGATACAGTTGGACTTGCCTGAGGAAGATTCCCTCAATGCCAGCCCCAAAGATATTCGATGGACTGAGAAAAATATCTTAAAAATTGACGGCGAATTAAACAAATTGGCAAAAATTGTCAAATTCAACGTTGATATAAAATCTATAGAGAAAATGTTGCAATGATTGTTGAATCTTTTTTTATAATTGGTTTAGCTATTTTACTTGATCTCAAATTTGGAGATCCTAAAAACAAATATCATCCCACATCTTGGATTGGAACCTTGATTGCCAAACTCACCCCCATGGCAAAAAATGAACATCCTGTGATGGAAAAATTCGGCGGCGTCTGTATTGTTGCAATTACTTCTGGTCTGGTAGTTTTGCTACTTTTTGCATTGGATATTGGAACAGCTTTGATATCTGTTGACTATGTCTCACTGATTGTCTCTGTAATTGTTGGCGGATTGTTATTAAAAACTACAATTGCTATTCGTGGAATGGAAAAACATGCAAAATCTGTTTTGGAATCCTTGGATGAGGAAAATCTCGATATGGCAAGAAATCATCTATCTATGATTGTTAAGCGAAATACCAAGAATTTAGACAAAAATCACGTACTTTCAGGCGTGCTTGAAAGCATAAGTGAAAATACCGTTGATGGGATCACCGGACCTTTGTTTTACTATGCTCTTTTTGGTTTGCCTGGAGCATTTGTATATCGTGTGATTAATACCGCGGATTCAATGATTGGATACAAGACTGACATCTTCAAAAACGTTGGCTGGTTTGCAGCAACCTGTGACAGCGTCCTGAATTATATCCCGTCTAGACTGACAGGATTGGTAATGATTATCTCTGCTGCTATTTTACACAACAATTGGAAAGAATCCTACAAAATAATGATCAGAGACGGCAAAAAAACTGAAAGCCCCAATGCCGGATATCCTATGGCTGCATTAGCGGGGGCTTTGGAAACAAAATTTGAAAAAATCAACCATTACAAACTCGGTGACGGTGAAACAATTCTTACAAGAGAACATGTGCATTCTGCAATATCTATGATGAAACTCACCTCGGTACTTTTCTTCGGAATAATCTCCGTTCCGATAATCTCTATTCTATCTTTTGTAGGGTGGTGGATACATGTTTAAAGAAATCGGATCTGTTTTTTCATTCTTAACAATCATTCCGTCATCGAACGCTTCGTTAGATAACATTGCAAAATACATGTTCCTGTTTCCTGTAGTTGGAATTGCTATTGGGCTTTTGATTGGTTCGTTAGGCTTTGGG